>Ga0187885_10000202_pt1 | contig 72582 bp, 57 predicted proteins | sample June2016WEW_20_1_3_FD_132970 | JGI IMG/M metagenome (GOLD analysis project Ga0187885, IMG submission 132970) | Peatland microbial communities from SPRUCE experiment site at the Marcell Experimental Forest, Minnesota, USA - June2016WEW_20_100 | ecosystem: Environmental > Terrestrial > Soil >...
GATGATCCAGGTCGAGGAACGAACCGTCGCCGCGGTCGGCGTGACGCATTTGGCCCTTCCCGTCCCCTCCCACCTGAAGACCGACCTCCTCTCCGAGCTTCTCAAGGACCAGATGATGAGCAGTGTCCTCGTCTTCGCGCGGACCAAGCACCGGGCCGACAACCTGGTCCGACAGCTCCTCCACCGTGGAATCAACGCGGCGGTCATTCATGGAAACCGGAGCCAAAGCCAGCGCGTCCGGGCCCTGGAAGGGTTCCGAACCGGCGAGTACCGCGTTCTCGTCGCTACCGACATCGCGGCGCGAGGAGTGGACGTCAAGGACGTGAGCCATGTCGTCAACTTTGACGTGTCTCACGAGCCCGAGACGTACATCCACCGGGTCGGCCGCACGGCCCGCGCCCAGCAGCGGGGAGATGCCTACACCTTGGTCATGCCCGAGGAGGAACACGACTTCGCCCGGATCGAGAAGCTGATCGGCATGAAGATCAACCGAGCGAAGATCCCCGGCTTCCCGTACGACGCCCCCCGGCCGGCACCCTCCCTCGCGGCCTCCCCGGGAGCCCAACGTCGGTTCCCGCGAGGAGCTCCCCGGTACGATGATCGCGGAAGGCACCAAGACCGCACCCGGCGCCCAGACCGCGGACGCAGGCGACCCTAGGCACGGCGCCAGGCGACCACCTATTCCCTTCGCCAGCGAGCGGGGAAAAGACAAGGGACCGAGTCGCCCCATAGTCGCCCTGACAGGTGAACCGGCGCGCGCCCGCATCAACGGAGTATCGCCCGGGCGGTCCGAAGGCAGCGGGACCGCTGGCCTCGGGACAAAGTCCCGTCGATTCGTCATCCTCAAACTTATATCACGGGGGTCCGTCGCGGCCTCGGCGTAACGTCATGGTCGAGCCGGGTACGCTGTCAATGGCGCCGACGGCCTCCGGGACGCCGGCCTTCCCGAACGAGGGGCTTCGGGACGCCTACCAGCTGATGGCCCTGGCTCGCGCCATGGACGAACGTTGCCTAATGCTCCAACGGCAGGGCCGCATCGGGTTCTACGCTCCCCTGATGGGGCAAGAGGCCGCCCAGGTCGGTGCGAGTCGCGCTCTCTCTCCCGGGGACTGGGTCTTCCCGGCCTACCGGGAACTGGCGGTGGCGCTCGCCCGAGGCGTTTCGTTGAAGGCGATATTCGACCAACTTCTCGGGAATGCGGACGACGTGATCAAAGGCCGCCAGATGCCCAACCACTTCGGCTTTCGCGACGTGAACTTCGTGGTCGCATCCAGCCCGATCGGGACGCAGATCACCCAGGCCGTGGGCGCGGCGATGGCCGCGCAGCGACGCAAGGACCCGATCGTGACGATTGCCTTCTTCGGCGACGGCGCGACCAGCTCCAACGACTTCCATGCCGGCCTCAACTTCGCGGGGGTGTTTCAGTGCCCATCGATCTTCTTCTGCCAGAACAACCAGTGGGCGATCTCCATGCCCCGCAAGCGGCAGACCCACAGCGCCACCTTGGCCGAGAAGGCCGCGGCCTACGGAATCCCCGGGGTGCTGGTGGACGGAACGACATTCATGCCGTCTACGGGGCGGTCCGAGAAGCGCGAGCGCGGGCGGTCGCCGGCGGAGGTCCGACGATGATCGAGGCCGAGGTCTATCGGTTCGGACCCCACTCGACCTCGGACGACCCGAAGCGGTACCGGACGGACGAGGAGCTTTCCGCGGCGAAGGAACGCGACCCCATCGGTCGGCTCAAGGGGGAGCTGATCGCCGCGGGCCAGTGGAACGAAGAGGCGGACCGAACGCTCTGGGAAGAGGTCCGCGCTCGCGTCGCCCGTACGTTCGAGGCCTCGGAGAAGGCGAGGCCGCTGGACCCGAGGTCGGTGTTCGACGACGTCTTTGCGGACCTTACGCCTCGTCTCGCGGAGGAGAGAGCGGAATACGACGCCCGGGTTCGGGAGGGAGTTCTCAAACCGTGACCGAATTGAACCTCGTTCAGGCAATCAACCGGACCCTTCGCGACGCGATGCGCCAGGACCCGAACGTTCTCCTTCTCGGCGAGGACATCGGCGTGAACGGAGGCGTCTTCCGTGCCACGGAAGGGCTGTTCAAGGAGTTCGGCGCCGACCGCGTGATCGATACTCCTCTCTCGGAGACCGGCATCATCGGGGCCGCGATCGGAATGGCGCTCTACGGCCTCAAGCCGGTGGCCGAGATTCAGTTCCTGGACTTCATCTACCCCGCCTTCGACCAGATTGTCAGCGAGCTCGCGAAGTTCCGGTACCGCTCGGGAGGCCAGTATCCGGCCCACGTCGTGATCCGGTCCCCCTACGGGGGCGGCATCAAGGGCGGTCTCTACCACTCGCAGAGCACCGAGGCGTACTTCTGCCACACCGCTGGGATCAAGGTTGTCGTCCCGTCGACCCCCGCGGACGCTCGAGGCCTTCTTCTCAGCGCGATCGATGACGAGGACCCGGTCCTGTTCCTCGAGCCGAAGAGGATCTACCGGTCCCTGACCGGCGAGGTTCCCGACGGCGCCGAGCGCGTCCCGTTCGGGCGGGCTCGTATCGTTCGGGAGGGCTCGGATGTATCGCTGTTCGCTTACGGCGCGATGGTGCCGCAGGCCACCGACGCCGCGGAGACGCTCGCGCGAGACCAGGTCTCCGCCGAGGTGGTGGACCTGCGCACGCTCGTGCCGTTGGACGAAGCCGCCGTGGTCGCATCGGTCGAGAAGACCGGGCGAGCCGTGATCGTCCACGAGGCGGCCCGGTTCTGCGGCTTTGGAGCGGAACTGGCCGCTCTTCTCGCCGAAAAGGCTCTGTACTCGCTCAAGGCCCCGGTCGTCCGAGTGACCGGCTTTGACACCCCGTTCCCGTACGCCCTCGAGAACGTGTACCTCCCGAACGCCGACCGCATCGCTCACGCCGCGAGGAACGCGGTCCGAGCGTCCTAGGAGCCTACGATGACGTTCGAGTTCCGGCTCCCCGACCTCGGCGAGGGCGTGGCCGAAGGGGAGGTCGTCCGCTGGTTCGTCAGCGTAGGAGCCACGGTCCGGGAAGATGACCCGCTTGTGAGCGTGCTCACCGATAAGGCGAACGTCGAGATCCCCTCCCCGAAGTCGGGCCGCGTGCTCAGCCTCCACGCCCGGGTCGGGGAGAAGGTGAAGGTGGGGGGCCTCCTCGTCACCATCGAAACCGAGGGAGCTACCGGACCCGCTCCGGCCAGCCCGCCTCCGGCCACCGCGGCCAAACCACTGCCCCCCGCCCCGCCGAGCCCCCCGTCCCCGAAAGGCGAGGGAGCGGACCGAGCCCGCCCTTCTTCACCTCCCGTCCTCGCTTCCCCGTTCGTCCGGCGACGCGCGGCCGAGCTCGGCGTGGACCTGACCCGGGTCAAGGGGACCGGCCCGGGCGGCCGGATCACGGATGCGGACCTAGACACGGCGAAGGCCGGCTCCAGCGACGCGACCTCCTCCCCGATGTGGCCGGCCCTCTCGGCCCCGACCGGACCGGCCCCCACCCCCTCGCCCGTTGCACGAGCTCCCGTACCCGTATCGGACGATGTTCTCGAACGGATCCCCATCCGCGGAATTCGTCGGGTCATCGCCGAGCACATGACCGAATCGAGGCACCGGGCGGCTCACTACACGTACGTCGAAGAAGTCGACATGAGCGAGCTCGTCACCCTTCGGGACCGGATGGCGAAGCATGTCGAGAAGCAAGGCGTGCGGCTGAGCTACCTCCCGTTCATCGTCAAAGCGGTCGTCGCGGGGCTGAAGGCGTACCCGAAGCTCAATGCGACCGTGGACGACGCCCGCGAGGAACTTCTCGTGCGATCCAGTTACCATATCGGGATCGCCACCGCGACTCCCGAGGGGCTCATCGTGCCGGTCGTCCGGAACGCCGACCGGAAGAGCGTCGTGGCCCTGGCGCGCGAAATCCAGGACCTCGGCGAGCGGGGCCGGGCCGGGACGCTGTCCCGGGCCGAGCTCATGGGGAGCACCTTCACGATCACGAGCCTCGGCGCGCTCGGAGGACTGCTCGCGACACCCATCCTCAATTACCCCGAGGTCGCGATCCTCGGGGTGCACAAGATCCAACGGCGTCCGGTCTACCGTTCGGACGGCTCGCTCGGTCCCGCCGACATGATGAACCTCTCCATCTCGCTCGACCACCGGGTGGTGGACGGGTTCGAGGGGGCCCAGTTCGTGGCGAAGGTCAAGTCGTATCTCGAAGACCCTCACCAGCTCTTCGCCGAGCTCGCATGACCTCTGCGAGCCCGATCGAACCCCTACCCTACGAGGCAGCCGCCGTCGAGGAGGCTCTCGGGCCCGGTTGGTCGGAGCTGCTCCGGTCAGCGTACCGTTGGATGGTCCTCGGACGGACGCTCGACGCCCATCTAGCGACCCTTCAGCGCGAGGGTCGTGTCGACTTCTTGGGGGCGGCCCCCGGACACGAAGCCGTCAACGTCGCGGCCGGGCTCGCTTCCGCCCGGGAGGACTGGGTCTTTCCGGGCCTACGGGAGCAGCTCGTGGCCTTGGTGCGGGGGCACGCTCTTCCGACGTACGTCCATCACCTGTTCGCGGACGCGAAGGACCCTGCGGTCGGCCGGAACGTCCCCGGCCATCCGACCGCGCGCGAGGTCCACTACGTCTCGATGTCGTCGGTGATCGGGACGCAACTGACCCAGGCCGTGGGCCTCGCGTACGCCCAGAAGCTGCGGGCGGAGGCGGCCGCGACGCTCGTCTTCTTCGGGGACGGGGCGACCAGCTCGAACGACTTCCATGCCGGCCTCAACTTCGCGGGAGTCTTCCACCTGCCCGTCGTCTTCTGCTGCGTGAACAACCAATGGGCCATCTCGGTCCCGGTCTCACGGCAGACCGCCGCCGCTTCGCTCGCATCGAAGGGGGCCGCGTATGGGCTCCCCGGCCGACAGGTCGACGGGACCGACTTCGTCGCGAGCTTCCGAGCGCTCTCCACCGCCCTGAAACAGGCACGATCCGGAGAGGGACCCGTTCTCCTCGAGTTCGTTCTGTACCGGATGACTCCCCGCTCAGAGATCGAAGACGTCGGTCGCTACCAGCCCGCCGACTGGATGACCCGGGCCGCGCGACTCGACCCGGTGAACCGGCTCCTTTCGTGGCTGCAGTCCCACGGTCAGTTGACCGAAAGGGAGCGGTCCCAGTGGGAGGCGGACGCCGAGCGGGAGGTGCGGGCGGCGATCGAACTCGCCGAAGGCACCCCGCCACCCCCCGCGGAATCGGCCACCGAAGACGTCTATGCCTCACGGCCGTACGCACCCCCAGGATCGGGAGGCTGACCGGGGAACACATGGCGGGAACCTACTCTCGGTCGACGGACGTACTCGTTGTCGGTGGCGGTCCGGGCGGGTATATGGCAGCGATTCGGCTCGGCCAGCTCGGCCGAAAGGCGCTGGTCGTCGAACGGCAGGAGCTGGGCGGGGAGTGCCTCAACCGCGGCTGCATCCCCTCGAAAGCGCTGATCCACGTCTCCCTCCTCTACCACTCCCTGCGGACCGAGGGCCCGGAGGTCGGCGTCACCGCCACGGACCCGAGGTTCGACCTCACCCAGGCGATGCGCTGGAAGGAGGAGGTAGTCTCGAAGGAGAGGCAGGGCGTGGCCTCCCTGCTCAAGTCCGCCGGAGCGTCGGTTCTCGTGGGGACGGCCAAGTTCACGGGCCCGAGGTCCGCGGACGTCACGGCCCCCGACGGGGGCCACGAGCGCATCGACTTTGAGCAGGCGATCGTCGCGACCGGAGCGCTGCACACCACGATCCCGGGGTTCGAGATCGACGGGGAGCGGGTCATGAACGCGTGGGACCTGCTGTCGCTGAAGACCCTGCCCCGGTCGATGATGATCCTCGGGGGCGGGGTTTCGGGCTGCGAGCTCGGAGAGTTCCTGGCACGGGTGGGCGTCGAGGTCACGATCGTCGAGATGATGCCCCAGCTCCTGCCGGGCCTGGAGCCCGACCTGGCCCGGGAACTGGGGGGCACTCTGAAAAAACTCGGGATCCGGGTGCGGGTCGGGACGCGAGCGCTGTCCCTGCGACGGGAGCCTCAGAGTCTCACCATGACCGTGGAGGGAGGGGCGGGACGAGAGGAGCTCTCGGCCGAGCGCCTCTTCGTCACGGTCGGTAAGCGCCCCCGGACCCAGGAGCTCGGGCTCGAAGAGGCCGGCGTGACGTTCGACCCCAAGACCGGTTTCATCGCCGTCGACGACCAGATGCGCACGAACCAGTCCCACATCTTCGCGGTCGGGGACGTCGCGCGTCCTCCGATGCTCGCCCATAAGGCGTACCGGGAGGGGGTCGTGGCCGCCGAGGCCGCCGCGGGCCTGCCCACCCGGTTCCAGTTCCAGGCGATGCCGTCCGTCGTGTTCACCACCCCCGAGCTCGCGACGGTCGGTCTGTCGAAGACGGAGGCCGAGGCCCGCGGGTACTCGGCCCGCGAAGCGCGGTTCCCGTACGTCGCCCTGGGGCGGGCCGTGGCCAACCACGCGGTTCAAGGCTGGGTCAAGGTCGTCGGCGACGACAAGAGCGGCCTCCTTCTCGGGGTCCATGCGGCCGGGATGGACGTCGGGGAGTTCATCGCCGAGGCCGCCCACGCGATCGAGATGGGAGCGACGGTCCGGGACGTCGCGATGACGATCCACCCTCACCCGACCTTCTCCGAGACGTTGCAGGAGGCGGCGCTCGTGTGGCTCGGGGAGCCGATGCACGTCGCGCGCCGGAGGTCCGATGCCGGCGGTCGTTGAGTGGGGCCGACGGGACTACTCAGAAGCGCTCGAGGCGATGCGGTCCCTGGTCCGGGCTCGACGCGAGGGCACGGTCCCCGATACGCTGATCCTCGTGGAGCATCCGCCGGTGGTTACCGTGGGCGTCGAGGGCGACGACGGCTCGGCAGCCACCGCGGGCCTTCCCACCGTGAACGTCGAGCGCGGAGGGCGGGCGACCTACCACGGTCCGGGCCAGCTCGTGGGGTATCCCATCGTCGACCTCGAGCCTCGCGGCCGGGACGTTCGACGGTTCGTGCACGACGTCGAGGAGGTCGTTGTCCGGTCGCTCGCTCCGTTCGGTGTCACCGCTGGCCACGTCAGCGGCCGGCGGGGGGTCTGGGTCGCCGGGGAGAGGAAGGTTGCCTCGATCGGGATCGCGGTGGACCACTGGGTGACGTTCCACGGCTTCGCGCTCAACGTCGACCCCGACCTCGAGGCGTTCGAACGGTTCCGTCCGTGCGGGTTCTCGGGGTCGGTCATGACCTCGGTGTCGCGCGAGGTGGGCCGGCCGGTCCCGATCGCGGAGGTGACGCCGCATGTCGTCAAGGCATGGCGCGAAGTCTTCGCTCCGGTCGTTGGGGCCTCGACCACCGTCGACTCGGTCCCCGAAACCCTGCCGGCGCGCGCATGACCGACGGTCCTTCCCGGCCGCGTCTCCTTCTCGTGGGCGGAGGGACCGGCCTGGTGGGACGTCACATCGTGGCCGAGTTCGGTCACGACTGGCATATCGTCTCCCTGCATCGGCACACCTCCCCCGACGAGGTGGCGGCGGGCGTCGAGTTCGTGAACGCCGACGTCGCGACGGTCGCCGACTGGGCCCCCCTGCTTCGGGGCGTCGACCTGGTCATCAACGTTGCCTGGTACCGGCCCGGCTCCGACCGACGGTTTCGCCCCCTTACCGAGGGACTGCTCCGGCTCGTGGCGACCGCCGACCGGGTCGGGGTGCCACGGTTCGTGCACATCAGCGTCCCGGATGCGCCCGCCTCGCTCGAAACGGGCCTACCCTACATGGCGCTCAAGCGTCGGGTCGACCGGGCGATCGAGCAGAGCGGGCTCTCCTACGCCATCGTCCGACCGACGATGCTGTTCGCTCCTCGGGACAAGCTCGTGACGGTCATGCTCCGGACGATGTTCCGGTACCACCGCTTCCCGATGTTCGAGGGCGGAGAATACCACATCAGTCCGGTCGCCGCCCCGGACCTCGCCCGGATCGTCCGGCACGAGGCGGCGCGCGCCGAACGGCGCAACGTCCCCGTGGGCGGACCGAAACGGTGGCGGTACCGGGACCTTAACGACGCGATGTTCGAGGCGCTCGACCTGCCCCCGAAGTACTTCACCCTCTCCCGCCGCGGCGCGGTCCGGCTGGCGTGGTTGCTCGAGCGTCTGGGCTCGACGCTCCTGTACGTCTACGAGGTCGAGTGGCTCCTTTCCGACATGCTGGGACTCCCTCCCTACGAGGGGCTGGAGGAGCCGCTGCTCCCCCTGGAGCCGTTCCTCGCGGAGGAGGCGGCTCGTCTACGGAAGACGCGGCGGGCGGCCCGGGGGTAATTTTAAGCCCGTCCCGCTCCATTGGTCCCCTCGATGGAAGCGGTTGACCTCAGCCGAAGGCTCGCCGATTTTGCTCAAGTCGCCGGAGAAGTGCTCCGCGACGTTCAAGACGTGACCGAGCAGCAGATCCGCCACTGGATCGTGAACCCGTTCCTCGTCGCGCTCGGATGGGACCCGCACGACAAGAAGCAGGTCTTCTTCGACTTTCCGTCCTCCACCGAGGGCGGTCCCATCGACTACGCCCTGTTGAGCGCCGACGGCAAGCCCGGGCTGTTCCTGGACGTGCGAGAGCGCACGGCCAACGTGACGGAGCCGGGCTCGATCGTCGAGGCGGCGAAGAGCGCGAAGGTCCCGCTCGTCCTTCTCACGAACGGTCGGGAGTTCTCCCTCTGGTACATCCCTTCCAGCGAGCCGGCCGCTCCCCTGTTCGTCCTACCGCTCAAGGACCTCTCCGACAACTCCGAGAGCCTCCTCGGTCTCACCGCGGAGTACCGGTTGAGCGACACCGGGACGAAGCAACTCCGCCGGAGCGCGATCCGCCTCGCGGTCCTCCAGATGCTGGAGGACAATGCCGAGAAGACGTTCGACGCCCTCGTCGACTGGGTCCAGGCCCAGGTCGCCCCGGGAGCTCTCGACGACACGACCCAGCAGGCAATCCGCGATGCGACCTTGATCTGGCTCACCGAGGAGCACCTGACGATGCCGGCGTTCCAGCCGACGGAGGGGAAGCGGATTCACGAGCTTACGCCCACCACGCCGCGCGACTGGGACTCGTTCCCGCGCGGCCCCTCGGGGACCTTCCAGTACAAGTACGATACCACGAAGACGCTCGACCTCCGCCAATCCGCGAAAGAGGTCCGCGAGCAGATGCGCCTGCAGGGACTTCGGACCCCGAACGCGACCAGCTTCGGTGGGTTCTACCACGCCCTTCGGACGAAGGCCGGGCTCTCTAAGTAGGGGACCGGACGGTTGGTCCGCCGAGGGGGCGGATCCCCCCCGCCGGTCGGGGTACGTCTACCGAAAGCGGTGAGTTGGGCTGGAAACCCCTCCCTCAACGCCCGCTGACCGTGCAGGACGTCCGTGGGCTCGAACCCACGGGGCACCGGCGAGCGAGGTCCCATCGGGATCGTCAGCTTTAATACGCATGGATGCGCATTGTACCGTGTATGACGGCGGAGCGCCTCTCGCATCCGTGCCTGGGCCGCGGGTGCCGTCACCCCGATTCCGAGCACGTGGCGACCCCCGAGCTCGCGGGCCCCCAGGAAGTCGTGGTGTGGTGCTTCGCGTGCCAACGGCACGAGACCCGGACCCCGCGTCGATGGTTCCCCCAACGTTCTTCGAGCGGTTCCTCGGGCTACCGCGGCTTCAGCACGAGAGCATCCTAGCCGCCGGGACGCCGGGCGCGCGGGTTCAGAGCAGACCCGCAAAGTGACCGATCACGAGTCCCGCGAACCCCGACGCGAGTCCAATCATCGTTATCCGGAGCCCGCTCCGCCAGACCGACCCGGCGGTGACCCGAGCCTCGTAGCGGCCGATCCCGAAGAGCATGACCGCGCTCAGGAGCGTGGCGATGATCGCCGCGTTCACCAACGTGAGCTGGTAGAAGAAGAACGGGACCAGCGGAACAATGGAACCGAGAATGGTGGCGGACCCAACCAGGGCGGCGCTCCGCCGCGGAGCCTCGGGGGGAACGTACGACAGGTTGAGCTCGAACGCCATCATGAGGTCGAGCCAAGCCTTCGGCTTCGCCTCGATCCGGCCCAGCATGTCCTCGAGCTCCGCGCCCTCGAACCCCCAACCGCGCAGGATGACCCGGACCTCGTCGCGCTCGAGCTCCGGGACCTCTCGCATTTCCCGGATCTCCCGTTCGCGCTCCGATCCGTAGAGCTTCAGCCGGGAGTACGTGGAGGTGTAGGCGACGGCCGCCATCGAGAGCGCTTCGGCGGCCAAAGCGGAGAGCCCGGCGACGATGATGATCTGGGCCGTGACATGGGAGCCGGGCTCGACGCTGGCCGCGACGAGCCCGAGGAGGATCCCGAGAACGTTGACGAGCCCGTCCTGGCTCCCCAGGATGAAGTCCGAAAGGAGCGTGGGATGCGGGTGTTGCTCGTCGGAAGATGGCATGCCCAGAGGGGGTCACTTAGGCCCCCCGATAATAGTCTGCCGGTATGGGCTCATTCGAGCACCGACTCCGGCGCCGGTCGCCGCAGGACTGCCCGGGATCACGTCGCGCCGAGTCGAGAAGGAGCCCGAGCGAGGCGACGGCCGCGTCGCCGTACCGTTCTTCGATGAAGCCGCCGCGCGTCCGCCAGTATCCGCTCGTGGTCGAAGGCGAGCGGGCGAGCCTCGGAAAGACGGACCCAAGCGGCAGCGGCGGCATCGTCGTGAGCCGCGGGACTCCCTCCCCGGCCGCCGACCAGGAACGCCACGGTGGTCGTGGGTTTCCGTGGGTCCCGGTCCGGCCCGGAATACACTCCGACGACCTTCAAGGGGTGGCCGGACAATCCGGTCTCCTCCCGGAGTTCGCGAACGAGGGCTTCCTCGACCGTTTCCCGGAGCTCGACGAACCCTCCCGGGAGCGCCCAGAAGCCCCGGAACGGAGGGTTCCCCCGACGTACCAGGAGCACCCTTCCCGACCGAATCCACACCGCGTCCACGGTCAGCGCGGGGTTCTCGTATCGTCGGCTCACTCTTGCCTCGAGACCGACCGGGTATTAGGATTCGCGCGGTCCCCGCGACGAACCGAGTCGGGCGGTCCCCTCGAGGCCGAACGGGATGCTCCACGCTCTCGATAGATAAGCATTAAGTCGGGAGGCCCGGTCTCGCGTCCGATGCAAATCCTCCGGAGCAAGGCCCCGCTCCGAATCAGCTTCGCGGGTGGGGGAACGGACGTTTCGCCGTACCCCGAAGAGAAGGGCGGTGCGGTCCTCAACTGCACGATCGACAAGTTCGCGTACGTTACCCTGGAAGCCGTGGCGGACGGGGCCGGAACCGTCACGGTCGAGTCGCTCGACTATAACATGACCCTCAATTTCCGGCGCCCTTCCGACCTGGTGTACAACGGGGACCTCGACGTCGTGAAGGCCGCCCTCAGGGTCCTTCGGCCGGACGACGGAGGGGGGGGAAAGAAGGACTCCCTCCGCCTGTTCCTTCACTCCGACGCTCCCCCCGGGACCGGGCTCGGCACATCGTCGACGATGTGCGTTGCCCTCGTCGGCGCGTTCCAGCACTATCACCGCGAGCCGTGGACGTCCTACCAGGTCGCGGAGCTCGCGTACCGGATCGAACGGGAAGAGCTCGGGCTGAAGGGGGGACGCCAGGACCAGTACGCGGCCGCGTTCGGCGGCTTCAACTTCATGGAGTTCGCGGGTTCGAAGACGATCGTCAACCCGCTCCGGATCGACCCGGAAGTGGTGAACGAGCTCGCGTACCGTCTGTTGCTCTGCTACACCGGGACGAGCCACTACTCGAACGACATCATCGAACGGCAGCAGCGTAGCTACTCGGAGAAGCGCGCGGACACCGTCAAGGCCCTCGATGCGACCAAGCAGCTCGCCATCGACATGAAGAACGAGCTGTTGCGTGGGAACCTCGACGAGATGGGGCGGCTTCTCGATGAGGGGTGGCAGCACAAGAAGCAATTCACCGAGGGGATCTCGAACGAGCAGATCGACACACTCTACAACCGGGCCCGCGAGGCCGGCGCGATCGGCGGAAAGATTCTAGGGGCCGGCGGAGGGGGGTACATCCTCCTCTTTTGCGATTTCGCACGACGTGCGAAGGTCGCCAAAGCCGTGCAAGCCGCGGGAGGCCGGGTCACCGACTTCGCCCTGGAGACGGAAGGCCTCCAGACCTGGTCGGTGCTCTCGTCGCGCTGAGCGGCGATCGGGACCATGACCACCTCCGCCCCCTCCCGGACGGAACCCGCCGGAGGAACCCCGGTCGTATCCGTCATCCTTGCGACGTTCAACGAACGGGAGAACCTCCCAGAGCTCCTCGACCGCCTCTGGGCTGTGCCTCTACCCCCGTTCGAGGTCCTGGTGGTCGACGACGGCAGCACGGACGGCACTCGGGAGTACCTTTCCGGAGCGGCCCGGTCGGAGCCACGGCTCCGGCTGCGCTGGCACGAGGGCAAGCAGACCACGCTCCGAGCCCAGTGTCAGGGGATCGCCGAGTCGAGGGGCAGGTTCGTGATCGTGATGGACTCCGACCTGCAACACCCTCCCGAGGTCCTGCCCGCGATGGTGAACCTTCTCGTGGACGGGGCCGCCCTCGTCGTCGGCAGCCGGTACGCGAAGGGTGGCTCCGCCGGCGCTCGCGACGGGGTCCGCGCGGCGATCTCCCGGGGGGCCGAGCTGACCGCGAAGATATTCCTCTCCGAGGCCCGGCCGATGAGCGACCCCGTATCGGGTCTGTTCGGGTTCCGACGCGAGGTCTTCCGACCCCTTCCTCCCGGATGGCGGGGCTACAAGCTCCTCCTGTTCCTGCTCGTCATGGCCCGCGGAGAGCGCGTCGCCGAGGTCGGCTTCCGCTTCGAGCCGCGCGGAAGCGGTGCGAGCAAGGTGACTCAGAACTCCCGGTTCATCCGGTTCTTTCTCACCGAGCTCCTGCTGGCCAAGAGGCTCGAAGGCTCCCCTCCCGACGAGGGAAACGGTGGGTCCACCCCTCCGCCCTCCCAGGGCTAGGCGAGGGGTTCGTCGGGCTCCCAGCAACTTCTATAACAGGACGCGAGCGTCCCGCCGCTCGGATCCCCGCCCGACGGACGCGAGGGCGGAGCTCCGCAAGGTAGGTCTCTCTACCACCAAGGGTGTCAGGGATGCGGGTACTCATCACCGGCGGTTCGGGGTTCATCGGGCGACACCTCTCCCAGAGCGCCACCGAGCGCGGCCACGAGGTGGTCGGGACGTATCTCGCCCCCTCGGAGCTGGCCGGAAACCCTCCCCTTCCTGTCGGCATTCGGTGGGAGCTGCTGGACCTCCGGGACCGGGCCCGGGTCGACCAATTGGTCGAATCTACCCACGCCGACGCGGTCTTCCACCTCGGGGCTCAAGCGTACGCAGGGAAAGCGTGGCAGTCGCCCGCCGAGACGTTCGAGACGAACGTCCTCGGGACCGTCCATCTCTATGAGGCCTTGCGCCGCCATCCGCCCCGCGAGGGCGTGTTCCTGGCGTCCTCCGCCGCGGCCTACGGCGCCGTCGACCGCCTTCCGATGACCGAGGAGGCCCTGCTCCGGCCGGTGAACCCGTACGGCGTTTCCAAGGCCTGCCAGGACATGCTCTCGCTGCAATACTCGCTCAACTTCGCCCTTCGTATCGTGCGCGGTCGCCTTTTCATCACCACGGGACCCGGGAAGACCGGAGACGTCCTCAACGACTTCGCCCAGCGGGTGGCCCAACTCGAGAGACACGGTCAGCCCGGGAAGCTCCGGGTCGGCAACCTCGACGTCCGACGCGACATCTCGGACGTACGGGACGTCGTCCGTGCGATCTGGACCGTCTTCGAACGGGGCGACCCCCGTCAGCCGATCAACATCGGAGCGGGGCAGAGCTTTTCCGTGCGCTCGATCGCGGAGTCGTTGGTCCGCCTTTCGCGGGTCCCGCTCGCCCTCGAACCCGACCCAACCCTCTTCCGTCCGACCGACGAGCCGGAGATCCGGTCGGACATCTCACGCCTCCGAAGTCTGGGGTATGCGCCGACCATCCCGCTCGAACGCACGATCGAGGACTCGCTCGGGCACTGGCGCGAGTTCGGCACCGGATGAACGGGGAACCCGGGGACACCTTGGAAGGTACCGGGTGTACACGAAGCGATAGGTTCTAAAGGCCCAAGCGACCCTCTCCCACCGATGACGGACACCAAGGCCCAGAGCGTTCCGAAGCCGTCCCTGGGGGTCGGCTTGCCCCCACCCGACTCGCCGGGGGGGCTCGTGGTGCTCGCCGCCATCATCCTCGGGGCGGCGTATGTACTGCTGCTCGTGGGAGCGTACTCGGCCCTTTCGGCGGAGGCCGGGTGGGTCGTACCCCTGAACCTAGTCCTCGGGGTCGTCGTATCGTTCTTCCTCGTTTCCATGCTCGGGTCGGACCGGGCCCGAGCCACCCAGTTCGAGCTCGAGTTCGCGCGGACGGTCGAAGCGCACCTGGCGGCCGGGGAGACCCTGGTCGAGGCGAGCCCGCTCGGTGGGATCCTGAGCGAGTACGCGCGCGCCGCCGACGAGCAGCGGCGGTTGGCGAGGGAGCACGTCTACGCGGCCGGTCCGGCTCTGTACAGCACCCTGCTGGCCCTGGCCGCCACCCTACTCATCGGGTTGGCCTACGCGACGGGAAGTCCTTCGGCCCTGATCGGGCTCGGTTTGCTCGCCGAGCTGGGCGCGTTCGTTCTGCTCGCTCTCTCGGCAGGAGCCCTCGCGCTATCTATCGGCCGGGAATCGGAGGTCCCCGGATTTGATGCGATCGTTCTACGCCGGTGGTCCCGCGTCGCGGACCCGTCGTTCCCCTTCACTCACGCGCTGACGGAGGTCCCTTGGGTGGCGACCGCGGCCCACCTGCCCCATTCCTCCTCGTGGGACGAGTCGACGGTCAAGACCTCGACCCGGCCGTGAGCGGTGCGGGGTCAACTCGAATTAACTGGGGCATGAAATAGCCCCCGGACGAACACCGGCGGGACCGGGTACGATGTGGGTGTACGTGGTCGTAGCATCTCCCTGCGGAGTTACGGACACCGTCGCTCGCGCGGTCGCGCGGGCGGTCGACTGGTCGTACGAGCATCACGCTCGGCCCGCGAACGAGGTCGACCCGGTCGAGATCCGAACTCCGTCGGTCGTCTTCTTGGGCGGACCCACCCACCGACGGGAGATGGGGGATTCGCTCCGGTGCTTCCTCGACCACATGCCCGACCGGATGCTCTCCCAATGCCTCTTTGCGGCGTTCGACACGCGCTTTCACGACTCCCCCATCGTCACGGGCTCCTCTGCCCGTCATATCCAGCGGGCCATCGAGGGCCGCGGCGGTCGGAACCTCGTGCCGGGGGAGAGCTTCTTCGTCATTCGGCGGGACGGACCTCTGCGAGAGGGCGAGGTCGAGCGGGCTCGGATGTGGGCCAGCGGCGTGATTGCGGCCGCGGTCCGCGAGCTCCACGACGTCGAGGTCCGGCCGGGCACGCTGGCGACCTCCGCGCCGCATTCCTGGGTAGAGGCCCTCGTCGCCGCGCCGTCGTAGGGCGGACCGGACGCCCTCCGGGCCCGAGCAGTCCGCACGGCATCCGGATTCGGTCGCCCGTGTGGAGACGAACGCTCCGGGTCGTTCGGCTCAGGGACCGGAGGTCGACGGAAGGGACCGAGCGACCCGATCCGCCTTCAGGTTGCCCCAAGAAAGCATGGCCAGCGACCCCACGAGCGGTAGGGTAGCGAGGGTGGCGTAGGGGAAACGGGAGTCGAAATACCCGAGAAGGAGGCAGCCCACGAATCCGGCGAAGAGCACGGCAGCGAGCCCGTCGGTCGCCGCTTCGGGCAGCCAACGTCGGGGCAACGTGGGTCCGGTCACGGAGGGTCGACCCTCTTCATCTCTCCCTCCCAAGTAACCCTTCCGCGTCGCGGGCAAGGCCCGTTGCCACGCTGGCCCGAAGGAAGGGGGGAGAATGCCCGTTCCGCACGAGAGGCGGACGTCTTGGGGTCAAGCGCCCTTGACGCCCCTTAGATGGCCTCCCCGGTGGTCGCGGGGGACATGGCAGCTGCGCCGGCACCTGCATCGCATTCGACGGTCCGCAACGGGGCGAAACTCTCGAAACTTCCCCGCTTGAAAGGGATGGACATCTTGGACACTCCCCTCCTCAACAAAGGAACCGCGTTCTCCTACGAAGAGCGAACGGCCCTGGGGCTTCACGCCCTGTTGCCACCGCAGGTGGAAACGCTCGACCAACAGGTCGTTCGTGCCTACGAAGCCTACCAACGCAAGACGGACGACCTCGAACGACACATCTACCTGAGGGCACTCCAAGACAACAACGAGGTCCTGTTCTATCGACTCCTGGTGGACCATCTGGAGGAGATGACCCCCGTAGTGTACACCCCCGTGGTGGCGGCGGGCTGCGCGGAGTTCAGCCACATCTACCGTCGCCCTCGCGGCCTCTTCATCTCGTACCCGCTCCGGGATTCGGTCGTAGAGCTGCTGCGCCACCGTCCGAACCCTGAGGTCGACGTGATCGTCGCGACGGACGGGGAGCGGATCCTGGGTATCGGCGACCAGGGGGCCGGCGGACTGGGGATCCCGATCGGCAAGCTCTCGCTCTACACCCTCTTCGGAGGCATCGCCCCGGAGAGGACGCTCCCGATCGTGCTCGACGTGGGGACGAACAATCAGGACCGCTTGAAGGACCCCGAGTACCTCGGTTGGAGGCACGAACGGGTCACCGGGGACGACTATTACGCGTTCATCGAGCGGTTCGTCCAGGCCGTGAAGCAGGAGCTTCCGAACACCCTCCTTCAGTGGGAGGACTTTGGCATTCAACACGCTCGGCCGATACTGGACAAGTACCGGGACCAGTTGCTCACGTTCAACGACGACATCCAGGGCACGGGAGCGATCAATCTCTCGGTGATCCTCTCGGCCTCGGAAGTGACCGGAGTTCCGCTCGCCGACCAGCGCTTCGCGATCCTCGGGGCCGGCTCGGCCGGGATCGGCGTGGCCGACCTATTGACGTGCGCGCTCGTGGAGGCCGGTATCCCGCAGGCAGAAGCTCGCCGGCGCACTTGGATCGTGAACCGGGGCGGTCTCCTCCACTCGGGGCGGACGGACATCAAGGACGAACAGAGGGTCTATGCCCATCCGTGGGACGACGTCAAGAGCTGGGCGCCGACCGGCGGCGGGAAGATCGGCCTTGAGGAAGTGGTTCGCGAGGCGCGCCCCACGGTCCTCATCGGCCTCTCGACCCTCAAGGGAGCGTTCACGGAGTCCATCGTCCGGACCATGGCCCGCTGGGTATCCCGACCCGTCATCCTCCCGCTCTCGAACCCGACCGCGAAGTCCGAAGCGATCCCCGAGGACCTCATCAAGTGGACCGAAGGACGCGCGATCGTCGCCACCGGCTCTCCGTTCCCACCGGTGAAGTACGGCGACACCACCTACCCGATCGCCCAGTGCAACAACGCCTACATCTTCCCCGGCTTGGGCCAGGGATTGGTCGCCGGGCGTTGCCGCAAGGTGACGGACGCGATGCTCCTCGCGGCCGCGCGAGCGCTCGCCGAGCGTTCGCCGGCCCGGGAGAACCCGCACTCGCCGCTCCTCCCCTCGCTCCGCGAGCTCCGCGGAGTGGCCGAGGAGATCGCCCTCGCGGTCGCAGTGGAAGGTCAGCGGAGCGGGCTCGCTCCGAAGATGTCCACCGACGAGCTGCGGACCCGTATCCATCAGACCCGCTGGAACCCAGAATACCCGGTCTACGCCTGACGGGACGCTCCCGACCCGTCCGCCTCGCGGCAACGACTGCGGGAGGGGCCGGGTCCGCCGGTCGAGGCGGGACGGGCGGACCGGTTCCGGTGCGGAGGCTAGGCTAAGTGGGAACCCCCCGTCGGGGGAGTGAACCGGGGACACCATGGCCGACCGAACCCGCGTCGCCCGTCGACGACCGACCTCCCGTCGTGTGTCGAGGCATCGGACACCCGCTCGCCGAAGGACCCGTGCCGCATCGGATGGCTCGGGCTGGAGCTACGTGCGCCTCGAGATCGACCTGGTCCATGAGGCGTTCCGACGTCGGGGACTTCCGTTCGTCCGCCGGCTCGAGGCGGTCTTCCGAGAGCAGGAGGTCGTGGAGGTCGAAGGGTTTCTTCGCCCGGCCGCCCTGGTCTTGCACGCTCTCGCCTCCTTCGGGTTTTCCCGAGTGGACCACTGGGAGGTCCGGCCCGGAGGTTGGCTACCGCTTCCCGAACCCGCGCACGAACGGCTGACGGAACCGGTCGGTCATCTTCTGCACGCCCTGCATAGTGATGCCTGGAAACGGGTGGCGAACGCTCGCTCGTTCGCGGTCCGCCTCTCCGGCTCTGGCGAGACTCGGGCGGACGTCACCGTCCGCCGTGTCCACCGCGAACGAGCGCACGCGATCACTTTGGAGCTCTTCGGTCCGGTGTCCGAAAGGGAGCTCCACGCGATCGAACGGGCTCTTCGCGAGGAGCTTTCTATCGCTCGCCTACGCCGGGCCGAGTCCTCGCCCGCGGAACCGCAAGACGCCTGAGCCGTCACGCAGAGGTTGCCCCTGGCGGGCCGAAGGAGCGCGGACGCCTCGCCCTTGATGTACTCGGTTGCCTAACCCCGTTACCGAATGCTCCAGGTCTACGTCCCCGCACTGGTCGTGGCGTTCCTCATCACCGTCCTCGAGATGACCGAGGTCGTCGCCCTGGTGTTCGCCTTGGCCGCCGACCATTCCACGGTCCGCCACGGCGCTCTGGGCGCGGTGGGAGGCACCGCGGTGGTCGCGGCCATCGCCCTGGGTTTCGGAGCGATCCTTATCGCCTTCCCGAGAGCGTACCTCCTCTGGGGGTCGGCCGTTGTCCTCGCGGCGTTCGGCGTCTTCCTGTTCCGCAGCACGCTCAAGACCTACCGTCGGCGCCGAGCCGCCGCGAGCGGTGCCCTCGCGCCTTCGGCCGGCCGTTCCGCCGCCCAGTTCGCCGGAGGGTTCTCGGTGGGCGCGGTGGAGGCCACGGAGACGGTGGTCGTCCTCCTTGCGCTCGCTGCTGCGGGGTATGGATTCTCGGCCCTTCTCGGGGCCGTGATCGGGGGGGCAGTCCTCGTCTGCGCGGCCCTCCTCGTCCACGACCGGATCCGCCGGATCAAGGTCCCGTGGCTCAAGGTCGGCGGGACCTCGCTCGTCTTCACGTTCGCGGTCTTTTGGGGCGGGGAAGCGGCCGGGGTCAACTGGCCGGGCGGGGACCTGATCCTGCTCCCGCTGGTCGTCCTCGCGGTCCTCCTCGTCCGAGGAGGGGTGGAGCTCGTGATGCGCGCGTCCGCCCCGCCTCTGACGCCCGCTTAGGCGACCTCTCTCCGTTCGCTCGGTGAGGCGAGACCGCCCGGTCCGTTCTCATGGTCCCGCTGTCCCCGGTGAGGGCGATGCGCTGGGAGGATCCCGGGATAGGTGCGAGGAGTTAACGCGGTGGAACGGCACGCGTGCCCGCACTGATCGCAGAGGGCCAGTCCCCGCACGGGGGTCGCCTCGGAGGCGACCTCGCATTCCTCCGGAGTCCGATGGCGACAGACCGGACATGGATGAGACGGTCGCACCGGGTTCGACCTCCCTTACCTACGGGCCTCGGGCCCGCTACGCCCGCTCCTTCGCCGGGAGGTGACTCTAGGACGGGGGCCCTTCCCCGGGGGGCGACCGCGGTCCGGCTCCGGGAGGAGCATGAGGCCCTCGGTCGGGTCCCCGATAAGGAGCCCATCGCCCTTTCGGAAGTTCCACCCGACGAACGCGATCGTGACGGCATCGAGCTCGTCGTGCGTCAGCGACCGCCGGCCCACGTCTCCTCCGAGTCCCTCCCGTCGAAGGCACCGCTGGAGGACCTCCACTCCCGCCTTCTTGCGCGGCCACCCCAAGATGTCCTGGGCACCGCCGGGGTACCCTTCCAGGACCGGGAAGCCGAGACGCGAGAGCGCCCGAGCGAGCGCCATCCCCCGGACCGTGAGCATCCGCATCGGGCCCAGCGTCAGTGGGAAGAACGGCACCTTCCGTCGAAGGAGCTCTCGGTCGCACTCCCGTAAGTGCGGTCCCGAACGGTCCTCGATGGAGCGCCTTCCGCGAGGGAGGGAGAGCGGGGCGTCGATCACGACGAGCTCGGGACGCGCGGACCGGACGAACTCGAGAATCTCCCGGTCCGAATGGAGCACTGTCGTTCGCAGCCGACGAGGTCCCGCCATCACGCAGGCCCCCGTGTCCCGCTTCGGTGAGCCGGCCAGGTCGAGGCCGACGACCCGCGTCGTTCGGGAGGTCGACCCAGGAGTTCGCGGCATCGAGCGGGTCCTTCGTTCTATCGGGATGACCGACGGTTCGTCGCGAACGGTCGCCCCCTATCGTGCCGGCTCCAATGTGTTGACCGCCACTGAATGGATTGCCGGGAACTGGTACGGAACGAGGCTCCACCGCCGACCCGCATCGGCACTCCAAAAGAGCTGCCCCGTGGTGGTTCCGACATAGAGCCCCGACGGGTCGAGGTCGTCCGTCGCGAGGCCTTCGCGGTGCGTCCCGTAGCCTCCGGGCCACGTCCCTTTCGCCACGAGCGGGGTCCACCGACGTGCGCGGTCGGTCCAGCGGTAGACCTGGAACTGGCCGCCGAGCATGAGGCGCGCATCCTCCCGAAGGGGAGCGAAGAACGCCTCCCCGGGCCGGTGGGCGGCGGTCGCGACCACCATGCCAAAATCATCGTCCAGGCCCCGACCGATGCGGGTCCAGTGGTCGGCGCGGTCCCGGCTCACGTAGATCCCGCCGTGGTCCTGTCGATAGAGAACGGCCGGGTCCACTGGGTCGAGAGCGAACTTGTGGACGCACTGTCCGACCTCGGGCTTGGGGTCCGGAAGGAACGGGGCGAGCACCCCGTGGTTCCGCGGCGTCCAGTGCTCTCCCCCGTCGTCGGTCCGGAACGTTCCCGCCGCCGAGATCCCCGCGTACATCCGGCGCGGGTTCTCCGGGTCGATCACGAGCGTGTGCAGGCAGAGCCCTCCGGCCCCGGGATTCCATGCCTTCCGGGTCGGGTGGTCGTTCAGGCCGGGCACCGGGACCCAAGAGGCTCCCTCGTCGTCCGACCTCCACAGCGAAGCCGGGTCGACGCCGAGGAACACGGTCCGTGGTTCGTTCGGGGGACCCGGCGTGACCTGCCAGAGGTTCGTGATCGGGAATCCGGTCGAGGGGGTCACGACCGGAGGCTGGCGTCGCCCGAGACGAGGCGTGCCGGGGACCGAGACCTCCGTCCACGAGCGACCCCCGTTCCGAGATCGGAAGAGAAGCGGGCCCCACCAGCCGCTGTTGGCGGCCGTGTACACCGTTCCCGGATGCCGTGGGTCGGGGGCGATCCGATAGACCTCCCGTCCGACTTGAAACGGAGGATGGACCGTCCATTTCCGCCGTCGCCGGTCGCTTTCCAGCAGATAGCCGCCTTTCCGAGTGCCGACCCAGACCTGAACCTTCCCGTGTGCTGCCACGTCCTTCAACCTCCCTGGATGGAATGTAGAATGTCGACCTCGTCCCGGGGCCCGAGGAGCCGGGCGCGCTTTCCGTTCGGCCGAACCTCTTCACCGTTGACAAAGACACGAACGAACGGCCGGAGGGCCTCCGTCTCGTCCCGGAGCCGGTGTCGGAGCCGGGGGTACCTCGCCTCTAAGTCGTCCAGGAGCGCGTCCAAGCTTCGGGCGGCTGAACGAACGGTCCTCTTCGGCACGAATTCCGAGAGCATGGCGTCCAAGTGGACCTTGGCCAAGGGAGCCCCTCACCTCGCCCGAGCGGAGAAGCGAGGTAGTCCATAAACCCCGGGCCTCCGCCGGACCGGGGTCCAGCGGCCTCTAAGGCCCTAGCAAAAAGGGAGGAAGGAAAGGGTTGGCCGCCGCTCCGGTGCTCTTCCCTAGGCGGGGAGCACCGTCCGGCCGTAGTTCGCGTTGGTCAGGTGGGCGGTGGCGACGTACCAGGCGATGAGCCCGACAAAGATGATCTCCCCACCCACGGCCCAGTTCGCGCTGCCGTTCGCGAGGAAGGTCGGCGAGCCGGATGCGATGCTCCAGAACTTCACCACGAGCAGGATGAACGCGATGAACAGGAAGAGGAACAGCATCAGGAGTCCCCAACCGTGCTTCGGGGCGTTGATCAGGAAGGTGAACGTGAACATCATCCAGATGAACGAAAACCCGGCGAGACCGTAGAACACCGGCACTCCGGTGGTCGCCGAGGGCACCCAAACGTTGAGCATCAGCGTGAACGCCAACCAGAACGACCCGTATCCCACGAACGCCGAACCGGCGAACAGGTTCCCCTTGCGAAGAGCGATGATGCCCGCGAGCATCTGGGCGATGCCGCCGAAGGCGATCGCCGTGCCGAACGCGACCCAGTTCCCGGTGGCCGGGCTCGCTCCGGCAACGTTTCCGAAGCCGGCTCCGTAGGGCAGCGGAAGGTTGGCCAGTCCCACCAACATCGTCGTGGTCCCGAATCCCATCAGGCCCACGACGGTGGGGCTCGCCCACCATTCCGATTTCCCCTCAGCCTTGGGAGGGGGCTCCTCCATGACACGCGCAGGCTCCATGACTCCGGCGGACGCTGGCATGTTAGGGCTGCGACGTTGTCCAAGTAGATAAATGCCTTTTTCGAGGAGGTGGGGACGTTCCGCATCGGCCTAATCCGAGTCCGAGCCCGGAAGTAGCCCTCGGGGCCGGGGCGGACACCATTAAGGTCCCGGGCGCGTGGGCGCATGCGGCTATGGAAGATCGCGGAGAACTCGACCGGGTCGTCTTCGGGGAGACCCGGGTCATCCTGAACCGGGACATGTCGAACATGAACCCGAACCTAGTGGCCGGTTCGCAGGGACTCGTCATCGGCACGCTTGCTCCCTACACGCTGAAGGTCGCGTTCCCGAAGGTGACCGTCGGGGTGAACTGGAAAGACTGCGACATCGTCCCCGGGAAGACGGGGATGCCGACGGACGCCGACCAGCCCAAGGTGGTCCCGCAGCCGCGCACCATGGGCGAGAAGTGACCTCGGCCCCCTAGGCCGCTCACCCGAGCGGCAGCAGCTTTCGAACAATCGGAACGACCTCTCCGAGCCGGTCCGTTTGATACCTCGCCGCGGGCGCCCCCGGGACATCCGACAGGAACAGTTTACGGTAGCGGTCGCCGTAGGAACGGAGACCCGTGAACAGCACGACGCCCCGGTAACCGGCCCGACGCGCCCCTTCGAGGTCGGCCCATCCGTCCCCGACATGGACCGCTTCCTCCGGCCTCTCCTTCAGCTGGTCCAGCGCAAAGCGAAAGATCTCGGGGGACGGTTTCGTCCAGGGCTGTTCGTCGCTGAAGACGTAGGTCTCCACGTACCGGTCGAACCCCATGGTCGCCAGGACCGGACGGAGGAACGCGCCGGGCTCGCCGATGGTGTTCGAGATCACCCCCACTCGGTAGCCGCGACCGCGAAGGTCTCCCAAGAGGTCGAGCGCCCCGGGGGCGCGTCGGAACGGAGTGTTCTCAATCTCGGTCTTCAACCTCGAGAGGTACTCGCGCGGGTCCGCGTCCCGGCCGGTCTCTCTCGCCGCCCGAGCGACCTGTTCCGCGGGGGTGACGGTCCGTCCTTCGGCCGATTCCGCGACCGCGCCGGTGTACGCCCGCTCGAACGCTCGGCCTAGGTCGGCGTCCGAAAGTTCCGCCGCCCCCGGGAGCGGAGGGGACGAGCGGAGGACCTCCTGTCCCAGCGCTAGCTGGTGGGTCATGTACGTCTCCTCGTCCTCGGGGGGGAGGTACATCAGCGTGTGCCAGAGGTCGAGCGTCACGGCGGGCATGGACCGCCGACTCGACACCTTCGTCGGTATAAGTGAGGGAGCCGCGCGCGGGGCCCCAACGAGGCTCGCGGACCGTCGTAGGCCGATCCTCCGCGCCTCCCCGTCAACCCAATAGACCCCGAGGGCTCCCTCGGGCCTCGACATGACCGCGCCCCGTCTCCTCGTAGCCGTCCGCCCTCGAGAGGAAGTGGGGAAGCTGTTGGGAGAACGACTGCCGGAGGTCGAGTGGCAGTACGCTACGGAGAGCCCCTCCCGAGGATGGCAGGAGGTGGCCGCGATGCTCCTCGGCTCGGTGGAGCGAGACCTCGGGGAGGTGGACGTCGGCTCGCTGCCGAGTCTACGTTTCGTTCAGCGCGTGTACACCGGGATGGACGGAGTTCCGTTCGACCGGTTCCCGGAGCGCGTCCGATTCGCCGGGAACGTCGGCGCCTATGCACCGTTCGTCGCAGAGCATGCGGTCACCCTCGCATTGGCCGCGGCCCGGGAGATCCCCCGCGCGCACGCTCTCGTGCAGGCCGGCACGTTACGGCCCCCCCCGGTCCAGCGGCTGCTCTGGGGGCGGACCGCGGTGATCCTCGGCTACGGCGAGATCGGCCGGGCGATCGCGGACCGGCTCTCCGGGTTCGGGACCCGGGTGCTCGGGCTCAACCGCTCGGGGCGGATGGCTCCGGGCTGCCGGGGGATGTTCCCGGCCCACCGCCTGATCGAGGCGGTGAGTGAGGGGGATTACATCTTCGACACTCGGCCGCTGACGCGGGCGACCGAAGGCACGATCGACGCTTCGGTCCTGGCATCGATGAGGCCCACCGCGGTGTTCATCAACGTGGGGCGGGCCGGCACCGTGCAGGAGGAGGCGTTGTACCGGCATCTCGCGGACCATCCCGAGTTCCGGGCGGCGCTCGATGTCTGGTGGCACGAGGACTTCGCCGGGGGACGCATCGAGCACCGGTTCCCGTTCGCGAAGCTGCCCAACTTCGTCGGAACTCCGCACTCCGCGGGGTTCGGCCCAGGAGTGGAGGCCTACGTCCTCGAGCGCGCGGTCGCCAACCTGCGAAGGTTCTTCTCCGGAGAGGAACCGCGCTACATCGTCGACCGCGCGGAGTACGCGCCGGCCGAACCCGTCCGATAGCGGCCCGAACGGAACGGCGGGTCGGCGTCGTGACTCGTGCCGGGCAGGGCGTTGGCCGTCCGACGTCGATACAATAGGTAGAGGGCCATGAACACCAGAAAGACCTGGGGAAGCACCCACGCCTGGGGCGGGGTCGAGCCGCTGACCAGCTCGACCAGGAATGGCGCGAGTACCACCCGAACGAACGCCTTCTGCCGAGACGAGAAGGGCCGCTTGGGGGGCTCCCGCGCTATCGGATCCGCTCGAGCGCGAACGAGCCGATGATGAGCGCGCGGTTCGTGGCCCGGCACTCGACCCAGTCCCGGGTCTCGACGTCCCCGAGCCCCTTCACCGCGAGGAACGTCTTATCGCGCTCCTGGCGGAAGACGATGGCGCCGTCCATCCGGCCGAGCAGGCCTTTGACCGCCGGCTCAGAAAGGCCGCCCGCCTCCAGCGAGTACATCGCGAGCGCCGGACGCGGTTTCAGGATCCCGACGACATTCTGAAGGAACGAGAACCCGGCGCGCTCGTCCGCATGGGCGAGGACGGCCGACAGACCGAGGAACGCCACCCGGAACGCACCTGCCTCGGACGCTTCGAAGCCCGCCGCGACCACCCCGATCGAGGTGAGGATCCCGGCTTGGTCGACCGCGCCCTTGACGACGGTGCGGTTCCCGCTTCCGAAACCTCCCGAACCGGACGCATCGACCCAACGGATCATGCCCATCTGTTCGTACTCCCGGAACTGAGGAAGGACGACCCCCATCGCGTCGGCGATCTCCTCGGGGGACCGGGCCGCGGTCACGATGAGGACGGGTTCCCCTCGCTTGAGGCCCTCCGCCACGAAGGAGTAGAGAACGACCTCCTTCCCGACGAACGCATCCCCGAGCACGACCACGTGGGACCGCGGAGGAATTCCTCCCAGTAGGAGGTCGTCGAGCCGCGCAATCCCGCTCGGAAGGCGGTCGGAGAACCGCCGCCCCGTCGGCGCGATCAGGGTGTCGCCCTCCCGAGCCCCGCTCCCCGGGACGTCACGGACCTCCGCGGGCGGTTCGCGCTGGTCCGCCGCGGCCACGGCTGCTAGGCCGGCGATCGATAGGTCGCTTCCGCGTCCGATCGACTGACGTCGGAGGCTCACCTCCGCCTCGGCCGCCTCGAGCGAACGGGACCTCTCGTGGAGCTCCTGCTCTTGTCGTTCTAGCTGCTCGCTGAGCGACCGGAGGCGACCTTCTCGCTCGGTCAGCGCCGCCTCTCGTTCGGAAAGGGACTTCAGGTTGCGATCGAGGTCCGCGGCCTTCTGAGCGATCGAGACCTGGTCGCGGCCGAGCGACGTGAGGCGGGTCTCGTAGTCGCGCGCGGCCGCGTCGTACTGGGTCCTTCGCTCGTCGGCCGCTTTGAGGAGGTCGGCGAGCTCGGCCTCTCGCTGTTTCAAGGCCGCATCGCGAGACGCGAGCTCCGCCTCCTTCCGGGCGGCTCGCGCGAGCGACTCCTTGGCGGCCTTGCCCAGTTCGGTCGCCTCCCGGGACTTTCGGCCGAGGGCTAGGTTCGCCTCGTCGAGGGTGGCCTTGAGCTGCTGGAGCTCGACCTCGCGCGTCACCAGGTCCTGGCTCGCGGCGACGGGCGCGCCGCTCCGAGGCTTCCCCTTGGCCTCTCGGGCCGCGACGTCGCCCTCCCGTCGCAATAGGTCGCCCGTCCTCTGGTCGAGCTCGGACGCCCGGGCGGTGAGACGGGCCTCGGATTCCTTCGCGTCCTGGAGCTGGCGTTCGAGCGCTTGCTGTCGCTGGGTCAGCTCGACGTCCCGATGGGTCAGAGCGCCTTCCTGCTCGATGAGCCGGGATTCCCGGGTCGAGATCTGCGGGACGAGGCGACCGATCTCCTGCTCGCGCAGCTCGAGGGCCTTCGTCTTGTCCTCGACCTGGCGCTCTCGGCCGTCCATCTCGGCGATGCGACCCGCCCAGGCCCGTTCCTTCTCGACGAGGGAGTCCGAGCGCTTCCGGTAGTCCTCTTCGAGCTCGTCGAGCTGCGCGCGAGCTTCCTTGAGGGAGTCGTACTGGCGGCGAACGGAGAGGTCGGTGTTCTCGACCGTCGCCTCGCGCTTGACGAGAGCGGCTTCTCGGAAGTGGAGGGCTTCCTCCTTCCGCCCGACCTCGTCGGCGAGGCGGAACATGCGGCTCTGGCCCGACGTGATCAGTTCGCGCTCGTGCACCCGGGTCCCCGATGAGATCAGGTGGAGGAACGAGCCGGACGTCTGGTAGAGGATCGCCGACAGGAACAGGCTGACGGCCAGAGCATCCGAGGACGAGGGGAAGTAGACCAAGAGCACCGATGCGACCGGTAGGACCGCCGAGATCGCGCTCGCCCACTGGCGGACGCTCCAAGCGGTCCAGGTGAGCACGAAACCGAGGAGCGCGAGGCTGATCCCCGCGAGCTCGGCCGCATAGAACCAGGGGAAGAGACTCAGATTGGCGAACGGGCCGGCGCCCGCGACGCGCAGGCCGTAGACCACCGCGAGAAGGACGTTGACGCCGAGCGCGCCCACTGTGGTCGAGAAGTGCTTCTCCCAGGGCCAGAGCTGGTAGACCTCCCACTTCGCGAAGAGCCCGACCGCGGACAGGACGAGTCCGGCCGCGAGCGGGAAGAGGAGGTAGAAGGTGGCGCCGACCGCCGCGGCGCCCGTATCTCCCGAGCCCAGGGACGGCAGCGTGCTGAAGAAGATCAGGATGAGGACGCCGTCCAGCGCGAGCAACGCGGACGCCAGGACGGTATAGAAGTGCGCCGCGCGGCCGAGGCGGAGCTGAAGGAGAGCATCGCTCTGCGCGAGTTCGAGGTCCTCGGGCGCGGGCACGGTCACGGTCCGGGTGGCGGGTGCGGGAGGCTTCTCCCCCGCCTCTTTCGGCATGGAAGCGACGGTAGGGGATGGGGGAAGCCGGTTACTTAATCATGCGCTTCAAGGAAGGACGGCGCGCCGAGAGCAGGACGGCGGCGGCTTCCGCCCATCGCTCCGTGCGCCGGCCGACCTCTTCCTCGAGCTGGAGGAGGTGCGGCCACGCCTTCGCGTCCGCCCGCGCCGCCGCGATCCGCAACGGGTCCGGGCCCAGGGCCGGGGCCACGGCCACCGTCTCCGTGACCTCCCAACCGGCTCGCTTCAGTCGCTCCTCGACCTCGCGCACGGTGAACCTTCGGAACGATCCGGGGGTCGCACGGCGAGGCGGTTCCGGACGGAACCCCTCCCGGTCGAGGCGGCCGAGGACCGCGGGGATGGCAGAGCGCAGGAGCCTCGCGACGCTCGAGGGCGGGAGCCGAGCCAGATACCGCGATCGCTCCCCCGGGGCTGGGGCAATCTCGATCAAGAGGACCCCTCCGGGGGTGACGAGGCCCTCCGCCTCGTCCAGCAGCTGCTCCGCCCCCTTTCCCGCGAATCCGAGAGTGTTCCCGAACACGACCACTTCCGCCCACCGGCGACGTTCGAACGGCGGGTGCAACGCGTTCCCCAGGACCCGATCCGGCGCGGGGCCGGGGCTTCCCGACGCGACCCAGGCCTCCGGCAGGAGGTTCAGCATCTCGCGCGAAATGTCGAGCGCCACCCGCCGCGCCGCCGCTTGGCCCGCGAACGGAAGAAACCGCCCTGGGCCGGAACCGAGGTCGAGGACCCAGCCCTCGTCGACGGCGTGACGCACGAGGAAACGCTCGCGCAGTTCGCGGTAGAGGTCCCGTTGACCGGTCCCCTCGTACCTCCGCCATTCCCGGTGGGCTCGATACGAGTCTGCCTCTCGGAACCGCTCGGGAGACGACGGGTCGTTCTCGGGTCGCGGAATGGCCTGCGGGCGGCGGGGAGGGCGCACGATCGACGGGGGGAACCGGGACCGATAGCCTTTCCGCCGGTTCCGCTCGGGGTCGAGCCCTTTATAGGAGAGGCCTGTACCTAAATGGGGACCCCGATGCCGTACTACGAGTGTCCAAAGTGCGGCGGTGGGTACGTCATCGACGTACCACCGAGCGCTCGCCCGACCTGCGACCGCGACGGAGCCCGCCTCAAGCGGGCCAGCGACGCCTCGTACGAGCGGAACGCTCGCGAGGATTAGGCTGGACTTCCTGTGGCCGTCGATCAATCGCCCCCGCCGGTGTACACCGTTTCGGAGCGCTACGGTCCGCGCGTCCATCGTTCGGTGCGCCACGGCGCCATCCTGCTCCTGGTCGGAGCACTGCAGTTCATCGGAGCGATGGTCCTCACCCAGATCGGCTACGGCTCGTCGTACAGCCTGACCGGGAACTACATCTCCGACCTCGGCGCCGTGAACTGCGGGGTCTTCGGCGGCGCGGGGTCGTTCGCCGGCCACTACGCGTGCTCGCCGTGGCACGACGTCTTCAACGTTTCGATCGTCGTGATGGGTCTTTTCGTCATCCTGGCGGCCATCCTCATCCGGACCGCGTTCCCGGCACGCCGCTCCCGGATGGTCGGACTCTGGCTCCTGGCCCTGGCGGGGGTCGGGTCGATCGGAGTCGGTCTTTCTCCGGAGGACTACTATCTCCCCGGGCACGTCGTGTCGGCGCTCCTCGCGTTCGTCGGGGGCGGCCTCGCCCTCTTCGTCCTCGGCTTCGCGATGTTCCGGGACACCCGCTGGGAAGGTTTCCGGGCCTACACGGTCCTCTCGGGGCTGATCGTCCTCGTCGCGCTCCTCCTGTTCGTGTCGAACGCGGACCTGGGTCTTGGGGTGGGAGGGATGGAGCGGTTGATCGTCGCGCCCGTCCTCCTCTGGTCGATCGTCGCCGGTACCCACCTCGCCCGGATCCCGACCTTCGCGCCTCGCGCGTTCTCGAAGGGCTCGACAGAGTAGGGGCCGAAACCCCCGCCCCCTTCTCCGAGCACTGGGATGCGACCGGGGCCTCGCTCGAGACCCCGGTCCGGCCTAGCGCGACCGCGGTCGGGGCCGGCTCATTCCGACTTAGCGCCGAAGTCCTTGATCTCCGGTGGGGCGGCCTTGGTCTGGACCTTCCCCGTTCCCTGGACCTGGAGTCGGATCTGCTCGACGATGTCGGGGTTCGCGAGCGTGGTGATGTCGCCGACGTCCATCGTGTTGGAGATCGAGGCGAGGACCCGACGCATGATCTTCCCGGACCGGGTCTTGGGCATGTCCGGGACGATCCGCACCGCGCTCGGCCGAGCGATCTTCCCGATCTCGGTCTCGATCGCGTGGATGACCTTCTCCTCGATCGCCTTGGACGGCTGGACGCCCGGCTTCAGGGAGACGTAGACCTCGGGAAGGCGGCCCCGGACCTCGTCCATGATGGGCACGACCGCGGCCTCCGCCACCTCGCTGACCGTCAGGCACGCGGACTCGATCTCCTTCGTCCCGAGTCGGTGACCGGCGACGTTGATGACGTCGTCGATCCGGCCCAGGATCCGGAAGTAGCCGTCCGCGGATTCCATCGCCCCGTCGCCGGCGAAGTACGGCCAGTCCCGCCAGTCCTTGCTGTTGGGGTTCTTGTTGTACTTGGCGAAGTACTGGCGCTTGAAGCGCTCCGCGTCGCCCCAGATCGTCTGCATCAGGCCCGGCCAGGGGTTCCGGACGCAGATGTTCCCGGCCCGGTTGGAGCCCGGTGGGATCTCGTTCCCGTTCTCGTCGAAGATCACGCAGTGGATCCCCGGCGCGCCGGGACCCGCGCTTCCGGGCTTCATCTTGTCGAGGGCGGGTTTCGTCGTGCAGACGACCCCACCGGTCTCGGTCTGCCACCAGGTATCGGTGACCGTGGCTTTCCCCTTGCCCACGGTCTCGTAGAACCAGTGCCACGTGGTCGGCTCGATCGGCTCGCCGACCGTAGTCATGGTCTTGTAGCTCGTCCGGTAGTTCTTTGGCCCGTCCGGGGCGAGCTTGCGCAGCTGTCGGATCGCCGTGGGGGCGGTATGGAAGATGTTCACCCCCAGTCGCTCGGAGATGCGCCACAGTCGGTAGGCGTCCGGGAACGTCGGGACGCCTTCGTAGATCACGCTCGTCCCGCCGAGCGCGAGGGGGCCGTAGACGATGTAGGTGTGCCCTGTGATCCAACCGATATCGGCGGTGCACCAGTAGACGTCGGTCGGGTGGATGTCCTGGATCCACTTCGACGTGCCCGTGGCGTAGGCCAGGTAGCCGCCGGTGCTGTGCTGACAGCCCTTCGGCCGGCCGGTCGTACCGCTGGTGTACATGAGGAACAGCGGCGCTTCGGACGGCATCGACACGGGGGCCACGATCTTGTTCTTGTACGGCTTCAACGCGTCATGGACGAGGATATCGCGTTCGGGTACCAGGGTCTTCGCGGACGATACCTTTCCCGGATACCGCTGCCAGATGAGCACCTTGTCGACCGTCTGGCCCTCGCTCTTGGCCGTGTCGCAGGCAAGGTCCGCGTTCTGCAGGTGGTCGATCAGCTTGCCGTTGCGGTAGTAGCCGTCCATGGTGATCAGCACCCGACTCTGCGAGTCGGCGGCTCGCCGACCCGCGGCCTCACCGCTGAAGCCACCGAAGACGACCGAGTGGATGATCCCGAGCCGGGCGCAGGCGAGCATGGTGATCGGGAGCTCCGCCACCATCGGCATGTGTATCGTGACCCGGTCCCCGGTCTTGAGGCCCGCGAAATCCCGGAGGAGTAGGGCGAACTCGTTCACGCGGGCGTAGAGTTCGTTGTACGTGAGGGCGACGGGGTCCTCGCCTTCGGGTTCGCCCACGAAGATGATGGCCGCCTTGTTCCCGTACTGTTCGAGATGCCGGTCGATGCAGTTGTAGGAGGCGTTGAGCATTCCCCCGGCGAACCACTTGTAGAACGGGGCGTTGCTCGAATCGAGCGTCTGGGTCCAGTTCTTGTCCCAGGTCAGCATGTCGCCGAACTCCCGGAAGCACTCCGGGAAATGCTCGAGCGAGAACCGCTCGTTCACGGTGGGGTCGGTCAGGTTGGCCTGACCGATGAACTTCGGTTGGGGAAGGAAGGACTCCTCCTCCTTCCAGTGCACCGCGATCTCGGCTTCCGTCAGCTCGGTCTTGGATTCCTTCGCCGCCGTTTCCGAGGGGGAGGGTGCCATCGTAGTTCCTCGCCGGGCTGACCGTACCCCCGTATTTACTCTTTCGTCGCGCGGCCTCCCGCCGATAGCGCAACGGCGCTCTTCTTCGATGAAAACGACGCCTCCCAACGCGGTTCCGGCCCTCTTCCCCGCGAGATTGGGACCGTCGAATCCTTAATTGCCCCTCGGGCAATGGCCGTCCCCTCGGAGCTTCATGCCGGGAACGGGTCATACGACCGCGCGGCCCGAGAAGACGGTTCATCTGAGGATTGACCCGAATGACGAATCTACCACCCTGGAGGACGTCCTCAGCCGAATCTCCGAGCTCCAGCGCAAGCACCCCGACCGTGAGGTCTTCTTTGACGGAGACGAGTACGCGATCTGCTCGCGTCCCAAGAGAACCCACCCCCCCGCCGTCCAGTGAAGGCCCGTCGCTCGGGCACCCCCTCTTCTTGCTGAACCTGAAGGCGTATCCGGGCCACCTAGGCCCGGCCGCGGTGCGGATTGCGAAGCTGTTGGAGACCCTGGGAAAGGAAACCGGCGTCGCGGCGGCGATTGCCCCCCCGCTTCCCGACCTCGCACGGGTGGCGGACGCGGTCGCCATCCCCGTCGTGGCGCAGCATGTCGACCCGGGCGACGCCGGTGCCCGGACCGGTTACGTACCGGTCGAATCGATCGAGGCGGCCGGCGCCCGCGGGAGTCTCGTGAACCATTCGGAACACCCGATGACGATCGCGGACATCGAGGACGCTGTCCGCCGTCTCTCGGCCCGGGGGCTCGTCGCGGTGGTGTGTTCCGCGGACGTTCCTCGAGCCCGTCGCCTCGCCGAGACCCACCCCCCGTACCTGGCGGTCGAGCCGCCCGAGCTCATCGGCGGCGACCGGGCCGTGTCCACCGCGCGGCCCGAGGTGGTCTCGGGAACGGTCGCCGCGGTGCGCTCGGTCTCGGCCGGAACCCGAGTCCTTTGCGGGGCGGGAGTCCACGACCGCCACGACGTCGCCCGCGCGCTCGAGCTCGGCGCCGACGGGGTGCTGGTCGCGAGCGCGGTGACCCGGGCCCCGGATGCGGAGCGAGCGATCCGTGAGCTTCTCTCGGGGTACTGACTGAACACCCCACCGCTCCCCGGTGGCCTCTGGGCCGAACACGGCCGGCGAATTCATCTGCCTGCTCAGTCTCGCGGAAACGCCCGGTGGAAACGCCGTGGGACGACCTCGATGAAGAAACCGAAAACCTCCAGAGGTAGCCGACGTGGGGGCCGTCCCAAGGCTTCCTCGGCCCCGGCCCGTCGGCGGGGTCGGGCACGCCCCCGTGTTCGGCGGGAACCCCGGGACCGCATTAGTTCTCAAGGCCCTCGCGGTCGGATGGATTCCGCTCCGTCCTGGCGCACGCTGTCGGCGGCCCCTTCAGGGCGACCGGCCCCCGCGGTTTTCGGTGGAGCGCCTCGTCCGCTCCACGTCCTCATCGTCGGCTGGGAGTTCCCGCCGAACCATACGGGAGGGCTCGGAGTTCACTGCTTCGAGCTCTGTCAGGAGCTTACCCGCCTCGGTCACCGGGTGACGTTCCTGAGCCCGTTCGTCGGCCCGTTCACTCCGGTGCCCGGCGTCACGTTCCGCCACCCCGGGGATAAGGCGGGGGGCGCGACCCCGGAGTTCCCGCCGGCGTACTGGGCGGGAGGAACTCCGGATAGCCCGTTCACCAACTCGACCGATGGGTACAACACCTGGGTCTCGGAATTGAAGGCGACCGACCCGTTCGACGTGGTCCACGTCCACGACTGGTTCGGAACGGCCGGGGCGACCGCCCTCGCCCAGCGCCTCCACCTCCCCCTCATCATGACCGTTCATTCGACGGAGTACGACCGGTCCCTCGGGCACCCCTGGGACCACATCCTCCACCGGGAGGAGCTGGGTATCCAGGCCGCCACGCGCGTCATCGCGGTGAGCCGACACCTCCGCCAGCAGCTCATCGACCGATACCACGCGGAGGCCTCGAAGGTCCGGGTGATCTACAACGCGGTGCGCCCGAGCGAACGGTTGGAACGGATCGATCCGGAGAAGCGGATCGTCCTCTACGTGGGGCGGCTCGCGGCGATGAAAGGGGTCGACACGTTCCTCCGGGCGGCGGCCCGGGTCGTTCCGTCGTTCTCCGACGTCCTCTTCGTGATCGCCGGGGAGGGCCCGGAATACGAGCGCCTGATCCAGCTCGCCGCCAAGCTCGGCATCGGGGACCGGGTGATGTTCCTCGGCAAGGTCAGCGAGGAGGAACGCGAGGTCCTCCTGGCGGGCAGCTCCGTGTTCGTCCTCCCCTCGGTCGTCGAGCCGTTCGGGATCGCGGCCCTCGAGGCGATGGCCGCGGGCGTCCCCACCATCGTCTCGAGGACGAGCGGGGTGGCGGAGATGAGCCGGGGCACCACGTTCAAGGTGGACTTCTGGGACGTGGAGGAGTTCGCGAGCCGGATCGCCGAGCTGCTCGAGTACCCTACGCTTCGCGCGACGATGGGCGACCAAGGCCGCTGGGCCGCGCTCCGAGAGGGTTGGCCCGAACGGGTCCGCGAGACGCTCTTCGTCTACCTGGACGCGATGCGGGCAGCGGGGGTGCGACCCTGAAGGTCGTGCTCTACTCTCGTGATATATACTAAGGAAACTGACGGAAATGGCATTTCGGTTTGGATATCGCGTTCCGGGGCCCCTAGCTTAGAACGGGGTCGCTGTATTCGGGCTAAAGCGAACGCTTGAACTCCCGCGACGCGCTCCCGTCAGTCATGCCGAAGAAGGAGAAGCCTCCCCCTGACATCGAACCCCTGCTCCGCGTTCAAACGAGAACCGACGAGACGGGGTTGTTCTACGTCGAGAGCGTGCAACTTCGAAGCGCGGTCGGAACATTCGCAGCGCGGGCGGTCTTGGTCCCGTGGGCTAATGATGCCCCCTCGAAGGATGGAAAGAAGACTGTGGGAGTCCTCTTCACGGGACTGCCGTTCAAGACCCTCTCGATTCTCAACCTGCTTCAGCTTCAGGGGAAGCTTCTGAAGATTGAACGGTCGGCTCACTGGGGATTATACCCTAAGCAGATCGAGACACTCCGGGGTCCGGCTTTTGAGCGGACGCTCAAATCCGAGTACGGTCCCGAAGCTTAGTTTGGTCGTGGGTACCCGTTTGCAAAGACGTTCTGCCACGTCCCCCGGCCACAGGAATCCATAGAGAACTCCCCAATCAGATAACGGTCGGAGCCACAAGCAGGTCATCTACACAAGAGGCAACGAGCTGGTTTCGTGAGGCGTCGACGGTCCGCAAACCAAAGCTCCCAGGCAGGTCTGGGGTGGCTGACTAATCCGCGAAGATGACCGTGACGCGAATAGTCGCTCCGTTGACTGTCACCTTGCCCGGGCTTGCCGCGTGCCCCGAGCCCGGCCCGCCTGCATTGTAGCCATCTGTCCCGTTCGCGAGATTGAACGAGATGCTGGTCCCTATCGTCGAGAAGGTTGTCGACCCGATTGCGACCTTCCAGCTCGTGTCCGGCGGCAGTCCGGATTCCGTGAACGTCACTATGTATTTCGCGAGAGTGAAGTGTATGGTGACGGTGAGGCCGCTCCCTGCGACCGCGAAAATCCCGGCGTCCGGCGTTCTTGAGTAGTTCGCGACATTGGTCACGGAGTACGAGTAGCTACCGTTGGTCAGATGGAAATTGATGTAGGCCAACGCGGACCAGAGAGTGGTTAACCCGACCGTGACGCTCCAGTTCGTTCCGCTCGGGAGTCCGTTCTCCTTGAATGTCACCACGTATTTCACGAGAGCGAACCTCTCCGAAATCTTAATTCCGGTTCCGGCGACCGAAAAGATGCCGGTGGTCAGCGACCTCGAGTAGTTTGCGACATTGGCTACCGAGTAGCTGTACGAGCCGTTCGGCAGGTGGAAGTTGATGTAGCTCAGCGTGGAGGAGAGGGTCGTGACTCCGACGGTCACGCTCCAGTTCGTTCCGCTCGAGAGTCCGTTCTCCTTGAAGGTGACCACGTATCTCACGATCGAAAACTTCACCAAGATCGTCGATTCGGACCCGGCGACCGCAAAAGTGCCGCTGGCCGGTGTCCTCGAGTAGTTCGCGACATTGGCCACGGAGAACGAGTAGCTACCGTTGGTCAGATGGAAATTGATGTAGCTCAGCGTGGAGGAGAGGGTCGTGGCTCCGACGGTCACGCTCCAGTTCGTTCCGCTCGGGAGCCATCTCTCCTTGAAGGTGATCACGTACTTCACCGGCGCGAACATACAGGTGACGAATGCCGCGGACCCCGCGACTTGGACCGACTCGGAATCCGTAGTCTTCCAGCCGGGCACAATCCCCACTTGGAACGAGTATGTTCCGTTCGGTTCCGTGAAGACAATGGTCGATGTGTTAGAGCGGATCATTTCCGCCCCGATGGTCACGTTCCAAAGCGTCCCCTTGGGCAGCCCTCTTTCCGTGAATGTGACCGAATACGTCCGATTGAAGGTCACCAGGATGGTCTGCGACGTACCGTTCACCGTCACCGATTCGTGGGAGGGGTTCCCCGTGTACTCGGGCACCGGACCCACTGTGTAGGAGTACGTTCCGTTCGATTCTCCGAAGGAGATGACCCCGGTCTTCGAGCTCTGCACAACGCCGCCCAGGGTCACCGACCAGTTGGTCGCCGGGGGCAGATTCACCTCCTCAAAGGTCACGTTGAAACTGGGCTCCACCTCCACCATGAGATTGTTTCTTGAGACGTTGTCTGCTAAGTCCGTCACGACAGCTGTCACGTGGTAGGTGCCGACCTTAGTGAACGTGTGGCTCGGGTTTTGGAGTATGGAAGTGGCACCGTCTCCAAATGCCCAGGCGTAGCTATACGGAGGAAGCCCGCCCCAAGCCGAGATGCCAAAGGAGTCGGACAGGGGTCCGGTTCCGGCAGAACGGGACTGGTCTGCACTTGAATTGAGCATGAGGTCGAAGGCGTACACACGATCGTTGCTCGATCCTGCGAAGATCTCGCCCCGCGAAATCGAGGCGGCAGCTACCAGGGTCGCTCCCACGGTGTTCTGGTAGAGAACTGCTCCAGTTGTCGCGTTGAGGACCAGAAGTGTGCCCTGATCAGGGACGACTAGAAGCTGGTTGACCCATAGAGGGGCAGCATAACCGTTGTACGACGTCTGGGAGAATCCTTCCTGCCAAACAATCGCGCCAGTGAGGGGATTGAACTCCCGCACGGAGCTGTTGTAGGTCACTCCCCCAATCGTTGTACTCGAGCTCACGGCGTAGACGTATCCACCTCCCCAAGCAGTCGAGATGTGTTCGTCCTGCGAGCTATTCTTGCAACAGATTGGCTGTTCCCAGGCCAGCGTCAAGTTGGATTGATAGAACGCGTACAGAATGCCATTCTTGTCCGGAGCGGTCACCATCGGGTATCCGCTACTAGGAGTGAACAGCGTCGGCGTCACCCCGAAGTCACTGTCCACTAATCGTTGTGAGGCGGGAACCTGCCACTTAGCCTGCACGGCGAGGGTCGTCGCATTAAGCGCGACGATCGACTCGCTGTAAGTGGTCGAGGTCTTCTTGTAGGCGTTCCCCGTGGCAACGAAGATCGTATTTGTGGCGGGATTTACCGAGGGCGACCCCCAAATGCTGGAACCGTTTTGGGCGGGAACGCTCGAGTCGAAGTACCCCACAAGCGCGTGGGTAGTGAGTGAGAACTCGTCCAATCCCGCCTGAACCAGCGGCAGGTCGCATTGGCTGGCGATACCGACGTATGCGTTGTTGTCGTAAATGAGGGGACTCGACCAGTCATAGTACCCCTGAGCGCTCGTCCCCCCAATCGGGGCTCGCCACTCGATTGCCCCGGTCGATGAGTTCAGAGCGTAAAGATATGGGTACCCTCCATCAACGTAAAGGTCGTTTCCAACAACGGTCGCTGTTGACGTCACCCCAAGGACACCCTTTCCACACCCGGTGTCGTTCATGGCTTGGCCAAGAAAGGTCTTCCAAAGTAGTGTCCCGTTGGTCGCATAGACGGCATATTCGTATCCGGTTCGTCCCCCAAAGTAAACGATACCACTCTGCTCCACCGGCTGGGATTGGATCTGGTTTCCCCCCTTGTAGCTCCAGAGAACATGCAGCAAGGGCGCAGTCGTCAGATTAATCAGTTGTTCCGAGGAGGACGAAGAAGTGCGTTCCTCATTGCCGAGATATGTCGAGAAGTCACTGCCGGGGGCAAGGTCTATCATTGAGGAGTTAGAAGTGGATGCCGAGGTGTTCGCGGAAATACGCGCGAGACCGAATCCTATTCCGAGGGAGGATACGACGGACAGAAGTGCTATTCCCACCACGACGCAGCAGAATGGAATGACTACGCTTCTTCGTCGGGCCCACATGGCAGAGAGACCGGACGGAGAGCGGTCAGAGGGAGTATATCAAGACGATTGACCGCGCTCGAATCTTTCGTTCCGGTCTGGGATTGGTTCCGCGTCGGCAGAAGGATGATCCGATGCGCGAGAAGTGTCGAGCAAGCATGCCCCGCCGCCGGGAACGGACCCTTTCGAAATGCATCCTTTTGTCAATGGGACTTGAGTGTTACTTTTCGGATAAGATAGAGTGAGTTCGACAGACTCGACGGACGCGCAAGAACCGGAGGTAGAGCTTGGGTCTTGACCAAGTATCCACCTGATCGGGTCAGTAGCGCCCGCATCTCGGATTCTCGCATCCAATGGAAGTCCCATCCAGGTTTCCGAGTGGCTCCCAAGCGGGCAGTCAGTTTGCGGTACAGAATCGCGAGGAGATTTAGAAGCCTCGTTGGGATCCACCCAAATAGACGGTTTTCGGGTGGACCAGGGTACTGAACGACCAGGGCCCCGTGCTCAGAGAGAACACGAATGAACTCCCGCAAATAGACGGGAACAATTTTGGAGGGGATGTGCTGGAGGACACGGTTCGAATAGATCAGGTCGAACGTCCCGTCGCCGAATCGGCCCAGATTATCCGAAGCATTGAGGATGAACCTGCAACGCGACCCCATCCGGTTATTCGCTTGGGCAAGCTCAATCATCTTGGGTGAAATGTCGACCCCGATAACCTCAGTGAACCAATCGGCGAGGCCCTGCGTCACTCGGCCCATGCCGCAACCGAAATCCAATGCTTCACCCGGTGAAACGACAACGCCCATGCTGCCGAGCCAACGCTTCAGTTCACCGGCTTCCTCTCGCCCTGTCCGAAAGTATTCCTCCGCATCCCATCGGCAGTCTTCCTTTCCCGGGGTTGAAAGAGTCCACCACATCGGGTCCTTGTGGGCCAGCTCGTCCCACTGACGCTGTAGCTCGTCTAAGCTCATTGGCCGACTCCTGGTCGAGCATCACGGTGTTAAGCCGGCGACCCGGAGGTGATACTTGTCACGCAATCATCAATCTTACCAAGTTGGCTGCCGTGAGCTCAACGGGGGACGCCTCATCTATAACTGGCGTGAAACTCTCGCGGACGACCTCGTGGAGTTTCTGCAAGCTCGCCGGAAAAGGACCCCTTTCCTTCGTACCGGTCTGCCCGCATTCAATGACCGGCCGCGAAGAACGCAGGGGACGAACGGAAATCTGGGCGCGTTCTGACCCTGTCCGGCAGGGGGGTGTCAGTTACCATGAACGCGGACCAAAAGCCTTCTCCTTGCGGCACACGACCTTTCAGCGCACCCGGCCCTCAAAGTCTACTTCGATTCCGGGGGTCATTCCGCGCGACGAGGGGTTGGACCGATGGCCAAGCTCGAATGGGCCATCTTCACAGAGGACGCATCTCGGTTATAAAATGAGAATAGTGCTCTATCTCCACCTCCATCAGCCGTGGCGGCTCGGGCGATTCCGATTCCTGGACCTCGGGTCGGGCCGACCGTACTTCGATGTCGACCGGAACCTCTCGATCTTCAAGGGGATCGCGCAGCGGTCGTACCGGCCCGCCCTCGACCGACTCCACCGGGCGCTCGACGAGTTCCCCGAGTTCCGGTTCAGCCTCTCGATCACCGGGACGTTCCTCGAGCAGGCTCGCCTGGCCGCCCCCGATGTGATCGACCGGCTCCGCTCCTTGTACCAGACCGGTCGGGTCGCCCTCCTCGCGGAGACCTACTACCACTCCCTCGCGTTTCTCCTCCCCCCTCCCGAGCTCAGCGAGGAGGTCGCGATGCACCGGGAGATGCTCCAAAAGGAGTTCGGCGCCCGGGCGAAGGCGCTCCGGATGACCGAGCTCGCCTACTCGGACGACCTCGCCCGGTTCGCCGAGGCCGAACGCTTCCGGGGGATGCTCGCGGAAGGATGGGAGGGCGTTCTCCACGGGGAGCCCGCGACCTACCCGTACTGCGCCGCCCCGGCCCCCACCGTGGCGTTGCTCCTCCGTCACTATCCGCTCAGCGACGATGTCGGGTTCCGCTTCTCCTCCACGGGGTGGAGCGAGTTCCCGCTCACGGCGGACAAGTACGCCCGGTGGCTCGCGGCCACGCCAGGAGAGGTGATCGGGCTCTTCATGGACTTCGAGACGCTCGGAGAGCACCACCAGGCTAGGACGGGGATCCTCGAGTTCCTGAGCGCGCTCCCGGGCGAGGTCCGCCGTCACCCGCACCTCGGCTGGGCGACGGTGGAGGAGGCGATGGAGCTCCCTCCCCGCGCCCCCCTCTCGGTCCCCTACACGATGAGCTGGGCGGACCAGAACCGGGACCTCGGCGCCTGGCTCGGCAACGACCTTCAGCGCTCCGCGTTCGAGGCGGCGAAGAAGGTCGGCGTCCTCGCTCGCCGGACCCTCGACCCGGCCATCCTCACCGATTGGCGGCGCCTCCTCACGTCCGACCATTTCTATTACATGTACGTGAGCGGCCACGGAGCGGACCAGGGCGTGCACGAGTACTTCTCGAGCTACGAGAGCCCCTACGATGCCTACGCGAACTACATGAACGCCCTGACCGACCTGCGTCGCCGAGCCCTCGACCGCCTCGGAGTCCCGATCCTGAAGTGATTTCGGTGCCGTTTGCGGGACGGCGGGTCGAACCGAACCGTTAAAGGCCTCGTCGCCCCCGGACCTCCCCCGAAATGGGGGAGTTCCTTCTGAGCGATTCCCGGTGGGAGGCTCCCGTCGCATGATCACCCAGGTGACGGGCAACGGTCGCCTGCTGCTGACCGTCAACGAGAACGGGGACTGGAACGAGCTGTTCTATCCGTTCCCCGGCCAGTTCCAGCACTTGCGGGAAGCCCGGCTCGGAGTCTTCGACGTGCCCCGCTCCAAGTTCACCTGGCTCAGGCGCGGGAACGGCTTCGATATCCGCCAGATGCCCTACGGTACGGGACACCTTCCCGAGTCGGTCTGGAAGGGCCACGGCCTCACGATCTCGGTCCGCGACCACGTTCACCCGAACCACGACCTCGTGACGAGGGTGTTCCGGGTCCGGGCGGACTCGCCGCGCTCGGTCCGCCTGTTCGCCTACCACGCGTTCCAGATCGCGGAGTCGATGTACCAGGACACCGCGTTCGTCGACCCGAGCATCCCCTCCCTGGTCCACTACAAGCGAGGTTACTTCTTCGAGTTCTTCGCCGACCCGCCCTACACACGCGCCGTGTGCGGAGAGCACACCCTGAAAGGGCTTCAGGGAACCTACGTCGACGCGGAGGACGGGCGGCTCGAAGGTCGATCGGTCGCCCACGGTGCGGCCGACAGCGTGATGGAATGGGACTTTGACTCGGGGCCCGACCGCGAGGTCGAGATCCGGCTGTTCCTGGCGGCCGGACGGAGCCTTCCTGCCGTCCACCAGGTCCGGGACTACGTCCGCAATGGCGGTTCCGCGAGGTTCGTTCGGGAGTCCGAGGCGTTCTGGGAGACCTGGGTGCAGCGACGGCTCCCGCACCCGCCCGAGGCGCTGAGCGCGCTGGCGCGTGATGTCTATCGGTCGAGCGTTCTCCTGCTCCGCCACTCGACCGGCCCGAACGGGGCGATCATCGCGTCTCCGGACACTCGCTCCCTCGTCGCCGCGGGGGACACCTACAACTACTGTTGGTGGAGGGACGGGGGGTACGTCTCGAAGGCGATGGACGAGGCCGGCCTCTACGAGAACGCGGCCCGCTTCCTTCACTTCGCCCAGCAGTGCCAGAATCCGGACGGTTCGTTCTTCCACCGCCATTACCCCGACGGGGCGCTCGGGAGCACGTGGCACCCCCCGCCGTTCCTTCAGATCGACCAGACCGCGACGGTCATCGCCGCGGCGTGGCACCACTTCAAACGCGGCGCCGACCCGGACGTCCTCCTCGACCTCTGGCCGCTCGTCAAAGGGGCGGCGAACTTCCTCGCGAACTTCCGGGACCCGGAAACCGGGCTCCCCGCCCCGAGCTTCGACCTCTGGGAGGAGCGGCTCGGGATCCATGTCTACTCGGTCGCCGCGGTCGCCCATGCCCTCGAACGGGCCGCCCGCGTCGCCACCGAGATCGGAAAGGACCCGACGGCCTGGAGGACGGCCTCCACCGATATCTCCCGGATCGCTGTCGAACGGTTCTGGGACGCGAAGACGAACCGGTTCGTTCGCTCCCTTTCCCCCCGCGATGAGCGGATGGATGCGTCGCTCCTTCCCGCTCTCAAGCTGGGCCTGATCGCCTGGACCGACCCGAGGGCTCGGGGGGCGGTGGACGGGATCGAAGCGAGGCTCTGGGTCCCCGGCATCGGCGGCCTGGCCCGGTACGAGGGCGACAAGTACTACGGCCAGGAGAATCCGTGGCTCGTCTGCACGTTGTGGCTGGCCGAGGCGCGCCTGCGCCTCGGTGACCGAGGTCGGTGCCGAGAGTTGATCGAGTGGGCCGCCACCCACGCGACCCCGACTCGTCTGCTCCCCGAACAGATCGACCGAACGACCGGAGAACCGAAGAGCGCGACGCCGCTCACCTGGTCGCATTCGACGTTCGTGGACGTCGTCCACAAATTTGCCGAGTCGGAGAGCGGAGGCAAGCTTCCCGACGAGTAGACCGCCCGCCCGTTTCCGACGAACGCCGAGTTGGCCGTTTTAATACCGTGAGTTCGTTCCCGTGAGCGCGGGGATGGTTTTGCATGGGAGGGTTTGTTGGCACGCTGGCTCGAGCCGGGATAGTCGCAATCGCCGTGGTGGTGGTCGTATTCGCCTTCCTTCCGCTGCCCGTACCTTCTCCGAGCGGGTGGGCCACCCCACACTTCGCGTCGGTTTCCCCTCCCCGTTCCCCCGACGACACCACGGTTTCCGCGTGCACTGAGGCCGCGCTCTCCGCCGCCGTCTCGGCGGGCGGGACCGTCGTCTTCGGACGGGACTGCCCCGACCTGGTTATGACATCCGCGATCACCATCGGTTCCACGCTGACCGTCACGATCGAGGGCGGGGGATTCACCGTGGCGCTCAACGGCCAGCACGTTACCCGTCTCTTCATCGTGACGGGAGGGACCCTCACCATCACAGGGATAACGCTGGAGAATGGCGCTTCAACCGCGTTGCCGGGGTCGCCCGGGACAGGGGGAACAGCAGGCGCAGCCGGGGCAAACGGGTCGGCCGGGTCCCACGGGGGGAACGGCACCGGAAGCGCGGGCAGTAACGGAGGGCTCGGGGCCACCGGAGGGGCCGGAACCGCCGGGCAAGCCGGGCTCGGCGGAGCCGTCGCCAAGGGCGGGGCGATGCTGATCAACGACGGGGTTGTCACGCTGGTTTCGGACGTCATCAACTCCAGCACCGCTACGGGCGGAAACGGTGGCTCCGGCGGGAGCGGGGGAGTCGGGGGCAGCGGCGGTAACGGCGGGTCCGGCGGAGGCGGCGGAAGCGCTGTCCCCTCCACCGCCGGTGCGGGAGGCGCTGGAGGAAGCGGAGGGTCAGGAGCGGCCGGCGGAAGCGGTGGCTCCGGAGGCGCGGGCGGAGTGGGCGGCGCGGCGCTCGGCGGAGCGATCTACAACGCGGGGAATCTAAATGTCACAAACGATACTTTCCAAGATGATTCGGTCATTGCCGGAGCGGGGGGCGTTGGAGGCTATGGCGGGGCTGGGGGCGCCGGTGGGTACGGCGGTAACGCTGGAGCGGGCGGCTCCGGAGGGACTCCCAACAGCGGCGGAGCCGGAGGGACGGGCGGCGCCGCAGGCGCCAACGGTGCCAGCGGCGCTGGTGGAAGCGGCGGGCCGGCGGGAGCGGGCGGGGCCGGTGGGTCCGCGAGAGGCGGCGCGATTTACAATGTCGGGCTCTTCACCAATTACAACACCATTTACACCGAGTGCAATGCCACCGGTGGCAGCGGAGGCCGAGGAGGCACCGGCGGATCTGGCGGCGAGGGGGGTACCGGCGGCGGTCGGAGCGGAGGAGGAACAGGGGGGGTTGGCGGAACCCCATCGGCCACCGGCGGAAACGGCGGGTCGGGCGGAGGGGGCGGAGCTTCTCGTAGCGCGACCGCGGGCGGAAACGGCGGCACGGGAGGGGCTGGAGGGAGCGGGGGCGCGGGAGGCGTCGCTCAAGGAGGTGCGCTGTTCACGACCCAAAGTTCGTACGCCGATGGGATCTCGATCTCGGAGGCCCATGCCTCGGGCGGCACCGGTGGAGGCGGCGGGGCCGGGGGCGAGGGGGGTTACGGCGGAAGTGGGGGATATGGTGACCACGGCGGGTACGGGGGTTCCGGAGGGAACGGGGCTCCCACCCCGGGAAACATGTCCTCGGGTGGCGCGGGAGGACCGGGCCACGTGGGTTCCGCGGCAGGTGCCGCGGGTCCGGGGGGCCATGGAGCCGCACCGGGCCCCGGCGGGAAAGGTGGGGCTGGCGGAATCGCTCAAGGTGGTGGAATCTACGCCGCCATCACGATCCATGACTGGTCGCTCGATAACTCCCAGGTGACCTTTTCGACGGCGACCGGAGGGTCGGTTGCCGCCGGCGGAAGCGGAGGGATCGCGTCCGTGGCGGGCGCGGGAGGCACGGGAGGAAATGGCTCCTACGGCGGTAACGGCGGAGCCGGTTCGTCGAACCGTCCCGCGAGGAACGGAGGAGTGGGCGCTGCCGGGGTCACGGGGTCGTTCGGGAAACCCGGGGCGATCGGCGCGGTCGGTGGAGCGGGAGGCGCTGGTGGCGCTGGTGGGAGCGCTTTCGGTGGCGGAATCTTCTCGGCCAAGACGTCGGATTTCACCGGCGACGCATTCACGTTCGACGCGGCCGTGGGCGGACCGGGCGCCCGCGGCGGTAGCGGGGGCAACGGTGCCCCCGGTGGGAATGGCGGTGCCGGGGGCGGCGGCGGCCACGGAGGGAACGGTGATAGCGGAGCGGCCGGCGGCGCCGGTGGGAACGCTGGCAAGGGCGCTCCGGGAAACGCCAGCGGTGCCGGAGGGAACGGCACGAACGGCGGTCCTGGCGGGACGGGGGGCGCGGGCGGGTCCGCGTTGGGCGGCGCCCTCTACTTCGGCGGCCCGTTCACGCTTACCAACGCCACGTTCACGTACGACTCCGCCGTGGGAGGCGCGGGGGCTTCCGGGGGCCCGGGCGGGGCCGGGGGCAACGGGGGCACGGGCGCCCCCGGAGGAAAGGGCGGCAACGGCGGCACCGGAGGGAGTGGGACGACCCCGGGCGCGGGGGGCGCAGGAGGCAACGGTGGTCCTGGCGGCAACGGAGGTCACGGCGGTACGGGAGGCCGCTCTGGCGCAGGCGGGAACGGCGGCAACGCCACGGGCGGTGCCCTCTACAATACCACGAAGACCACCTCCGAAACCGGCATCATCTTCGGCGCGAACAGTGTCGTCGCGGGAGCGGGAGGCGTCAACAATTGCGCCGCCGGGTCAGCGTGCCCAGGAGTGGGGGGAGCGGGCGGGGCTCTCGGTATCGGAGGAGCGGGAGGATCTGGCGGATACAACGGGGCCGGCAAGAACCCCGCGACCAGCGGGTCGCCCGGGGCCAACGGTGTCGCCGGTTTGCCTGGGGGGTTCGGACCCAACTCTCTCGGAGGGCTCGCGGGCACCGCGAGGGGTCTGAACCAAGGCTGACCCAACATCGGAACCCGCCGGGAAGGAACGGTCGCGGCGAGCCAACCCCACCAACGCCTTAGCACGACGCCGCCAAGCCTACCGAGAAAGGCTCACCGGCCTTTGGGATCGACCGCGTCCCTAGGGACTTCCGGCGGACTTCACCGTTCTTGTCGAGGAGTGAGGGTTCGTTCTCTCGGACGAGCCTCGACGGGCCCGGATCGGGACAATTTCGTTCCGATTCCTGCTTTCCGAAAAATCGGACCTTCTCAATTCTAATACCAGGACTCCCTCACCGCGTCCAGGCCGGTCGTATAACATGGGAGCGTTTGGAAGAAATCTGATTCGAGCGGGATTCGTTGCAACCGTCGTCGTGGCTGTCGTAATCGCCTTCCTTGCGGGCTCCACGGCATCTCCTGTCCCGGGGACCCCCATCCAGACCGCGACGGTCTCTCCTCCCCATGCATCCTCCGCGACCGTGGTCACCGTCTGCACCGAGAGCGCTCTGGCGTCGGCCGTAGCCAAAGGCGGCGTCATCGACTACGGCACCAGCTGCACCGTACCATTCACCAGTGCGATTACGATCACATCCACTTTGACCGTTACGATCAGTGGCAATGGCTACGCGGTCACGTTTAACGGCCAATCTACCACCCGCCTGTTCGTGATCACCGGCGGGACCTTGACGATCGACCACGTCACGATCGAGAACGGCCGGGCCACCGGCGCGGCGGGCACGGCCGGCACGACCGGGACCGCCGGCAGCGATGGTACGGCGGGATCCACGGGCTCGAGCGGCACGAGCGGAAGCGGCTCGGCCGGGGGTCCCGGAGGCGCGGGCTCCTCCGGAACGGCGGGCGGCGGCGGCACCGTGGGGAGCCCCGGTGTCGCGGCCACGGGAGGAGCGATCCGCATCACGAGCGGGAACGTCTCCCTCGTCAACGACACGATCTATGAAAACTACGCCATCGCCGGCAACGGCGGCGCCGGTGGGAACGGCGGCACCGGGGGCTACGGCGGAGGCGGTGGCGGCGGCGGCAACGGCGGGTCCGCGGCCTCGGGGTCGAGCGGCACGGGAGGCGCTGGCGGAAAGGGCGGCGCCGCGGGGAACGGCGCTAGTGGTGGACGCGGCGGCGTTGGCGGAGCCGGCGGTGGAGCTCAGGGCGGCGCGATCTGGAACGCCGGCACGCTGAGGGTCGTAGGCACCGTAATCGAGGACAGCTACGCCGAGGCCGGCGCGGGCGGCACCGGCGGATACGGGGGCCAAGGCGGCTCCGGCGGGGCCGGGGGCTACGGCGGGTACGGGGGAACCGGGGGGACCCCGGGTTCGGGAACCGGCGGCAAGGGAGGAGCTTCGGGCGCGAACGGCGCCGGCGGAACGGCCGGCAACAGCGGCAAGGGCGGCACCGGAGGCGTGGGGGGTGCCGCGCTCGGCGGCTGCATCTACAACTCCGGTACTCTCTATGTCAACACCTCTGACTTCTACTCCTGCACGGTCTACGGGGGTGCCGGTGGCGGCGGCGGCTCCAGCACGTACGCCGGTGACGGCGGCTACGGGGTAGGTTCCTACCCGGGCGGGGAAGGCGGCAACGGCGCGACCCCCTCGGCGGGTGGCAGCGGCGGTTCCGGTGGCGTGGGCGGCGCGGCGACCGGTGGGTCGACCGGCGTTCGAGGCGGGGCCGGAGGCGCGGGCGGCAACGGCAGCGTCGGGGGAGCAGGAGAGGGCGCGTTCATCTTCAGCACTCACTATCTTCAGTTGAACCACGACCTGTTCCAGTCGGGAGCCGCGGACGCCGGGAACGGCGGCTCGGGGGGCTACGGTGGAGAAGGCGGCTACGGGGGGACCGGCGGCTCGGGCGGTTCCGGCGGAGCGGGCGGCTACGGCGGTAGTGGCGCGTCCGGGACGGGCGCCTCTGGAGGAGCGGGAGGTGCGGGAGGGACCGGCACAACCGGCGCCTCGCCCGCCGCCGCCGGCGCCGACGGCGCCAGCGGTGTGGGGGGTTTCTCTGGGATTGGCGGCCTCGCGGCGGGAGGATGCGTCTACGCGAGCGGGAGCTCCTTACTGATCGGTGGTTCGACGTTCACTTACTGTACGGCCACCGGTGGCACTGGGGGCACGGGGGGTTCGGGCGGCTACGGTTACTCCTACGGCGCTGGCGGTAACGGTGGCTCCGGCGGTTACGGAGGCGGCGGTGGTTCCGGCGCGAGTAGCACCAGTGCCGCCGAGAACGGCGGGATCGGGGGCGCGGGCGCCGCAGGGACCGCGGCCGCTGCCGGCCCGGCGGGCGTGCCCGGAGGCGCGGGGGCGAACGGTGGCGCGGGAGGCAACGCCGACGGCGGAGCTGTCTACGCTTCGGCGCCCACGACGATTAGTACCAGCTCATTCACCCGTAACTCGGCGACCGGAGGTGGCGGCGGCCCCGGTGGTACCGGTGGCGCAGGTTCCCCGGGAGGCCCGGGTGGGACCGGAGGCGCCGCTGGCAGCGGTGGATACGGCGGCAGCGGCGATGCGAAGGGGACCGGTGCCAAGGGCGGAGCCGGCGGCAACGCGGGAGCCGGGGCGAACGGGGGCCTTGGCGGCACCGGCGGAGCTGGCGGCAAGGGCGGTGTCGGCGGAACGGCGTACGGCGGCGCCTTGTACATCTCGGGATCCCTCACCCTAACGACCGACCAGTTCACCTACAACTCCGCTCGCGGCGGGGTGGGTACGTACGGAGGCGCTGGTGGTCTCGGAGGTACCGGCGGAGCCGGCGGAAGCGGCGGCTACGGAGGCTACGGCGGGAACGGCGGAGGTGGCGCTGCGGTGGGTGCCGGGGGCGTTGGCGGCAATGGCGCGGCCGGAGGCAACGGCGTTACCGGTGGCACAGGGGGCCGGTCCGGCAATGCCAGCAACGGCGGCAATGGTTACGGAGGCGCGATCTACAACACGACCGTCCCGATTTCCGAGACCGGCATCACGTTCGGCGCGAACAGCGTCGTCGCCGGCAACGGGGGCGTGGACGACTGTCTGGCGGGCTACGCCTGTCCGGGCACCGGCGGAACTGGGGGCACCGCGGGGACGGGAGGCACGGGTGGGCTCGGCGGCCTCAACGGAGCCGGGGTCAGTCGGAGCGCTTCTGGCAGCAACGGCAAGCCCGGAACGGCCGGCGTGACGGGCAACTGGGGCGTGAACGGGATCGGAGGCACCGCGGGCAAGGCCCTCTACCCGAACCAGAACTAGGCCCGCGAGGGCCGCCGAGGTCCCGGGCGACCGTGCTCGGGGCCTCGGATTCTCCGTGACACGGGGTGATGCCGAGACCTGCCCCCAGTGACCCGGGCCGGCGGCCGTCGTGAGCGGAGAACCCAATAGGGTACCCTGACTGACCGGGGAGCGTTCGACGTTCGCCGGCGCCGTCCACAAATATGCCGATGCGGAAAACGAAGGCAAGGTCTTCGAGACGCCAGCCGCCGTCAGCGGGTCCCCGGGACGACCTCGTCCTCGGCATCGACCTCGGGGCGAGCAAGGTCGTGAGCGCACTGGTGGCGCGCGACGGGACGATCGTCCGTCACAGCGGTCGGCACCTCCATGCCAACGACGGTCCCGGAGGGGTGATCCGGATGCTGGTGCGGAGCGTTGAGACATGCCTCGAGGGAAGCCCGGCCCTGCGGCCCCACGCCGTGGGAGTCGCCGTGGCCGCCCAGGTCGACCCCAGAACCGGCACGGTCATCCATGCGCCCAACTTGGGGTGGCGGGACGTCCCTCTCGCACGACGCGTCTCGGAGGAGCTGGGAGGCGTTCCCGTCGTGGTCCTCAACGACGCTCGCGCGGCGACACTGGCCGAATGGCGGTTCGGAGCCGGCCGCGGTTCCCTAGACCTATTCTGCATGTTCCTGGGCACGGGAGTGGGCGGGTCGGCCGTGGTGGGGGGTCGTCTCCTCGAAGGGGGGAGCCACGCTCTCGGGGAGGTCGGCCACATGACGGTCGTCGTCGGGGGGCGCAAGTGCCACTGTCCGAACTGGGGCTGTCTCGAGGCCTACGTGGGAGGATGGGCGATCGCGGAACGCGCTCAGGAGGCTGTCCGGGCGGACCCTGAGGCGGGGGCCGCGCTCGTCGCTCGGGCCGGTTCCGCGAGAGGGATCACGGCCCAGACCGTCTTTCAGGCCTACCGGGCCGGAGATGTCCTCGCGGGCCGACTCGTTCGGGAGACCGAGCGGTTCCTCGCCGACGGCGCGGTGAGCATCGTGAACGCGTTCAACCCGAGCCTCCTGGTCTTGGGGGGAGGCATCGTCGCCGGGATGCCGGAGTTCGTCCCCGTGGTCGAGGCCGCGATCCGAGCCCGTTGCCAGCCCCCGGCCGCCATGGCCCGCGTCCTGGTCGCGAGCTTCGGGGAGAACGCTCCCCTCGTCGGCGCGGCCGAAGCGGCCCGTGCCTCCAAGTCGAGAGGCTCGCCCGCCGGTCGGGCTTAGCCCGCGAGCGGCGGGAGCCCGGAAAGCCGAGCGCACTTCTCGAACAGCTGTCGAGCCTTCGAGGGGTCGCGGGAGTCGTTCGAGCCGGGGTCGGGCTTCCGGTCCGCAAAGTACCCGTCCGTGACCGTAGCCAGTTCGGGGGCCGACGCGACGAAGATGGGCGTGTCCGCCCCGCGGGCGGCACTTCGCCCGAACAGCCGCTCGAGGATCCGCATGCCGAATGCCGTCCCGCCCCCGTTGTTGAGGCCGAAGCCAGAACGGACGAACCCGGGATGGACGGCGTTCACGGTAACCCCCTTGCCGTTGAGACGGCGGGCGAACTCCCGCGTCAGCCAGAGCAGCTCGAGCTTGGACGCTCCGTAGACCGAGAGCCCCGAGAACCGCTGAGAGGACTGGAGGTCGGTGAAATCGACCCGGGCACCCTGGTGGGCCGCAGACGATACGTTTACGACCCGCGCCGGGGCACTCGAGACCAATCGAGGCGCGAGCAACGTGGTGAGCATGTAGGGTGACATCACGTTCAGCGCGAACGTCCTCTCGAGGCCGTCCGAGGTCACCTCGCGCCGTCGAAAATACGCACCCGCATTGTTCACGAGGATGTGGATTGCGGGGTACCGCTCGAGGAGCGCAGAGGCGAGCTTGCGCGTGTCGGCCATCACGGCCAGGTCGTCGACCCGGAGGGACTCTACCCGAGGGTTTCCGCTCGTCCCCGCGAGCTCGGCCGCGACGCGCGAGGCTCGGTCGGCTCCCCGTCCCACGACGACGGTCGTCGCTCCTTGGCGGGCAAGACCGAGGGCCACTTCCTTGCCGATCCCCGACGTGGCCCCGGTGACGACCGCTACCCGACCGACCAGATTCTTCGGACCGATTCCGCTCATGCACTCCTCCGAGCGGGGAGCCGCGAGGGGGGATGGGCCTTTCGGGGCCCCAGTGCGAGCCCCATCGCCTACGAGAGGCGATACTCGCGGCGACGCGAGTCGTGGAGGGAGATCGTTTCCTGGACGAGCCCTTGCCGACGGAGCGACTCAAGGGCGCTCTGGACGGTGCGGCGAGGGAGGCGCGACATGTGCGCGAGCTGCGTCTGGTCGAGGCCACGGTACGTTTCGAGGAGGAAGTAGAGGAACTTCGCTGCCGGCGGACCCCGAATGGCGCGGGCGTGACGGATCGTGCCAAAGGTCTCCCCCCGCAGCCCCAGCCGCTCGGAAGCGAGCGGGGCGACGGAACCGAGGGCTACGTTCCCGAGGTTCACCTCGGCACCGAGCTCGCGAAGGAGCTGGAGCTGCTGGATCTCCTGCGGCGCCTCGAAGATCAGCTCGTCGGCCGGGTGTTCGGAAAGGATCGATCGGACCCAGTCCCACTTGATCGCCCCATCGCTGTCGTAGATCCCGACGCCGCGTCCGGATTCCCGGCTCTCGATGATCACGCGTCGGGGCTTCAGCGAGCGGGCGTGGGCGATCTGCGTATTGGTCTCCTTGAGCGAGAGCTGGTGCTGGGGGTCCTTCTTGCCGACCTCAATGTAAAAATCGAGGCTTCGCTTTCTAACGGACTCCGCCAATTGTTCGATCTGCGCGAAGGAGAGCTCGAGGATGCCGCTCGAGATCTCGATGAGGTCGAAACCGAGGTCGCGCGACTCATCCATCATCTGGGAGACCCGGTCGTGGGCCACCGCGTACTCGAGGAGCGTACCCCCCGTGCAGGCCTCGACCCCCACGTCGTGGAACGTCCGGACCCGCTCGCGAACCTTCTCGCGTGAGAGCAGGAGCGGGAGCCCCCAACCGATCTTTGCCACGTCGAAGTACGGTGCTAGGTAGGCGAGCTCGTCCTTGTGGAGTCCTTGGAGGCGGTCGAGGACGTGGGTTATACCACTCGGTCGGGGGCGGTTCACGCGAGGCGCTTCCGCCGGGAAGAACGCGGTCTTGGACTTTGCCGACGCAGAACTTGCCGCCATGACGCCACTTCCGCGCAGTATGCGTCGTATAAGTTGGTCGGAAGGGGTCTAAATAACTAACCCCGCCGCTCCGGCTAGGGAGTTTACCCCATTAACCGGTCCATCGCTCGAATCGGGAGCCTTGGCGACCTCGGGGCCGGCGAGGGCTTCCGAGATCAGCGCGTTCCGGACGTGAACGACCCGTCCTTGGCAGCGAGCGTCATCCGCATTGATACACATTCGGCCCATCCACCTCTTTATACCTCATCTCCATCCTCCTGGGCGCATCGTATAACCGGGGTTGCATGACAACGAATCAATTGGGAGCAGGTTCTCTGAAGGGTCGTCGCCGACGAATGGCGAGCGCGTCGGTCGGCTCCCTGCTCTTGGTGGCGTTCGTGACGCTCCTTGTGGGTGTGGTCGGCCTAACCGCCTCAGGGGCCCACCTGACGAACGATGCACAGACCCCCAGCTCGGGCCCCCAGGGCCTGGCTCCGGCGTCGATCTCCCTCGACTGCAACAAGGTCGGGAACCCGTCCCCTTCCGCGCTGTACATCCCCACCAGCGAACCCACTGCCAACCTTTCGAGGGGTGGCCAGATTACCGGCACGATGGAGTTCGCCGTGGTGAACTACACCTCCTCTGATGTCGGGATCTCCGTCTACTTCCCGACCGTTTACTTCACCTTCCCGCTCGCCCCGACCGGGAACTTCAGCATGACCCTCTCCCCGCAGACGCTCACCATCACCGGCTCGGGCTGGACGAACGGGGCGCACACGAACCACACCCAGACCGTGGCGGCGGGCCTCGGCTTCATACCCAAAGGAAAGGACCGTCTGTCCACGCAAAAGATCGCTATCCAGGCCGCCGTTCCGTACGGGACGCTCACCCTCGAGTTCCGCTGGATGTGGAAGGTGTCCCAGCCGAACGGAACGGTGATCAGCTCCTCATGGACGACCCCTAAAAGCACGTACACCAGCGGGAGTAGTACCCTCCCGTCGATCTTCTTCCCGGCCCAGCACGTCCAGTTCATCAGCGGGCCCGGGAACGGCCAGAAGCTGACGATCGGGACCAACTACACGGCTCTTCTTGGGGGGCCGGTCGCCGGGAAGTACTTCTTCTTGGAGATGGAGAACGGCGCCGGAAAGGTCGTCCAGGCCCACGCTCAGACCATCGGTGGGAACGTGACGACCGCTAACGTAACGATCGTCCTCCTCAATTACGACCACTACCTCGCGCCGGGGTTGGAGCTCGTCCACATCCACGACGTGTGCGGAGCGATCCTCTACAACAAGCTCATCGACGCGGTGTTCGCCCCAAAGGTGACGGTCACGTTCTACCTCCAACCCGGGTTCTGCGGCCCGATGACCTTCAACGGGACCAAGTTCGCGAACGGCACATCGGGGACGTTTGTCCCTTCGACGACACCGTATGTGTTCAGTGTCCCCAAATGCACCGGTTACACGTTCAAGAACTGGGCGGACACGGGCGGCCTGCACATCTCGGCGAACGACAGGCTCATGGTGAGCTACAGCGGGACTTTCACGATCGAGCTCAAACCCCGCTAAGGGACCCGGAGCCCCCGCCCCGTGCTGGCAGCGCGATCTAGGGTCGCCGGCCCGAAGAGAACCTCATCCAGCCCCACACCGCCAATCCACCGGCCACCCCGATTGCGCAGAGGGTGACCAGAGCATTCCACGTCTCCCATGGGGCCAGGAACGCATAGGGACCCGTCGGGTTGGCCACCGTGATTTTGATGAGATACAGAAGGTACGTCTTCTGATCATACGCCCAGACGTGGGCGACGAGCGGTTGGGGCGTGACCCACGACGCGACCTGGGCGCTCCAGCAGACCGGCTGGGTCGCATTCGCAGAGATGTTCTGCTCGACCCCGACGAAGTCATCGACCGGATTGATGGTCTCCAGGTGGAGCGAGAACTCGCGGGTAACGCCGGAACTGGTCACGCAGACCTCAAACCAGCCTCCCGGTGGAAGAGTCGCAGGCCCATAGCTCGCGAGGCCGGCGTACTCGGCCGGTTGGAGCACGGAGGCCGGGCTCCACGGACCAAATAAACTGGATCCATCCGGGAAGGCGATGGCCCATCTCCAGTTCACGGACAGGAGAAGCGCGCCATACGGCGCGTTGGACATGAATGCGAGAAGTTGGGTGGAGAGGAGCGCTCGGGCAGAGCTGTTGAACCCTCCGCCTACCTTCACGAGGGTGGTGCCGTTGATGGGGTTCGATACGTACGGTCCGCCGCCAGTGAAGTTCAACTCGACCCGGGGACCGAAGCTCCGGATCGTCTGATCCGTGAGGTTGAACAGAAAGAGTGCCTGCGGGACCCAAATCGTGAGGACCGGAGGAACCTCGGTCATGTTCGAGACAACGACGGAAACGCGGAACTGACCGATGAGGTACGATCCCGAAACGACCGGCACTGCGGGTTCGGGGATGCTGATCGAAAGGTTGCCGTTAGGGGGCGAGTCGGGCTGGATCCGTGTTGCGGCCGTCGACCCAGGGGGCGCCGCCGCGTGAGCGGCCCCCGGCACCCCGCCAACGAGGAGGACCGCCGTCATCAGGACCGCCATCAGTCCTCGTTCGCTCCATCCAGTCCCCCTGCGGTGCCGCATGCTCGCTTTCCCCAGACTACGACCTCTGGCGAGTTCAACGGAAAGGTCGTGGACCCTAATACCCTCGGGTTGAAGGCGACCGACACCTCGTTGGCGCTGATCACCGGAAAACCCGCAAAACAGGGCCCCATCGACGCAGAAATTGCCGGTATACAGTCACTTCCACGCAGCCTGCGTCGGAGGTACCGGTCCAGTGGGCGGTGGATTGACAACGCGTCCGGGACGGTATGGGCGTTCACTCCGTCAACAGCACATCGCCCCGGGCGAGCACTTTCGCGACCTCGGGACGGATGATCTCCACGGGCAGAGCCTCGCCTTTCGCGAGGGCCTCGCGGATCCGGGTCTGGCTCGTGTTGAGACGGCGGTCGGCCGGATGCGAGCAGGTCCGTGCCGAGGCCATCCACCCGCAATCTCGACAGAAGTAGGTCTCCGCGAACTTGAGGGTCTGGACCCCAATCGGATACTCATCGAAGATCCGCTGGCAGGCGAAGGGGTCGTAGTACGTGCCCACTCCCGCCTGGTCGCGGCCGACTATGTACGACCCGCAACCGTAGTTCTTACGGACGATCGCGAGGAACAGCGCCGCTTTCGGTCCTCCGTATCGCATCGTGATGCTGAGGGCGGCGAGCATGACCCGGTCGGCCGGGTAGTAGTTTCGGACCAACGCCTGATAGGCCTCGAGGATCACCTCGGGGCGGTAGTCTCCCTTCTTCAGGCGGCCGAGGACGGGATGGATCAACAGCCCGTCGATGTCCTCCCGTTCGAGGGTGCACCTCTGCAGGTACTCGTGGGCCGTGTGCGGGACGTTGCGCGTCTGGTAGCCCGCGACGTTCTTCCATCCTCTTCGGACGAACTCGGCCCGGGTCTCTGCCGGTGAGAGTTCGAGAGCCCCCGTCGGGAGGTCCAGGCGGCGAAGGAGATCGATCCTCCCGGCGAGCGCCGTCTCCCCGGCGGCCAGGAGGTCGGCGACGTTGGGGTGCTTCGGGTCGGTCGTCGCGTAGACGGCCTTGGCGACCTCGGGGCGGTCGTAGGAAAACTTCTCCTCCACGTGGAGCAGGGCGAACAGCCTGCCCTGGGTGTCGAGCAGTCCGACCTCATCGCCCGCCCGTACAGTGTGGATTACGGCCTCGTTGGCGGCCCCGGTCGGCGCGAGGATGATGGGCATGGTCCAAGGGAGGTCGTTCGGCAGACGCCCTTTCGCGACGACCGACTCGAGGGTCGCGCGGTCCTGGAATCCCTCGAGCGGGCTGTAGGCACCGATGCCGATCTTCTCGGTATCGTAGACCTGGTCGACGAACGGGGAGATCCGCAATAGGTCGTGGCCCTCGGCCTCTCGGCGTCGGAGCTCGCTCTCGGGCTGAAGCCGGTCGATCAGGTGGCCACCGTGCGCCTCCGGAATCATGGAATCCTCGGGACGGAGCGGAGCTCAGTGGGTATTAGAGCGTGCGCGTGAGGGCGCCCCGACGGCCCTTTACGGCGGTGGAGAACCCCCGCTCGGGGGAGTCTCTGACCACTCAGCAACCTCGGAAGGCGGTGGCGAGGAAGAGGCGGCGTCTGGAGGGGGCGAGCGTCCCCGCAGCCAGACCACGAGCCCGATCACCACGGCGGCAATCACGAGCGCGATGACCAGCCAGACCCACCAGGGAACGGAGGGTGACCCCGTGGTAGTGCCAGACGGTGAAGTGCCGGAGTTGACGGTGACGATCGTGGTGGTCGTGGCGCTGACCAGTTCTGTGTCGGTCACGGTCACTTTGACCGTGTAGGTACCCACGAAGATCGGCGTGCACGTGAACTTCGATAGGTTAACGCTCGAGCAGCCCCCCGGCAGGCCGGAGTACGTGTAGTTCAGCGGTCCTGTGCCCCCGGATGCGCTGACGGTGAACGTGACGTTCGAGTCTAGGGTCAGCGTGTCCGGAGTAGCTTCGAAGTTGGAGATCGCCGTCGCGGGGTTCACCGTGATGTCTACTGTGGCGGACACGGACCCACCGGCGGCGTCCGTCGCAGTGACTTCGATGGTGTAGTTCCCCGCGACGAGAGGCGTGCAGCTGAGCGTAACGACATCGGCCGAGGTGCACGGCGAGGGCAGACCGGTGTAGGCGAAGGTTACGGTGGGGGTCCCTCCGGAAGTGGAAACGTTGAGCACGAACGGGGCGGTGGCCGTGACCACCGCTCGGTTCGCAGTCAAGTGGCTCACGAGGTCGGGATTGACCGTGATGGTCTGGGTCGCCGTCGCTGTCGCTCCCGCTGCGTCCGTGACGGTCGCCACGACCTTCGTGACCCCGACAGCCGAGGGAATACAGGAGAGGGTGGGTGTATTGGAGCTCACACAGCCGCTGGGCAGGGGTGAGTACGAGTAGGTCAGAGGAGCACTTCCGCCGCTGGCCGTTGTGGTCAAGTTGAGGGTCATCCCGACGTCAAGTTCCGAATGGGACGGCGTGAAGGAGGAAATCGAGGGAAGACCGTTGACCGTGAACGATAGGGGGATGCTCTTGACCGCGAGCCCATTCGCACCCTTCACCGTGACGACGACCGAGAACGTCCCCGACGCGGACGGTACGCAGGGTAATGGGTTGAGATTGGCGCTCGTACATCCGGTCGGGAGGCCGGTCCACGAGAAGGACGTCGGCGCGGTCCCTTGGAAACCGGCGACAAAACTCACCCTGTAACCTACGTCAGTGCCCGAAGGAATCGCCGTGACGCCCGTGAGAGAGAACGGGTCGGTTATGGCGGTAAGCGTTCCGGCACCGTTCACAGTTAAGTTGGTTGTCGGTTTCAATTGGTTCCCGACATACATGTGGCCGCTCGCAACCCACTTCAGGAAAGTGGTGTTGGGACCCGCCAGTGGCAGGAGCGGGTACTTTCCGAGCGGGAGGTAGACGGTGCCTCCGCTCTGGACCGTCTGGCCGTTGACTTTCAGTGAAAGGGAGCCCCCCGAACCCTCGGTGACGTACGAAACCGCGTAGGCCGCCGTCTTGAAGTTCGCGGTGATCGTCCCTCCACCGCCCTTCACCACCAGGTAATCGGCGTCCGGCATGCTCAAGGGACCCGTGTGGGACCAACCCACCCAGAGGTCCCCGGGCGTGGGAAAGTAACGGAGCAAGTAGGTGCCGTTGGTGAGCGTCGTGTTGAGGGTCGTCGCTCCGGAGATCATCTGCCCGTTGAAGTCAATCCTACCTCCTGTCGCGGGGTTGTTGATAAGTGTCAGATTGACCGAGGGTGCGCTCCGGAAGACCGCCGTGATCGTTCCCGTTGAGTTGACCTCGACGGTAGTGACCGGGAACTTAGGGCTCATTACCCAAAGAGCGGACGGGCTGCTGACCTGCCAGTCGTAGAACACATAGTGCCCGAAGGGAAGGGCGTCGAGGGGATACCCTCCCGGCGCCAACCACAATGTCGTCCGGTTCGCTAGAGGGCCAACTTCATTCAGAAGGATGCGACCGTCAGCGCTCGCGTTGACGAACGTCGTTACGCTAGCGGCGAAGGTCGCCGTGATGGACGCCTCTCCGGGCGCGAAAGAGACGTTCGTGCTCGCGTTGAAATCGATCGCCACCGACGACACGCCGAAGGACCAGTTGTCAAACTCCCAACCCGCCGTAGGAATGGCGGCAAGTGTGAACGTTCCCGCATGCTCAATCACATTTTCCGAACCACTCAAACCGGCACCGTTCAGCCAAACGGTTCCACCCCCGATGGTTGTGACGTTGACGGTTGTAATACCGGACGTCGCCGTGAAGACAACATTGATCACAGCGCTGGTATCTTCGCCGGAGACGGTCAACCATGTGACCATAGATTCGTTGGAAGCGATGGAGATACCGTTGGAGCCGGTTCCGACGGACCAAGAGGTAAAATTGTATCCGGAAGGCGGCCCGGCTTGAATGCCATACACTCCCGGCGCCAAGGGCATAGATCCGCCCGCGGGAATCGTGGAAGCAGCAGTTGAGCCGCTGTAGAACTCTCCGGACGAAACCAGGGTGAGCGCGCTCGGAGTGGTCGAATCAAAGGAAACCAAATCTGTCGATGGCGTGGAGGTGAACGTGGCCTTCGCCGTCCCGCTGCCTCGAACGTAGAGAGTCGTGGACGGATTGGTTGGGTTCGCGACCGAAACGCTCCCCGAGAGACTCCACGCCTCGAAACCCGCCCCTGCGGGCGAGAGCGCACGGATCGAGTAGCTTCCGGGGGGAATCCCGTTCACCGCGGAGCTGCCCGAATAATCGCCGGAAAGGAAGTAAACCGACCCGCCGGAAACTCCGGTAGTTCCTATCGTGATCGTGTAGGCGGGACCCCCACAACTGGGAACCGAGTAGTTTGTCGGGCTGAAGGTTGGCAGTCCAAGAAGGCTGATGGAAGGGACGCTTGGGAATTGGCCACCCTGCCCGAAATCGTTGGACTCGAGGGCGTAATTTGCAGCGCCAAACGTGAAGGCCGTGGTGCTGCAAGAGTAGCCGAACCAGGGGTACGTGCAGTCGGTGCTACCCTCCCGCTCCCCGCAGGTGTCGTTGCTCAACTTTACCAGGCCGGGCGTGCCCCCCACGGATGACGAGAGGTCGAACTGCGTGGGCAAACCAGTGCTTCCGCCGAAGACCGGGACTCCCAGCCACCAAGGCGTCTGAGTGTCGTTGACCCAGCTCACGGGGTCGTAACTCGGACAGGGCACCGAGGGGTTTTCCGAAGACGACGGTCCGGGACCCGGAGTGCAGCCTCCATACGTGCTGTTGTCGACACCGCCCGGGTTCCCCTCCCGACCGATCTCGAACGCAAAGGAAATCGGTAGCTGGCCACCGGAACCCCACAACAGCGCGTCGGGAACATCGTTCGCAGCGTAGGCAGGGTCGAGCGGGAAACCTCCCGAGGAGTTGTACAGGTTCACGTAGGTTGAAATTCCCGCGGTCAGGTCGTGAATCGAAACGTGCTCTCCGGCAGAATCTCCACTCCAGCCTACGAGATTCAGGACGAAGTCGTCGCCCTGCGTCATCTGGAAGAACGGTGCCGAATCGACGCCGTTCAGATGGAGCTGAGCATAGAAACACGTGTCCACGGCCCCGGACATCGGGTCGATCTGCCAACCCACCACCGCGCCGCTCCAGGCCCCTAAGACCGTGGTCGAGGGGTGGTTCCAGCTGAAATCCGGGTAGAGTTGAACCTCAACGTAGCACTGGTCGAGATACGCCGCCGGGTCGGTTGCTACGAGACCGAACCAGGCCGCCGCGTAAAGGTCCGATTGGTTCTGGGTTGCACCAACGTCCTTCGGGAGAGTCGCGTTCCAGCTGACGTTGCCCCCGCTTCCCGGGGTGTCGGAATAGAAGCTCAGCGAGGGCTCGTCGTGGCCCACGCAGTTGTTGGGGACAAGTGGCTGGCCACCACCGGCCGATGGCGAGATGGCATAACACGGCGCGATCGAGACCGATGGACCATCAAGAAGGAAGGGATTGCCCGGGGGTTGATCCGATGGCCCCCAGGCACTCGGATGGGGGCCCGGGAGGTTGAGGGTTGCGTAGTGCGGAGTGACCGCCGCCCCCACGGTTTCGGATGACGAGTTCGAAACGCCGGTCGAGGGACCTACGGCGGCATTGGTAGCCGCCGGAGCGGCTGGGGGTGCCGATGAATCGGTGGAAGCACTGATTGCGCTCGAACCAGCGGACATCGGCCCCAAAAGGCCCACAGCGCTTGCCAGAAGGAGCCCCAGCACGATCCCAATGGCCAAGACCTTCGGTTTCACAGAATCCTCCCCACCGGGAACGCAGTTAGCTTGCTTGGGTCGCACATGGAATTCGGACTCGCGGCTCTTTATGATGACATCGGGAATTTAAGGGAGCGGTCGGACCCGGAGTAGCCCCCTCCCGGGAGGGAGCAGCTCCGTCAACCCCTTCGAGCGTTCTGAAAGGCTGCGGGACGGGACGAGATTGGGAGGGGTGTCGGGAGGGCGGGTTGCTGCCGGATGCAAACCTGGGCGTTTGGCCTTGCGCGGTCGGCCTCGCTCCCGTTTGCAATGACCCCGGCTTCGGCTCGGTTCGCAGCGTTATTCTATTATATTCGGTGGCGCCAAAACCCGATTCTGGAGCGACCGTTCGTGGCTCAACCCTCTGCTTCCCACACGTCCGCCATGGACTCACTGGGCCGCGGCGCGACCATCATGATCGTCGGGACGCTCGCGCTCCTCCTTCTGAGCTTGCTCGGGCGGGTCGCGACCGCCCGTCACCTCTCTCTCTCGGCTTTCGGGGATTTCAACCTCGGGCTCGCGTTCGCGGGATTGCTCTCGCTCGTCGCCCTGCTCGGCCTCCACCAGGCGGTCGCTCGAACGATCGCGGAGCGCACCGACCCCGCCGTCCGACGCAAACTCATTCGCTGGACCGCCGTGGTTACGAGCGCCGCGGCGGTCGTCACCTCGTCCCTCGTCTACCTGTTCGCTTCCCAGATCGCCTGGCTCTTCGAGCGGGACAATGCCGCGGAGCTTACCCCGGTGTTCCAGCTGTTCTCCGTTACGATCGGGCTCACGCTCCTATGCACGTTCATCGCGTCCGTTTTCCAGGGTTTCGAGGACACTCGCCCCAACGCATGGATCGTGCAGGGCGTCCAGCCCGGTGCATTCCTCGTGTTCGTCCTGATCTTCTTCGACTTCCACCTCGAACTGACCGGCGCGCTGGTTGCCTGGGTCATCTCCAACATCGTCACATTCGCCGTCCTGGTGGTATACGCCTGGCGTCACCTGCCCGCGCGCCTCCCGGACGTGCCCCCGGCGAGAAGCCTCCCCGAAGGTCTTTGGAGCCTCTCGCTCTCGCTGTGGGGTGTCACGACCCTGGTGTACGTGACGGGGTACTTCGACACTCTCATCCTTGGCGCCTTCTGGCCCGAAGCGCAGGTCGGTATCTACTCGGCGGTCTTGACGATCGGTCGCCTGATCCTGGTCGCGGCCAGCGCCGTCACTTACATCTTCCTCCCGGTGGCCGCGCGGCTCACGGGAGAAGGAAACATCCCCACGATCCGGGCGACGTACGTCACCACCGGACGGTGGATCATGATTTTCACCACCCCGATGTTCTTCGTGTTCGCTCTGCTTCCCGGGGACTCGCTGACCGTCATCTTCGGTGGCCCCTACGCCGCGGGCAGCCTGGCCCTCATTATCGTAACGGTCGCCGCCCTCGGGTCGGTCTTCGTGGGACCGACCAACGCGGCGCTTGCGGGGATGGGAATGACCCGCCCGCTCCTGATCGCGACGGTGATCTCGGGGGCCACGAACATAGTCCTCAGTCTGACCCTCATCCCTACCTTCGGTCTGATCGGCGCGGCGGTCGCGTGGTCGGTCGCCCGGGTCGCGTACCCTGTTGCGGGTGCCTTCTCGTTGCAATCCACCCACGGGGTGGGGTCGCTCCGGCGGAGCTTCCTGCTGCCGTTCGCACTATCGCTCGGTATCGGTATCCCCCTCTTTCTCTTGGTTGGGTTCGTTTCCCATCCGAACTGGGTCGTCTTCCCGATGTACTTTGTCGGGGTCGGTATCTTCGTCGGGTCCATCTTCGCCACACGGACGGTGGAAGAGGGTGACTTCATCGTTTGCCATTTGCTTGAGCGGGTGATGGGCCGCCCCCTCCCGAAGCTTCGGCAACTCTTGGAGAGATTCTCTGCAATCCCTTCGTCGTAAGGTTCCGGTGTCCATGGGAGGATTGCCGCGCATCGCGTGCTCTGTCCCCAAGGAGCCGCACGGGGCTTGCGATGTCGAAAACGACTCTCTTCCGGCGGTGAAGTCGTGCCAGCGAGACAGGACTGGGGGTACTTCCCGGCCGGCCTCCCTTGGTTCGGGCCTGCACTAGCGTCCCGGCTTTGAGTAGGGCAGGTTCATTACACACAGAATGTTGCGGTTCCGTGACGACAATTGACCAGTGGGTGAGCCATGAGTCAGAGGGAATCCTCGGCAGGGGAACCAGCCCGCAGGCGACACGAGTTGCGCCGCTCACTCTGGACCGTCTTGATGGCAATCGCCACGGTTCTCGGGTTAACCCTTTCGGCAGAGATATACATCCCTCAGGCCGCCGGGACCACACCGGCCACATTGACCCTGCAGCAGCTCGGGTTCATGACCCACATCAATCACATCGTCTACGTTGTCCTCGAGAACCACGCCTACGACAGCTATTTCGGGACCTACTGTCTCGTGGCGAGCAACCTCTGCCCCTACGCGGCGAATGGGATCCCGGCGGGCACCTGCGTCCCCTACAGCACATCCAACCCCACGGGTCCCTGCATCAGGCCGTGGAACTTTACGACAATGAACTGGACCCTGAAAAGTGACCTGCCGCACAACGCCGGTTCATCGGCTCTCGCTTGGAATAAGGGCGCGATGAATGGATTCTACAAGGCCGAGGGTGCGGGGTTGGACCCCTTCGGCCACTACAACGGAACGACGGCTCCGATAGTGTGGGATCTTGCAGAGGAGTACACCCTCAACGACAACTTCTATTCCTCGGTGCTGAGCTATTCACTACCGAATCATTGGCACATAGTCGCCGGTCAAGCCCCGTCACAAATCTTCACCAATGGCACCGAAGGCTGCCCGACAGTTCCCGTGAACCACACCCTGACAAGCGATCACCTGTATCTCGCTCAGGCGAACAAAACAACCTCTATCGAGGACCGGCTGCTGAACTCGTCCGTGTCGTGGAAGTACTATGAGTTTGCCCTCGGCAGTTACGCCAACGCGATCAAGATCAACCTGAACGCGAACAAGACCCAAATCACTTCGGTAGGACAGGCTTACTCCTACTGGAACCCTCAGGCGGCGAAGGCCGAGTCATATAACGCCTCGTTCGTGAGCCACTACGTTCTCAACACGCAGTTCTACCGGGACGCGAAGAACGGGACGTTGCCGGACATATCTTGGGTGATCCCACCGGGCCAAGACTCCGATCATCCGCCCCAAAGCTCCGCGGTTGCTCAGGGGTGGCTCGCGAGCATCGTCAACGCCGTTGAGGCATCGCCGGAGTGGAACTCCACGGTGCTCTACATCACATGGGACGACTACGGCGGCTTTTACGACCATGTAGACCCGCCAATGTGGCAGGGTCAGCAACTCGGGTTCCGTGTGCCAATGATAGAGATTTCGGCTTGGACGCGGGTAGGCTTCGTCTCGAACCAGATGAACTACTTCGAGTCCATCCTCCGCCTCATGGAGTGGCGCTTCGGGCTCAAGTGCATCGCGACGCTCGACTGCAAGGCGCCGTTGCCCCTGTGGGGATTCGATTGGAATCTCAAGGGGCCTCACTCGCCAATCCTCTTTCCGACAAACATCGCGAGCGCCTCCTATCCATACAACCCCAAGTGGGATGGGTCAGCGGGAGTAGAGGTAGGCGGTTACGTTCCCCCAACGGAATACACCTATTTCCCTCAGGGGCAGGCGCCGGACATCGACTAGCTATAATCCGATCTCGCGCGTTCGACCCACTGCCAGAAGCCCGCTTCGCAGGTACGATTTTGGAAGAGCTCACTCCTGAAAGATGGAACACCGGGAAGTCGCTCGTCCGACGGTGCGGGATGGCGGAATTGGTTCCCGGCCTTCGAGCCAAGCTGACATACGCACCGTCACCGGACCGCAATCCTCGGACGGGAAACACGGAATGAACGTTTTCCAGCAGTACTCCAGAAGTCGGTGTCCGGCGAAACCGATTTCCACGAACTCCGCACCGTAGGCGGTCGGTCGACTCGCATCTCGGTTGAATGCACCGCGCGATCCGTCAAACTTGGTCACGGCCGCGGCGTTGCAGTCTCCGAAAGGACGGCCCCTCGGATGCCCGTATGGGAGAACAACCTTGAGGTTGCCATCGGGACCCCGGCTCGTTTTTTCTGAGAGCGCAGGTTGGTCTCGGCATCATCCGGTGATTGTGGGCGGGCCGATTTCCGGAGTTCGGCGTACTGTTGACACGTCGAGTGATACGAATCCCCTCGTGGGAACCTCTCTCGCTCTCGACGCGGGGCCGGAGCCGCGCGCCCGCTATCCCAGTAGGTATCGCCGGCGCGATACGTTGGTGGGGGTTTCGCAAGGTGCTTGTCACTTGGTCAAGTCACTTGCTCAATCCGCTTCCGTATCCGTCAACCCAGCGTCGCTTCCCACCCACCCGGTGGTGTTCAGGGGGACGAACTGCTGCGAGGCCATCGGATAGCTGTCGTTCGACCAGTTCGGGTCAAAGAAGATTGGCGGACGTGGAGCCCCGTGGAAATCGAAGTAGTTCAACAAATCGGGGGCGTTGCAATCGCGAATGCCGATGCACCCTAGGTCCCACCGGTGCTCCATAAAGGCGAGCGTCGATTCGAAGTACCCGAGTGTGTGGATGAGGGTGCCCGCTGGGGTGTACGGGCTGATGACCAGGAAGGGTACCCGAATCGAGAGTCCGAGAGGGTCAATACGGGAGGGAGCCACGTGGTCGTAGAAGCCGCCGTAATCGTCCCAGGATAGGAAGATGGCCGTGCTGGGCCAATATCGAGACATTTCGATCGTGTCCACGACGGTGGCGACGAACTCCTCTCCCAACGTGACATTGACCGGCGGATGGTCGGAGAAGTTCGTCTGCGGAATGACCCACGATATGTCCGGCAAGTTTCCGTCGGTGACGTCGCTGAAGAAGTTGGTACGATCGGAGAAGTGGGCCACGAAATACCGATCATAGCTCTCCGCTCTGGCGGCGAGAGGATTCCAGTAGGAGTAGGCGGACCCCACGTCGTTCGCTCCCACCGGTAAGTTGATCGCCTCCTGGTAGGGGTCCAGCGCCCAGTCGTAGTACTTCCACGTAACGGTCGTGGCGTTGAGCAAGTCCTGAATCGTCTCCGTCTGGTTCGCCTCGTTGAGGTACGTCTGTTTCTCGGCGGTGGTGGCTACCGGCTGTTTGAACCCCTCCGTCGGGGCCTGCCCGGCAAGGGCATACCAGTGGTTAGGCAGCGAGTAGGAAAGCGCCGACGAGAAGAAGTCGTCCCCTAACGCATACTCCTGGGCCAGGTCCCAGTAGACCGGAAGGGTCGATCCATTGAAGTGACCGAAAGGATCGAGCCCCGAACCCTCGGCGGAATAGAACCCGTCCATCTTGCCGCTGTCAATGGAGGCAATCGTAGGGTCGTAGGTGTGACCCTGGTCAACGATGGTGAAATTCTTGACAGTGTAGTTGTACGGAACGACATAACCCCCGGTGGCGTTCAACTGCGGCTCTTCGGTTCCTGCAGGGATCCCGTTCCCCGTGTCGTTGCAGTAGGCGCTGAGGACCAGGCAGTATCCGGCGAAGTACTGGTCGTATGGGCGGTTCTCCATCAGGATGAACACGACGTGGTCAATCTTGGGGGCGAATCCGCTCACCGTGGCGGGAGGTCGGGTGGCAATCTCGAAACCCATTCCTGCAAGAACCAGGATCGCGATGATGACGATTGCGACGATGACCTTGTCTCTACGCGTCCATCTGCGCCTTTCGGTCACGGAGGAGGCTCCGGAGGGTCTCGGAACGAACGAGAACGGTTTACTCCCTAGCCATTCTTAGCGGTTGTCACGGTGTAAGAGGCCCGCACCTGCAGCGCCACTTCTGACGGGTCCAACCTCTCTTCGTGGGATTATCCGGGTTCGGGCCCGGTAGACCGAGGTGGTCAAATCTCACGGCTCGCGCCGGATCCTGGGCAAACTTTCCGCCGTGGCAGGAGATAAACGCCGAGGCCGTTTAGAACTCATGTGTCATCCTCTCCGGGCCGCCTTACCCTTGATGGGTCAGCTCCTGCGAAATCGGGCACGGGGAGGCGGCTCGTCCGATCGCGCGCGGAGACGGGATTGGCTCCCGGCCCTCTAGCCAGGCCGACATGCGCTCCGTCACCGGGTCGAAATCCTCGAACGGGAAGCACGGGATGGCGGTGGCTCGGCAGTATTCGAGAAGTCGGTGACGGGCGAAGACGATGTCGGCGACCTCGGCGCCGTACCGATCGGTCGAGCCGTCACCGATGAACACCGTCCGAGGTCCGTCGCCCGCTCCCCGTACCGCGAGGGCTTTGCAGATCCCACATAGACGGCAGCTGGGGTGGCCGTGGGGATGGAGCACCCGCAACCCCCCATTCGGCGCAATCGTGGCGCATTCAGAGAGGATTGGCAGGTCGATCTCTTCGCGATCCAGCACGGGGTCCATGAAGACGTCAAGGCCCCCGGATAGGATGGTGGTTCTGATGTCATGTTTCTTCAGGAGTGCCAAGAGCTCCCGGGCGCCGGCACGCAGGGGGGCCTTCTTTCGTATGAAGTCGAGCATTTCCGGCAACCGATCGGCAGGAAGGGCTGCGGCCTCCTGCTCCCACGCCTCCCGGAGCGTCATCTTCTGGGCTTTCAGGGCGAGGTCGATGCTCCGGGCGACTTGTCGACCGTTAGGGGCAAACTCCTCCACGACCAGAATCGCGACGTTCGGTTCCACGAGAGTGCCGTCGAAGTCGAGGAACACTGTGAAAGGAGGTGAGTTCGCGCCCATGCTATCGTGAACGGATTCGGTTTCTCCGGGGCGGCACCGCCGGGCGGTCCTTCCGCACCCGGCGTCCCACTAAACCCTTTCTCTCGAAGACGGCAGGCGGTCAACGCCTGCAGCCCCCGCCATATCAGCGAAATGACCGCGGAGAAGGATAGGGCGACCGTCTGCCACCTCCGGCTTTAGTACTGAATCCGCTCTCAGTCGGACGGCGCACCCGCTGACGCGCGCGGTGCGCACGACCGAATCCATGCGCCCTGTCACCGTAATGGTGCCATTACCGCCGTCGTACCGGGGCGGAACCGAGGAGTACGCCTACCGCGTGGTCGAGCGGCTCTCACGAAAGATCCCCGTGCGCCTGATCACGACCCGGGTGCGCTGGGGCCACGACGAGCATCCACTCTCGATCGGAAACGCGGAGTTGGTAGTCGTCCCCGCCTCGGAGATCATGGAGCGACCAATCGTCTTCTCGTCCTCTGCGAGGTCCTCACTCCGGTCGGCGGTGGAGAACTCCTCCCTGGTCCACCTGCACATGCCATTCCCCCTGGTCGAGCGGTGGGCGACTACGTGGGCGAAGAAGGCGGGAATTCCGTCCGTCCTCACCTACCACATGGACGCCAACCTCGCGCGCTGGGGGGTCGGATGGCTCGCCCGCGGATTCTATCGCGGGTACTCGGCACGACCCGCCCTTACCCACGCGACCACGGTCATCTCCAACAGCCTCGGTTATGCGAAAGCATCCGCCGTGCTTTCGGGATACTTAGGCAAGGTCCAGGTAATCGCGAAGGGGGTGGACCCTGACCGGCTCGGGTTCGGGAAGGGTCGGCCCTCCAACCTCGCCTCCATCCCGGGAGTTGGACCGGTCGACCCATCTCGTCGTCGCATTGTGTTCGTCGGTCGGTTGGTTTCCTACAAGGGGCTCCCCGTCCTCATCGATGCAGTGAACCGTCTCGTCCAGGAAGGAACGTCCGTCCACCTCTTCATCGCCGGTCGGGGTCCCGAGGAATCTCGCCTAAAGGCAAGGGTGAAGCAGGTGGGCCTCGAGGACCGTGTGACGTTCCTCGGGTTCGTGCCGGACGAGCATGTGGGGGATCTCTACCGCTGGGCCGACGTGGTCGCGTGCCCCTCCCTCAACATGCTCGAGTCGACCCCCACCACCCTCGAGGAGGCAGCCAGCCTCGGTACCCCCGTCGTGGGGTCGGACCTGCCCGGGGCCTCCGAGTCCATTCCCTCCGACGGAATCCACGGACTTCTCGTTCCTCCGGGGGACCCGAGGGCCCTGGCCCTCGGAATTCGGAAGCTACTCCAGGTCGAACACTGGTCACCTCCTCGGGCGAGGACGTGGGACGATGTCGCCGGAGCGTACCTAAGGGTCTTCGCCCAGCTCGTCCCCGCCATCCCTACCTAAATCGGCCAACCCACTTCTGTGTCGCTGACAGCGGGAGGAGACCCCACTGCCGGACCCGCGGAAGCGACAAGCGTCAAATAGGACCTCGAGTCCCAGAGCGTCCGCCGCAACATCGAAGGCCATGGTCGAGAACGGGTTTTGCATCTGGATGACGGGCCTTCCATCCTCCGGGAAGACCACGATCGGTCGAGAACTTGCGGCTCAGCTGAGAGAACGGGGCTTGCAGGTCGAGCTGCTCGACGGGGACGAAATCCGGAAGGGGCTCAGCGCGGACCTGGGGTTCGACCGGGTTTCTCGGGAGACCCACGCGCACCGGGTGGCCTTCGTCGCCAAACTCCTGGCCCGCAACCGGGCGATCCCGATCGTCACGCTGATCTCTCCATACCGCTCATCCCGAGCCCGAGCTCGTTCCGAGATTGGGCGGTTCGTGGAGGTCTACATCTCCACACCCATCGAGGTCTGCGAGCAGCGGGATGTGAAAGGGCTGTACCGAAAGGCGCGCGCCGGTGAGCTGCGCGACATGACCGGCGTCGACGACCCCTACGAGCCGCCGGAGCAGCCGGAGATCACCGTCAACACGGTTGGCGTCTCGGTGGTCGATGCCGCGAAGGCGATCATGAAGTCTCTCGAGTCGAGCGGATGGATTCGCCCAGTGCGGAAGAGGGCGGCCTCTGCCTCGGGGCGAAAACCCCCTTCTAAGGGTCGGTCGCAGAACCCTGCCCGGACGGAACCCACTCGAGCGATTCCGGGCGAAGGCGTCCCCCAGACCAACTAGTCCGCATGGCGGGGTCGTGTCGGACATTTGCGGTTCGCCCTACTCGCTGCCGCGGTCCGACCGCGACAGGCTAATGTACGCCGACCCGCACTTGTTAGCCTAGTTGGCGGGGGGGTCGGGTTCTCGGGGTCGGATGGCGGAGGTGCTGGGACGCGCGAGCCCCCGAGCATCTTCGTTCCGTCCGAAGCCGAATCGTACCGACCGACCTGACGATCGTCCCCAGGAGAAGGCCGTTGACCGGAAACCGTCCCCCGAACATCCTCTGCGTCGTAATGGACACGGTCCGCGCCGAGGATTTTCCGGGGGGCCCCCGACCGGTCGCTCCTACGCCGTTCCTCGATCGGCTGCAACGTGAGTCGGTTCTCTACCCTCGCGCCGTATCGCCGTCATCGTGGACGATTCCGTCCCACGCGAGCCTCTTTACCGGGCTCTATCCGTGGGACCACGGAGTCCATAACCGCCAGGACATTCGGCTCGCCCCCTCGCTCCCTACGACCGCGGAGATCCTGCGGCCGGCCGGCTATCGAAGCGCCGCTCTCTCCGCGAACTTCCTGCTCGGACCAGAGTCCGGCCTCTCCCGTGGGTTCGACCTCGTGGCGTGGGGCGAGTGGTGGGAAGGATACCTGAGAGGAATCCGGCCGCTTCGCCCGCCTCACGTGTTCCGGTTGGGGGATCCGCCTCCCGTCCAGCCAGCGGAGGCCCGACGGGGCCGCCGGTGGCAGGTCGTGCGATCGATGGCCCCCCTTCTGCATCGCTATCCCGGTGTCCTCGATGCGGCAGGCCGGTCGCTCGGGCGGCTCATCGGGAGGGCTCCTTCCGATGCTGATGGCGGACATGTGGCCTCGTGGATCGAGCCCGCTCTATCAGACTTCGTGAAGGCCCAGGCCCCCGAATCGCCCGTCTACGTCTTCGTGAACCTGCTCGAGGCCCACGAACCGTATTTCCCCACCCACGAGGTCGCTCCCCGGTTCACGGACTGGGTAAAGTACGCGCGCGTTCGACAGGACCGCCACGGCTGGCTCTCGAAGGCGTGGGACCCCGAACCGGGGGCGATGGAGCGGCTCCGCGCCATGTACCGAGCCTCTGTCCGTTCCCTCGACGAGCGGGTCCGCCGCCTGGTGAATGTGTTCGAGGAGGCCGGCCGATGGGAGAACACCCTGATGGTTCTCACGAGCGACCACGGTCAGGCGCTCGGTGAACACGACCTGTTCTTTCACATGCTCCAGGTCGACGAGGCCGAGGTCCGCGTGCCTCTTTGGGTGCGGTGGCCGCACGCCGAGTCGGGGGGAACGACCGCGCGGGGGTGGGCGAGCCTGGTCGATGTCCTTCCGACCATCGCGGAGGCGGCGGGGGTGGTTCCGCCGGTCCTCCCCCGGACCGTCCCACTTTCCAAGCTCATGGGCGACGACCGTCGGGGACCGGTCTTCTCCATCGCGGACGGGATCCTCAGCGACCCGATGCTCCGGGGTCTCGAGGGAGAGCGCCGTCACGCGTTCGACCGCGTCTGGGTCGCCGCCTACGCGGGAGACTGGAAGCTGACGCTTGACGCAGAGCAGGACGCCCCGCACGCGTATCGGATCGACCGGGACCCGGGCGAACTCGATGACCTCTGGTCGCCCGCCAACCCCACCCTCGAGCCTCTGGTCACTTCCGCGCGCGACGTGGGGCGGCGGATGCAAGGGACCCGTCCGGCGGCGCTCACCGACGAGACCGAAGCACGGCTGCGGGCCTGGGGTTACCTATAGCCCCCCGAATCCGCGAATGGATCACCGCTGGTAGGGCGCTGACCGCCAATCGAACCCACCGACGCTTGCCCGGGAAGGGGCGCCCGGACGGGCGTCGGGTGGCGGCTTCCACCCTGGCAGAGTGAGGCCAGAAACCCGGACGATTCGCGCGGTGGCGCGAGAAGCGATCGTTCTACGGCGGGATCGCCGCGTGACCAGGATGATAAGTGATGTCGGGACCACTGTGACCAAAGCGATGCGCACGGCGATGAGCACGTAAGCCCCCAGCAGGGGACCCAGGAAGTCGAGGGACAGCCACGACAGCAGCGACGGCCCCCCCGCTGGGGGGTTGCCGCTGGCCGCGGTGGTGTTGTTCCCGGACCTTCCAGGCGGAGGGCCCGCCGAACTGGCGGTGAAAACGAGCGGTATAGATACCGAGGTTCCGGCGACGACCACTGACCCCGAACTCTGGCTAACGGTATAGTCGCTCACGGCCCCGATCGAGTATGGGCGGGAGCCGTTGGTCGACAAGAAGACGATCGAAGCCGTCGTCGACTGTCGGTTCACGGAGTCCATCGTTACCGCCCAGCTGGTCCCGCTCGGCAGTCCCGCTTCCACGAAGGTCACGGTGTACTCCCCCGGGGGGATGGCATCGAACGTGACGCTTACCGTCTGATTTGCGCCGGAAACGGTCACGGAACCGCTCGGGCTGGTTACGGTGAAGCCCGGAATCGACGGAATCGAGTAGGCCAACGTCCCGTTGGTCACGAGGAAGACCACTTCGGTGGAGGAAGAGTACCCAGCTTCGGTCCCCAGAGTCACCGACCAGTTCGTCCGCGAAGGGAGGCCGGTCTCTTCAAAGGTGACGCTGAACTGGGACGACGGATCCGCCGTGAAAGTGACGGCGATGGTTTGCCCGGTCCCGGCCACCGTGAGCACTCCGCCCGTGAGTGAGGAAGTGTACCCCGGGACCGGTCCCACTGAGTAGTTGTAAGTCCCGTTTCCGATATATAAAGCCACGATGCTGCTTGCGGAGGATCGTTCGACCGATCCCACGGTCACCGACCAATTGGTCTTCGAGGGAAGACCAGTCTCGTCAAAAGTGACGCTGTACTTGCTCGCCGGGTTCGCCGTGAAGGTAATGGCCACCGCCCGTCCCACACCAGTCACCTTTACGATCCCTCCCGACGGCGAGGGGGTGTATCCCGGGATTGCTCCGACGGAGAAGCTGTAGCTTCCGTTTTCGAGATTGAAGGTAACGGCACTGCTGTTGGAGCGGTGGGTGGCCGA
>Ga0187885_10000204_pt1 | contig 72243 bp, 57 predicted proteins | sample June2016WEW_20_1_3_FD_132970 | JGI IMG/M metagenome (GOLD analysis project Ga0187885, IMG submission 132970) | Peatland microbial communities from SPRUCE experiment site at the Marcell Experimental Forest, Minnesota, USA - June2016WEW_20_100 | ecosystem: Environmental > Terrestrial > Soil >...
CCTCCGGCCGGGTGGACGTGACCGTCGTGGACGCGATGGCCATGGTCCCCTGGTGGTTTCGCATGATGTATGCCGACTGCTTTATGCTGGGGATGTCGCGGTTCCCCTCGCTCTATGCCTTAGGATACGTGCTGAGCGACAGGCCGCATACGTCTGGCCGCGGCGCGCTCGAGCGGATGTGCATGGCCTATGAGCGGTTCGCCACGCGCCGCTTGCAGGAGTACCTGCGGGCTAACCGCTTCGACCTGATCGTTCACACGCACTTCCTGGTCCCGCCGGTGGCTGCGTGGATGCGGCGGCACGGGCAGCTCGACACGCCGCAGTTTGTGACCGTGACCGACATCGAGACGCACCGCCTGTGGTATTGCCAGGACGTGGACCGCTGGTTCCTGCCGTCGGCCTACACCGCGGGGATCTTCCGCCGCTGGGGCGTGCCGGAGCAGCGGCTGACCGTCAGCGGCATCGCCGTTCACTCCAAGTGGACCGCCGCGGTGGACCGTCCGCGGATCTACCGGGAGTGGAACCTGCCGGCCGACAAGGCCATCGTGCTGTTGAGCGGCGGGACGGACTACGTCTGCGGGCCGGTGGTGAAGATCGCCCACGGCATCTGCCGCGCCTGCCCGCAGGCCTACGTCGTCGTCCTGGCCGGCAGGAACAAGGGATTGCTGGAGACGCTGACTCACCGCCCCGAGCCGGCCGGCCGGGTGCGGGCGATTTCCTTCACCGACCGCGGCCATGAGCTGGCGGAGGTCTGCTCGCTGATGATCACCAAGCCCGGCGGCGTGACCACGGCCGAGTGCCTGGCCAAGGGTACGCCGATGGTGTTGCTGAATCCCGTCCCCGGCCACGAGGGCGGCAACGCCCAGTACCTGGCCTGCAACGAGGCCGCCGTGATCTCCCGCGGGGCCGACGAGGTGATCGCGATGGTCGCACGGTTGCTGGACCATCCGCCCCTGCTGCGTCAGATGGCCGACAACGCCCGCCGGCTGTATCGGCCCGGGCGGGAAATCATCACCGAGGCGGTCCTGCAAGCGGTGGGGCGGGGGGCTTGACCCTCGATGGCGGAGGACGTATCAGTAAAGCCGGCGGCGCGACAGTCCGCCGCCCGGCGCATGGAGGCGCAGCATGAAGTCGATTTACATCGTGGAAAAATCGCTGCCGCTGGCGTGGGAGAAAGCCGTCATCGCCTGTTGGGAGCAGGGGGAGAGCATTCCCACCGAGTACGACAAGCCCGGCGATCCCCACAGCCGCGACGTCCTGGCCGTCATCCACGTGACCGAGCCGTTCTCTGAGCCGCGCATCCACCGGGCCTTTCCCGGCGGACTGGACGACCTGGAGCGCTACCGCGCCGAGGTGCTCTACGGCGTGCACGACCATTGGATCGACCCGGCCGCCGGCAAGTGGGAATACACCTATCACGAGCGGCTGTTCGCCTATCGCGTGCCGGGGGTGGGCCTATTCGACCAGATCGCCGGCGCCGTCGCCAAGCTGCGCGCCACGCCGCACACCCGCCGCGCCCAGGCCGTCACGTGGCAGGTGTGGAACGACATGACCATCGCCGACCCGGCCTGCCTCCAGCGGCTGTGGTTCCGCCTGATGGGCGGCCAGCTGCACATGACCTGCCACATTCGCTCCAACGACGCCTTCAAGGCCTCGTTCATGAATATGTACGCCTTCACCGAGCTCCAGAGGCAGATGGCCGCCGAGCTGGATGTCGCGCCGGGCCAGTACGTCCACCTGGCGGACTCGTTCCACATCTACGGCAGCTACTTCGCCGACTTCCAGGGCTTCCTGCGGACCGTGGAGCGCCGCTCCGTCGAGCAGCGGGTCTTCACCACCGACTTTGCCCGCGAGTCCTTCGTCGACGGCTGCGACAGCCTCCTGGCCGAGGCCGACATGCCGGAAGACAAAAAGGCCCTGGTCCGCAAACGCCGCGCGGAATTGACGGGGTAAGTTAACCTGAGGGGAAACTAGCCGGGCCGGGAATCCTCGGCGTCTTCCGTGAGGGGGCCGACGATGCGGATGCCCTTTTTGCCGGTGCGTTTGACGGCTTTGAGGGCCTGGTCGGCCTTGCGGAGCAGCTCGCGGCAGGTGGTGCCGTCGGCGGGGAAGCTGGCCAGGCCGCCGGAGATGGTCAGCACGCCGGTGGCCTTGGGACCAAGGGAGTGGAACGCATGGCGATGGAGGGCCTTGAGGAATCGCCGCGCCAGCACCAGGGCGCTATCGGGAGGCTTGGAATCCGGCAGGCGGGGCGGCTGGCGGTCCCAGAACAGCACCGCGAACTCATCGCCGCCGATTCGCGCGACGATGTCATGCTCGCGGGTGATCCGCCGCATCAGATCAGCCGTCTCGCGCAGGATTTCGTCGCCCACCGCGTAGCTGTAGCGGTCGTTGTAGGTCTTGAAGTCGTCGATGTCGTACAGCAGCAGCGTGGCGCGGAGGTTTTTGGCGGCCGCCTCGCGGAGGACCTTGTCGGTGGCGTGGTAGAAGTAGCGGCGGTTGTAGGCGCCGGTCAGCTCGTCGGTGATGGCCAGGTGGTGCAGGACCTCGGTCCTCTTGGCGGCCTGATACAGGGCCGGCAGGATCCGCTCCAGGGCAGCCAGCAGGGCCTTGGCCGGGGCGTCCAGGGTCGCCGGCTCCGTGGCCGCCAGGAGCCGATGTGTATCGGCTTTCGGACCTGCCGGGCCGGCAGGCAGGCGCAGCAAGGGCATATAGTTCTCGCCCAGCAGGCTTTCGTCCATCCATTCCAGCGGACCCTTGACCTTGGCGGCCACCATCGCCGCGACGGCCGCTTCTAAGTCCATCCGGCTGAAGGTGGCGCTGGCCAATTGAGCGAACTCCTCGCAGGACAGTGGTTCGACTTTGCTCACCCCGGCGCGCCGGGGTTCGGCGGCGATCGCCGCGGGCGGTTCGACTGCGCTCACCACAGGCGATTCCGACCTGCCTACCGGACAGGCAGGTTCCGCCAGTGTCCGCAGGTCGGCCGGGCTGGGCGGGGTGATGAAGTAGTCGTCCAGCGCCTCGCCCACCAGCTCGCAGACTTCCATCTCCAGCCGCGGCGGGCAGAGGGCGTAGAGCTTGGCATTTTTCTGGAGTCGCCGCGTCGCGCGGCATAGGGCCGCGAATTCGCCCGCCCCGGACGGCGTAGCCGCGGTCGGCGACAGCACGACGACGGGGAACTCGCGGCGGCCCATGGCCTCCAGCGCGTCGTAGGGGTCCGCCACGGCGACCAGCGCCGACGCACCGGTGCCGGCCAGACGCTTGGCGATCTGCTCGCTCAACGGATTGTCCGCTAACAGCAACATTCTCAAGCCTGCTCCGCATCGCCTAACAAGGCCGACAATTCCTCAGCCGTCAGCAAGGGTTCACTCACAGGTGTTTCAACGCCGCTCATCGCAAGCGGGGCTTTCGGCGGTCCATCTTTGGCCTCCGCCGGGCCTTGGCCGGCCAGGGCCTCAAGGGTCCGGACCAGTTCCGCCCGGCTGGTGGTTTGTACGCCGCTCAGGCGGCCGTCGGCCACCCACGGCGGGACAGCGCCGACGCCCCAGACCTTCACACCCGCCCGCCGGGCGATCTCTATGAGCCGAAGGTGGCAGGACCTCAGCAGCCGAAGCTCGATGACCAAAGCCTCCACCGGCCCGGCCAGCAGTTCCGCGGCCGCTTCGTAAGCGCTGGCGACCCGGACGCACTCCAGGGCCGGTCCGAGGTCTTTTATGCCCGAGCCCGAGCCCGAGCCTGAACCTAGGCCTAAACCCTCTCCGCCCGGCGCCGCGCAAGGCGCAAAAAACACCACCCTCCGCGGTGATGGCATGGTCCTGCCGTTCATCGAGGTGCCAATCCTCCAGCAACACCTTAGATTTTACCCCAAAAACGCAGAACCGTAAACGGAGGAAAAAGCGAGAGGCGACTGTTCGACCATAGACTTTTAGGCTGTTCGGAAGACCCTACGCACGGTCCGCCTAACAGTCGAACAGTCTAATAGTCGAAAAGTCGTCTTTGAGCGCGCAGCGAGATTACAAGATGGGATGAAATTGGAGCGGCCCATCGGGCCGGCAGTGGAGCGAGTCGCTACCGTTCTCGCGGCCGCAGAAGCGAGCCGTTGAGTTCCCGAGCCGGGAAGGCCGCGCCGGGCGAAGCGGTGCGTGGATCGATGTCCCCGGCCAGGTAGACCCGGTCGGCCGTGATGCCGCAAGTCTGCTGGAGCGCACGGACCAACCCGATCAGCGAACGCATCTGCGAGGCCGTCGGCGGCGTCTGGGAGAAGTCGCCGATCAGGCACACGCCGATGCTGGTGGCGTTCCAGTTGTACCCGGAGGCGAAGACGTGATTGCCCTCCACCTGGCGGTCCCACAGCGACGTGGAACGCACGGACTTGCCGTCGGTCCCGGGCGACTGATCGATCACGAAGTGGCAATCGCGGTCGGCGTCCAGCGGCTCGACGGACGTGTGGATGACGATCTGCCGCCACTTGGCGGCCTTGATGGCGACGTTGGTCTGAGAAATGGCCTCGGAGGATTCATCGGCCAGGCTGCTCACGGCAGACAGATTGGTCACCGGCGGACGGATCGGAGCTGTCTCCATCAAGATGAGCGCAATCGACCCCACCGTCATAGCGGCAACCAGCGCACCCAACGTCTTCATCGTCCGTGACCCGACCATAAGCTTGTCCGATTCTAGATGTGTTTCCGTTCACTCTGCGCTGCGAAGATCGGACTTCGCAGAATCTAAGTCTTGTATCGGCAAAGTGCAAGCAATTCTGTTGCAGAATCCGAAATTGGCGTGATTTTTTGCCCCCTGCAACCCCGCCGCCCCAGCCAACCACCAGCCTCCTCCAACGCCCCCAGGCCATAGGACCCCCCCAAGGCCGGTGGAACTTTTGGAAAAAATGGCGGGAAGAGACAAAAGACAGCCTCTGCAACATGCCTAGATATAAGCAGTTGCCACAAACGCCCCTATTGTTCAGCCCCTAATGCCTAGTGCCTGTTGCCTAATCCCTGGTCCCTGGCTTATCCGCCGTAGCCCGCCGAAGCTTTAGTGAAGGCGCGGCGAAGGCGGATGCCTAGTCTTCTTCTTCCTCGTCGTCTTCGGTGAGGATGTGCAGTTCGATCAAGGCGCGGCGGGCGGCTTCCTGCTCGGCGTCTTTTTTGGTCTTGCCCCAGGCGCTGGGGAACTGTCGGCCGCTCATCCAGACGGCCACCTCGAAGCACTTGCTGTGGTCGGGGCCCTTTTCGTCCAGCATGCGGTAGTCCGGCGTGACGCTCCAGGCGCGCTGGGCGTGCTGCTGAAGGAGCGACTTGTAGTTGCTCTGGTGCTCGGTCGCCAGCGCCTGCTCGATGTAAGGCCGAATGTGCTTCAGAATGAACGCGCTGGCCGGGGCGAAGCCGCCGTCCAGGTAGATCGCCCCCACGAGGGACTCGAACACCGCCGCGGCCACGGACGTCGGCAGCGTGCCGGGTTTGGCCATGCCCTTGTCCAGCGACAGCAACCGGCCGAGGCCAAGTTCCTCCGCCACGGCCGCGCAGGTGTTCCGCGAGACGACGGTGGACTTGATCTTGGTCATCTCGCCTTCCAGCAGGTCGCCCTCGCGCTGGTAGAGGTCCTGGCAGACGGCCAGCGCCAGCACCGAGTCGCCCAGGAACTCAAGCCGTTCGTTGCTCTGCTCGCGAGTGGGGGCGGCCGAGGCGTGCGTCAACGCCAAGGCCAGAAGGGAAGGGTCCGAAAAGCGGTACTCGAGGATCTGCTGACACTGCTCCAGGGCCGAGTCGTCCACGGGACAAAACTCCTTGTGAGCCGGGCCTCTGGCGGCCATCGTCCTCGTGGTGAGCTTGTCGAACCACTTCGCTCAGGAGCTTGCCCTGAGCCTGGTCGAAGGGCGACTACCGCCAAGGGCCCTTGGCATTTGGGCCAAAACCTAAACCGGCCCAATTATAAACCCAACCCGCTAAATCGTCAAACGCCTGGGCTACTCACGCCAGATTCTCGAACAGCGGGCTGGAGAGGTACCGTTCGCCGTAGCTGGGCATGATGGTCACGATGCACTTGCCGGCGTTTTCCGGACGGTGGGCGACCTGATTGGCCGCAGCCAGGGCCGCCCCGGAGGAGATGCCCACGAACAGCCCCTCGATGCGGGCTGCCCGGCGGGCCCAGTCAATGGCCTCCTCCTGGTCGATGGGGATGACCTCGTCGAGGATTTTGAGGTTCAGCACCGAGGGGATAAATCCGGCGCCGATGCCCTGAATCTTGTGCGGCCCGGGCGTGGGCGTCTGGCCGGCCAGGGTCTGGGAGATTACCGGGCTTTGGGCCGGTTCCACGGCCACGGCGCGAAAAGTCGGCCGGCGGCGCTTGATGACCTCAGCCACGCCCGTGATCGTCCCGCCCGTGCCCACCCCGGCTACCAGGATGTCCACCTTGCCGTCGGTGTCGCGCCAGATTTCCCTGGCCGTGGTCCGCCGGTGGATGTGGGGGTTGGCGGGATTGTCGAACTGCTGCGGCATGAAGCCGTCGGTGATGCCCTTGAGTATCTCCTGGGCCTTGGCGATGGCGCCCGGGATGCCCTCGGCCGCCGGCGTCAGCACCACCTCGGCGCCCAGCGCCCGCAGTACCTTGCGGCGCTCCAGGCTCATGGATTCCGGCATCGTCACGATGCACCGGTAGCCCTGCACGGCGCAGACCAGCGCCAGGGAGATGCCCGTGTTGCCGCTGGTGGGCTCGACGATCGTGGTGTTGGGCTTGATCTTGCCCTCGCGGCGGGCGGCTTCGATCATCGCCAGGCCGATGCGGTCCTTCACCGAGCCCAGCGGGTTGTGGCTCTCCATTTTGGCCAGCACGGTGGCCTTGGCGGTGATGAGCTTGCGGATGGACACCAACGGCGTCCGGCCGATGGTGGCGGTAATGTCGTCAAAAACGGTCATGGTCTGTCTCCAACTTCTTTCCCGGCGCCCTTTTTAAAACCGGCTTTGTAACTGTCGATGGCGTGGCGGGGTTCCTGCCACATCGCGCCTTGCCAAGGGTAGTCCCGGTTTTATGGCCCGTCCAGGAATTCATATACTCCTTGTCGGCAGCAGGGGCAATTGGCGGCCGCGGCGCCGGCGGCGTCGATCCGCTGGATGCTGTTGGTCCACAGGTCCAGTTTCGTCAGGTAGGGGCTGACCTGCTCGGCGTGGCCGGAGAGGATTTTGACGGCCTCCATGGCCTGCAAAGCCGCCAGGGCCGCCACGGCCGGGCCCAGCACACCGGCCGCCCGACAGGATGGATCGGCGCAGGGCGGGGGCGGCTGATCGTACACGCATCGCAGGCACGGGCGCCCGCCGGCGGGGATCGCCAGCACCTGCCCCTCGGCGCCCACCACGCCGGCGAAGACCCACGGCAGGCGGGCCTTGACGCAATAATCGTTCAGCAGGAATCGCGTGGCGAAATTGTCAGTGCCGTCCAGCACGAGCTGGACGCCCTCGGCCAGGGCGGCGATGTTGCCGCGATCCAGGCGGACGGCGTGCGGCTCGATCGTGCAGCGGCTGTGGATCTTCGCCAGCCGCGCCGCGGCGGCCTGCACCTTGGGCGCTGCGGCGGCGGCGTCCTGCTCGTCGTAGAGCCCCTGGCGGTGGATGTTGGTCAGGTCCACCTTGTCGTCGTCCGCCAGGCGCAGCCGGCCCACGCCCGCCCGCGCCAACAGCTCCGCCAACCAGCTTCCCAACCCGCCGACGCCGACGATCAGCACGCCACTAGCGGCCAGGCGCTTCTGGCCCTCCAGGCCCAGCGGCGCGTAGACGGTCTGCCGCTGGAATCGCGCCAGGTCGCCACGGGCGACTCGATGCGGTGAGTTGGTGGGGGTGCCTGTGGCCATAGATACGACAGTCTAGGCTTTCCTGCGGCGGGGATGCAAGGCCGCTCCGCAGCATGGAAAAACGCCTTGAACAGCCGCGGCCCGCGGCCTTATCATAGTGGTTTCCAACCGGTCCGAACTCCCGGGTCTGAAGGCAGGATGCGGCGAGTTCGGCCCCAGCAAGGAGTCGTTCATGGCGTACAAGATTACCGATGCGTGCACCGCGTGCGGGTCGTGCAAAGAATCCTGCCCCGCCGAGGCCATCAAGGAGGGCCAGCCCCGATATTCCATCGACGCGGACCTGTGCATTGACTGCGGCAGTTGCGTGGACGCCTGCCCGGTCAAGGCCATCGTGGAGGGCTGACCGCAAGAACACATGGAATTTCCGGGCCGCCGCCGGGCCACTCGCGCGACGGCCCGTGCTTTGCGCCAAGGCGCGCAGGGAGACGGCCCATGACCATCCGGGAGTTCCAGGACTTTATTCGGCACAAGTATTACGCCACCGACTCCAAGCGCGGCACGGCGGGGACGTTTCTGTGGTTCATGGAGGAGGTGGGCGAGCTGGCCAGCGCCCTGGCCGGCCAGGACCCCAAAAACAAGGAGGAGGAATTCGCCGACGTCTTGGCCTGGTTGTGCACGCTGGCCAACATCAACGGCGTGGACCTGGAAAAGGCCGTCGAGAAGTACACCGTCCATGGCGTGGAAGGGACCAAGTAGGTCGGCCGGGACGTGGCGGAGGCACTGGAGCCTGCCTGCTGACAGGCAGGGTTGAAATGGTCATGTTGCAGCCTGCTTCGACCGATAACTGACGGTAGCAGGTACTCTTATCTGCCCGCCATAGGCGGGGCAGGCCCGCCCCTATGGGCGAGAAGCGGAATGAGGTGCGGCTATGCGCGTGATACTTTGGCTTGTCGCGGTGCTGGCGGTATTCGCCGGGTGCATGCAGACGGACGAGAACACCAAGTTCAACCCTCCCAAGGAGCTGCCGCCGTGGGCCTACGACGCGCCGCTCTACTATCAGCCGGCGGAAGACCTGCCCCAGCAGGAGACGATCGGCAACGGCATCGGCGTGTATTACACGCGTGGGAAGTCGTTCTTCATCCGCCACCCCAGCAACTGCCAGGTCAGCGGCGTGCCGCGCGTGGCGGTCTACTACTCTCTCGACCAGGGCCAAGATTGGTCGAAGGCGGGATACTACGGTGTGGAGCAGACGCACTTTAATTTCCTCGCCAAGGAAGAGGGCGCGTATTGGATACGGTTTGTCGGCCCCGGCCAGGGATCCGCCGAATGCCCGCCGGGCCAGCCGCAACGCATCTACGTGGTGGACCGCACCCCGCCGGCCATCGTGCTGTCGATTACTCCCTCGGCGTGGGATGACGAGAAAAACCAGGTCCCGCACCTGTACGACGTGGGACAGACCGTCCGGCTCGATTGGGGCGTCAGCGACCGCCACCTGGACCCCAACAGCATCAAGATGGGCATCTGCTTCGCGGAGTTCCCGTACAATGTCGTCTGGAGCGTCCTGCCGGAGACCATGAAGGAGTCCGGCAGCCTGACGGTGGAACTGCCTCCCCAGGCCGCCCAGCACGGCGGCATCCGCTTCCGCTTGGAGGCCAGGGACAAGGCGGGGAACATCGGCCTGGCCATGACGGACGTGCTGCACATCCGCAGCGCCGCCCCGGCCACCACCCGCCCGGCGCCGCCGCCGCCGACGGGCGTGCCCAGGGCCCGATTGATCTTGCCGCCCCAGACTCAGCCGTCGGCCCCGCCGCCGCAGCCGCCGCCGGCCGTGCTGGCGCCGGGCCGATTTGAGCGCGGCGCGATGGTCACGGCCGATCGGCCGGGCTGGCCGAAGTTCGAACAAATTCTAAGCAAGTCAAGCCGCCAGGAGCTGGGTTGGTTGCCGCCGGCCGCGGCGAATTACCGTGACATGGAGCTCCAGTTCTCCGCCGACGACGGGCAGTCGTGGCAGACCGTGGCCAAGGGGCTGAAACCCGGCCAGCCCGTCGCCTGGACCGTGCCCGATGTCACCGGCGCCACCTGCCGCTTGCGCGTCGTGGCGCTCGTCCCAGCCTCCGGCGGGACCGCCGGCACGGAGATCACGCTGGCGATGACCCAGCGGTTTACCGTCAACGACGCCACCACCACCGCGCCGACCCACTAAAGGCGATTTCAAAACCGACTGATGGGTGGCGGGGCTCCTGCCCCGCCACCTTTTTTATTGGGGAAAATCATTGCGCGGTGGGGCAGGAGCCTGCCTACCGGTAGGTAGGCCCCACCGCGCGCCAAGATGGATGGAGAAACCGCTTTTAAAAAGCGGCCGGGTCGTCAGGCTTTTTTGGCCTTTTTAGCCAGCCACTTTTTAAGCTCGGCGGGGCTGGACGTGTTGAGTATGTCCTTGGCGGTCGCCCACCCGCGACGGGCCGTGATCACCCCGTAGCGCATCAACTCCAGGCTGGCGGTATTGTGGCTGTCGGTGTTGATGACCATCTTCGCGCCGGCCCCCACGGCCGCGCGGACGTGGACGTCACGCAGGTCCAGCCGGTGGGGGTCGGCATTGATCTCCAGGGCCACGCCGTTGGCCGCGGCGGCCTCGGCGATGGCCTGGATGTCCAGCTCCATGCCCGCCCGGGCGTTGATCAGCCGCCCGGAGGGGTGCCCGATGCAGTGCACGTGCGGCTGCTCGATCGCGCGGATGAGCCGCCGCGTGGCCTCCGCGGCGCCCTGCGACAGCGCCGAGTGCGGCGAGGCGGTCACGAAGTCCAGCTCCGCCAGCACCTCGGGGGGAAAGTCCAGCGAGCCGTCCTTGAAGATGTCCACCTCGATGCCCGTCATCACCCAGATGCCTTTGGCTGCCGCGGCCGCTTTCCGAATGGCGCGGACGTGGCGGGCCAGGCGCTTGGCGTCCAGGCCGTTGGCCTGAATCTGGCTTTGGGAGTGATCGGAGATGACCATGTACTTGTAACCGCGGGCGCGGCAGGCCTCGATCATCTCTTCGATCGTGTTCGCCCCGTCGCTGGCGCGGGTGTGCATGTGCATGTCGCCGCGGATGTCGTCCAGCTCCACCAGCGCCGGCAGCTTGCCGGCGGCCGCGGCGTCGATCTCCCCGCGATCCTCGCGAAGTTCCGGGGCGATAAACGTTAGCCCCAGCGCCTTGTAGATGTCTTTTTCATTCGTCCCCGCCACCAGGCGCCGGCCGCGGAACAGGCCGTACTCGTTCAGCTTCAGGCCCTTTTTAATCGCCCGCTCACGCAGGGCGATGTTGTGGTCCTTGGAGCCGGTGAAGTACATCCAGGCCGCCCCGAAGCTTTTCTTTGGCACGACGCGGAGGTCGGCCTGCATCCCCCCAGCCAGCACGACGCTGCCCTTGGTCCCCCCGGCCGCCAGCACGCGCTGCACGCCGGGGGCGCCCGTGAAGGCCTGGATGATCCCCTCGGCCGAGCGGTCCGGGGCCTGGCACAGCAGGTCGATGTCGCCGATGGTCTCCCGGCCGCGACGCAGACTACCGGCAATCTCCGCCGCCTGGACCCCTTTGGCTCGCCGGACGGCCTGCACCAATACTTGGGCGCGCTGGTCGGCCTCTCCCAGCAGCGACCGGCCGGCGGACTTGGCTAGAAATGCCATCGACTCCAGAATCTGCTGGGCCTTCTTGGCCCCCATCCCCTCGACGCCCTTCAGCTTCGTCGGATCGGCCAGGGCGGCCTTGAGCTGCTCGACGGTCTGGATGCCTCCCTGCTTCCACAGCTTGGCCGCCGTCTTGGGCCCAAGGCCCGGAATCGCCAGCATCGCCGCCACGCCAGGGGGAACCTTGGCCAGGAGCTCCTGATGGGCCTGGATCCGCCCCGTGCTGAGGTATTGATTGATCTTGGCAGCCGTGCTCTTGCCGATGCCCTCCAACTCTTCCAGCTTCCCGGCGGCGGCGATCTCCTCGATGGGCTCAGCTAAATCCTCCAGGACCCGCCCCGCCCGGCGATAGCTGGCCACGCGGAAGGGATCCTCGCCGAGGATCTCCATCAGGTCCGCCATCTGGGAAAAGATGTTCGCCAGTTCCTGGTTTTTCATGGGTACGCACCCAGCAAAGTATACGCCGCGGGCCGGCCAGGCAATCCCGGCGCGCCGGGATTGCCGCCTTTCGGATACGGGCCTACAATCCTGCGGAAAGGATTTTTCCATGATGGCCGAGGCCGGCGAGCAGCGACGGGTAGTCTTTGACGGCGACGTGCAGGGCGTGGGGTTCCGCTACACCGCCTGCCGCCTGTCCGAGGGGTACGACGTGACCGGCTACGTTCGCAACCTGCCCGACGGCCGGGTGGAGTGCCTGGTCGAGGGGGCCGGGGATCAGATCGACCGCTTTCTGGCGGACCTGTCGGCGCGCATGGCCCCTTATATCCGCCGCACGACGCAGCAATCGGCCCCGGCCTCCGGCGGCTATCCGTCGTTTACGGTCAAGTTCTGACGGAGGGTGAGATTTTGGCGGGGAACGTCGCGACGCGAGCAGGTGCCTAATCCGTTTCGTCCCGTTGGCGAATCCGCGACTGTTTGGAGGAGCCCAGTGTGCATAGCCCGCGGTTGTAGGGCTTGGCGGCTTGATAGACCTTCCGCACGAAGTCGCGGAACTTGCCTGCCGCCGGCCCCCATTCGGTGTGGGCGTCCATGGCCTCCAGCGCCTGCTTGCGGTTTAGCCCGCTGCGATAGGTCAAGTGGAAGGCCTCGCGGATCTGCTGGCGGTCGGCGTCGGAAATGTCGGTGGCCCGCCGCAGGCCCACGACGTTCAGCCCGATGACGTGGTTCACGCCGTCGCCGCACATCGTGTAGGGCGGAATGTGCATGCCCAGCGCCGTGCCGCCCTGGCAAACTGCCAGCTCCCCCAGCCAGCAGAATTGGTGGATCACCACGTGGCCGGACAGCACCGCCCGCGGCCCGATGGTGACGTACCCAGCCATACCGCAGTGGTTGGCGAAAATAACCTGGTCGCAGACCGTGACGTTGTGGCCGGCGTGCGTGCCGCCCATCCAATAGGTTTTGTTGCCGACCACGGTGGCGTTGCCCTGGCCCGTGGCGCGGGAGATGGTCACGTTTTCACGGAAGACGTTGCCGTCGCCGATGCGAAGGTAGCTGACGGTCTGCGGATCGAATTTGAAGTCCTGCGGCTCCCCGCCCAGGACGCAGAAGGTGTCCACAAAGTTGCCTGCCCCCAGCGTGGTGTACCGCCGGACGATGACGTGCTCGCGCAGCACCGTGCCGGGGCCGATCTGGACGTCGGACTCCACCATGCAGTAGGGGCCGATCTCCACATCCTGGCCCAGTTGGGCGCTGCCATGCACGATCGCCGTGGGGTGTATCTTGGGCATTGCGGATGTTCCTTCGCCGCCGCGCCGGCAGCGCGGCGACACGGCAAAAAGGCATGATACCGCGGCGACGGCGGCATTTCGAGGCTTTCCTGCCGGCTGGCTTTGGCTGGCCGGCGGCGGGCGCGTTATAATGCCCCCTTGGATTTTCGGCCGTCAGCCGTTGCGCCTCTGGCGCACCGGGCAGGCTAGGACAATCGTCGGATTGAACATGGCGAAGCACGAACGCACCGACGCGTTGGGCGAGCTTCTGGCCCCGTACGCCAAGGCCGTCGAGGCCGACCTGGCCGCCTGGCTGGTCGAGCCGGACGTGCCGGCGACGCTGGCGGAGGCGATGCGGTATTGCGTGCTGGACGGCGGCAAGCGTCTGCGTCCGGCGTTGGTGTGCATGGCGGCCAAGGCCGTCGGAGGCCGGGCCGAGGACGAGTTGGTCCGCCGGGCGGCCGTGGCCGTGGAACTGGTGCACGCCTATAGTTTAGTGCACGACGATCTGCCCGCGATGGACGACGACGTGCTCCGCCGCGGCCGGCCGACCGCGCACGTCCGCTTCGGCCAGGCGATGGCCGTCCTGGCCGGCGACGCGCTGCTGACGCGAGCCTTCGGCGTGCTGGCCGAGTCGGACGACGCCCGCGTGGCCGCTCTGGCCCGTGAGTTGGGCGGGGCCTGCGGCGCCGCCGGCATGATCGCTGGCCAAGTGGCCGACATGGACTTGTGCCCCCTGCCCGACGGGTTGGACGGCCTGCGATACATTCACTCGCGCAAGACCGCCGCCCTGATCCGCGGCGCCGTCCGGATGGGCGCGTTGTGCGGCCGGGCCGGTCCGGACGTACTAAAAACTATCAGCGAATACGGCCAGTCGCTCGGACTGGCCTTTCAGCTTATCGACGACCTGCTGGACGCCACCGGCACGGCCGCCCGCGTGGGCAAGACCACCGGCAAAGACGCCGGCCGGGGCAAGCGGACGCACGGTGCGCTGGTGGGCCTGGACGGCGCCCGCCGCCTGGGAAGCGAGCTGACCGCCTCAGCCGTGGCGGCGCTGGACCGCCTGGGGTCGGCGGCGGAGGACCTTCGCGTCCTGGCGCGGCTTTTGGCGGAACGAACGCGGTAGAAATTTATGGACCACGACGACCTGCTGGACAGCATCACCACGCCGCACCAGCTCCACCGGCTGGAGGAATCGCAATTGGCGGAGCTGGCCGCGCAGATTCGCCGCCGGATCGTCGAGGTCGTCTCCCGCCGCGGCGGGCACCTGGCCAGCAACCTAGGCATCGCCGAGCTGACCATCGCGCTGCACTACGTCTTTGACTTCTCCCACGACCGGCTGCTGTGGGACGTGGGGCACCAGTGCTACGCGCACAAGATTCTGACCGGCCGAAACGAGCGGTTCGACACCCTTCGCCAGGCCGACGGCCTCAGCGGCTTTCCCGCCCCGACCGAGAGCCCTTACGACCTGTTCGCCACCGGCCACGCCGGCTCGGCCATTTCCACGGCCGCCGGACTGGCCTGGGCCGACCAGGCCGCCGGGCGGGACGCCAAGACCGTTGCCGTCGTCGGCGACGCCAGCATCGTCAACGGCCTGGCGCTGGAGGGGCTGAACAACGCCGCCCTGCTGAAGCGCCAGTTCCTGATCGTCCTGAACGACAACTCCATGGCCATCGACCGCACCCACGGCGCGATGGCCCGCCTGCTGGAGCACCTCCGCACCTCCACCGCCTACGAGGACATCCGCGACAGCACCGAACACATCCTCCAGCACCTGCCGATGGGCGACGAGATCACCGGCGCCCTGCGAAACCTCAAAGCCGGCCTGAAGACCACCCTCCAGGGCAAGCAGGTCTTCGAGGCGCTGGGGTTCGCCTACTTCGGGCCGGTGGACGGCCACGACGTCCGCGAGCTGATCGGCATGCTCCGCCGCCTGGCCAAGCTGAATCGCCCGGCCCTGCTGCACGTCCACACGCAGAAAGGCCGCGGCTGCCAGTACGCCGTGGAGGACCCCTGCCGGTTCCACAGTCCTTCGGCCTATCGGGTCGAGGGCGACAAGGCGGTGTTCCCCGTTTCCGCCCGGCCCAGTTGGACCAAGGTGTTCGCCGAGGCCCTGGTGGCGGCCGGGCAGCGCGACGATCGCGTGGTGGCGATCACCGCCGCCATGCCCGACGGCACGGGGCTGGACAAATTCCGCGCCGCCTTCCCTGCCCGGTACATCGACGTGGGGATCAGCGAGTCGTACGCCGTGGCCATGGCCGCCGGACTGGCCAAGGGCGGCCTGCGCCCCGTGGTGGCGATCTATTCCACGTTCATGCAGCGGGCGATGGACCAGGTGTTCCAGGAAATCGCCCTCCAGCACCTGCCGGTGGTGCTGTGCATGGACCGCGCGGGGCTGGTCGGCAGCGACGGGGCGGTGCATCAGGGGTTCATGGACATCGCGTTCCTTCGGCCGCTGCCGGGGATGGTCCTGATGGCGCCGGCCGACGCCGCCGAGATGGCCGCGGCGCTGGAGCTGGCGCTCTCGCTGGAGGGGCCTTCGGCCATTCGCTACCCGCGCGACGAGGTGGCGATGGATCTGCCGGGTGATTGTCCGCCCTTCAAGACGGGCAAGGCCCGCGTGATCCGGGAGGGCGACGACGGCACGCTGCTATGCTACGGCACGATGGCCGAACCGGCCCTGGCTGCCGCCGACATCCTCCGCCGCGAGGACGGCTTCAACGCTGCCGTCATCCAGGCCCGCTTCGCCAAGCCGCTGGACGCCGGCGAAATCCTGCCGCGGATCGCCTCGGGCTGTCCCGTGGTCGTCGTCGAGGACCACGCCGTCATCGGCGGTTTTGGTTCGGCGGTGCTGGAGCTGGCCTCCGCCGCCGGGATCTCCGCCGCCGGCGTGCGGCTGATGGGCCTGGGCGACCGATTCATTCCGCACGCCTCACGCCAGGAGCAAATGGTAGAAACGGGTCTGGACGCCGCCCACATCGCCGTGGCGCTGAGGGAACTGGCACAGCGATCCTCCGAGAGCCCCAAGCGACGTTCCCGAACCTAGACGGACGTTTCTTCCCTCAATTCGCAATCCTCCTTCGCCCCAACACGTTGGGGCTTCGGAGGACAAGCCCGCGATTCACTCTTCTTGCCATCTTCCTTCCGCCAGGCGCCTGGCCGCGACGGCGGCGATTTCCTCGGTCAACTTCTTGGCCAGGGGTTCGTCCTTCCTGAGGAGCTGCTCCGGCTTGGGGTGTTCTTGTTCTTCCTGCTGTGCGGCGTTCTCCGGAGGGTTCACGTAGCCCAGGATGCTGTGTTGGTTTTCGCTTTCCTCCTCCGTCGGCAGGATGAACATGCCGTAGGCTTCGCCGGCGCTGCGGAGCTGCTGCCTCGGGGCGTTGGGCTTGGAGACGGTGACCTCCACGACGGGCTCGTACCACTGGGCCTGGGGGCCCTTGGCCTGGATGTGAACGGTCACGGAGCGGTGGACGGTCTTGATGGAGCCGTCCCACAGGTCCCATTGGGTGGCGGCATCCTTGCGCCAGGGTTCGAAGAACTGCTGACCGGTCAGCGGCTTGGTGGTCATGATGCCCGCGCGGCGATCGTGGCGGTCGATGACGAAATTGTATTTGCGCAGGACGTCCTGGCTCGCCAGCCAAAGCACCTGGAAATTCTTTTCCGACGCCGTCAGTTCCTTTTCGGGTTCGGTGGTCAGGGGGGGCGTGGTGTACTGCACGCATCCCGCCGCCACCGCCACGATAGACGCCATCACGGTTTGCAGGACGGTCTTCATGGTTCTCTCGCTTGCCGGGCCTAATCCGTTGGCCTGGCTGCCTATTGTATCGTAGATATTTAATGCAGCAATCGTGGCTTCGGGCAACCGTAATGCAGGCCTTTGAGGTAGGCCCGCACCAATGCCCCACCCCGGTCGACCCCAGCGACCGGGGCGCTTTTTTCCCCAGCCGTCCGGGGGCCGGCAAACCGTCGCTCCGCCGGCCCGCGCCGCTATAATGGCTGCCGTCGGTCCAGGCCCGGGCATCGCAGGAAGCCTCTCCCGGCCGGGGCCGCAAGAACCGACGGAGATGATTGCGGTCATGCGCATCCTGGCGGGCGAATTCAAAGGGCGCACCTTGCTGTCGCCGCCGACGGCCCTAACCACTCGCCCCATCACGGCCGCGGCCAAAAAATCCCTCTTCGACATCCTGGCCCCCCGCCTGGTGGACGCCGTCGTGGCGGACTTGTACTGCGGCACCGGCACGATGGGCCTGGAGGCCCTCAGCCGCGGGGCCGGGCAATGTACCTTCGCCGACCGCGACCGCCGCGTGCTGGAGCTTTTGCGGCGGAACATCCAGACCCTCGGCGTCCAAGACCGCTGCGAGGTCTGGAGCGGGGACATTCCCCATCGCCTGGCCGAGTGGTTGGGCCCGCTGGCCGGGCCGCTGGACGTCGCCTTCGTCGATCCGCCCTACGCCGACGCGCGGAGCTGGTCCTGGCCGGCGGCAACGGCGGTGATCTTCGACCCCCTGGCGGCTCACCTGGCCGCCGACGGCCTGGTCGTGCTCCGCGTCCCGGCCAACCTCCCCGTGCCCGAGCACCTGGGGGCGCTGGCGGTCCGGCGGACGAAGCGATACGGCGACATGGCCGTGCACCTGTTCGGTCTGACCGCCGGAGGCGACGGCCCATGAGCCAGGCCCCGTACAAATATTTTCAGCCCGACCGCGTCGGCCGGCTGGCCAACCTGAGCCTGCTCGCCCGCCAGGCGGTGGAGGGGTTCATCGCCGGCCTGCACCGCAGCCCCCATCGGGGGTTCTCCGTGGAGTTCACCGAGCACCGCGAATACGTCCGCGGCGACGACCTGCGCCACCTGGACTGGGTGGCCTGGGGGCGGTCCGACCGCTACTACCTCAAGCAATACGAGCAGCAGACCAACCTGCGGACGTACATCCTGCTGGACGTCAGCCGCTCGATGGCCTACCGCCACGGCCAGGCCGTCACGAAGTTCGCCTACGGCTGCTTCCTGACCGCGTGCCTGAGCTACCTGATGGCCCGCCAGCAGGACATGGTGAGCGTGACGGCCTTTGATGAGAAGATCCGCTTCCACCTGCCTTGCGGCTCCACGCCGGCCCACTTGGACCGCATCTTCCGCCGGCTGGAGGCCGCCGCGCCGGGCGGGCGGACGGCCATCGCCACCACGTTCCACGAGCTGGCCCGCCGCCTGGCCAAAAAAGGCCTGGTCATCATCATCTCCGACCTGTACGACGACCCCGACGAGGTCTTCAACGCCCTTCAGCACCTGGTCTACAAGAAGCACCAGATCATCATTTTCCACCTGCTGGACGAGGCCGAGCTGGACCTGCCGTTCCGCGGGGTGGTCAGGCTGGTGGACATGGAGACCGACCAGCGCCTCCAGGTGGACTGCCGCTACGTCCGCGACGCCTACCGCCGGGAGATGGAGGCGTTCCGCGACCGCTACCGCCACGATTGCGCCGAGCGGAACATCGAGTACGCCGCCACCACGACGGCCACCCCCTACGACCGGATGCTGCTGGACTACCTGGCCCGGCGGCGGCTTTTGATGAAAAAGGCGCGATAGGATGCTCGCCCTGACCTTCGCCACGCCGTTGCTGCTGATCGGCCTGCTGGCCGCGGCCATCCCGCCGCTGCTGCACCTGCTGTCCCGCGCGAGGGCCAAGGAGGTGCCATTCCCCACGTTGCGGTTCCTGCGGCTGAGCATGGACCGGACCGCCCGCCGGCGCAGGGTGCAGCAATGGCTGCTGATGGCCCTGCGGTGCGGCGTGCTGGCGCTGCTGGCCGTGGGCGTGGCCGAGCCGATCTCCCGCGCCGCCGGCGGCTGGCTGGCCGCGACGGGCGGATCGGCCGTGATCGTGCTGGACAACAGCATGTCCATGTCGGCTGCGGCGGGAAAATCCTCCCGCCTGGCGGAGGCCAAGCGGGAGGCCGTGGCGCTGCTGGACAGTCCCGCCCGGCCCGCGCTGGCCGGCTTGCTGACCACCAATGGCGGGGCGAATCCCGGCGCGCCGGGACTGACAAGCCGTCTGGACCTGTTGAGGGAAAACATCAACGGCGTTCCGCCATCCCTGGGCCGGGCGGCGATGGCCCAGCGCGTCCAGGCCGCCGCCACGATGCTGAACGAGCAGGCCCAGGGCCAGGGCAAAAAAACCATCTGCGTCTTCAGCGATCTTCAGCAGGTCAGCTTCAAGGAGCTGGCCGCGCTGCCCATCGGCGCCGCTGGCGGCCCAATCGACCTGTGGATCGTGAACACGGCCTCGCGGCCGGCCAACGACGTCGCCGTCAGCGATGTGCACCTGGGCGGCCAGGCCGTGGCCAACGCCGTGGTGACCTTGACGGCCCAGCTGGTTAATTCCGGCCCCGCCGAGCGGGTGGTGGACGTGCGGTTCCAGACGGATGAGGCGGCCGAGGAATCGCCGGCGCACGTGGCGCGGGCTGACCTGGCCGCCGGCGGATCGGCCGCTGCGCGGGCGAGCGTGCGATTTCAGCACCGCTTCGCCCAGGCGGGCTGGCACACCGGCAAGGTGACCGTCGAGCAGGACGACGACCTGCCGGCGGACAACGTGCGGTACTTCTGCCTGTCCGTGGCCGATTCCGTCGAGACCCTCGTGGTAGCCGGCGGCGACGGCGACCTGCGACAGGCCGATTCGGGCGGCAGTGCGGCGGCGCTGATGCTGGCCTTAAACCCTTTCGCCAATAGCAATGGCAACGGCGACGCCAATATCTCCTGGCCCATCCGGCCGCACCTTCTGAGGGCGGAGCGGTTCGTCCCGGCGGATTTGGGCAAGGTGTCGGCGGCATTTTTCTGCAACGTGCCGGCCTTCAGCCCCGCGGCGGCTGCCGCCCTGCGACAATTCGTGCGGGCCGGCGGCACGGCGACGATCTTCTTAGGCCCCGACGTCCAGGTGGACAACTATAACCAAGTGCTTGGCTCCCCGGCCGGCGAGGAAGGCGCCCTGCTGCCGGGCAAACTTTCGCCAGCCGTCGGGCAGATCGGCCCCCAGGCCCCGGCCACCGGCGTGGAGTTCGTCGACACCGAGCATCCCTACCTGGCCGGGCTGTACGAAAAACCCACCGACTACATGAACGTCCTGGTCCAGCGCTATTTTCCGCTAGCCACCGGGCCGAGTTCGGCGCCGGCTTCCAGTGAGCCTCAGCCGAACTCTGCGGCCGAGCCATCCCCGGCCCGTGTGCTGATGCGCCTGGCCAGCGGGGGCACGCTGCTGACGACCAAGCCCTACGGGCGCGGCGCCGTGATCCTTTGCGCCACCTCGGCCTCGCCGCAGTGGTCCAACCTGCCGCTGACGGGCCTGTTCCTGCCGATGGTCAGCCGCATCTGTCTGGCCAGCGCGCCGGGCAGCGGGGCGGATCAAAGCTACCCGGCCGGTGCGGCGGTGAGGATTCAATTGCCTAATCTTTCCGGCGCCGCAGCCCTGCCGGCCAAGGCCACGGTGGACGTAACGCCGCCGTCGACGGACGATGCCGCCCCGGCCGCCATCTCCGTGCCCATCGCCGGCCCGCCCGAAGCTCCCCAAGCCGTCTTTACCGCCACCGACCAGGCGGGCGTGTACCGCTGGAAAGTTTCCGCCGCGGCCGCTGGCAAGAACGCCCTCACCGGGGCCTTTGCGATCAACCCCGACGGCACCGAGGGTGACCTGACCGCCATGGACGCCGGCGACCTTCAAAAGGCCCTAGTCCAGGCCGGGTGGCGGAGCGTCTCGATCGGCCGCACGGCGGCGGAGGTGCAGTCGGCTGCCACCGCGGCGGCCGCCGGGCACGACTGGTGGGACCTGCTGGCGGCGTTGGTCATCGTGCTGCTGGTCGTCGAAGCCGTCGTGGCCAACCGCCGCACGGCCGTGACAGTGCCACCGCCTGAGTTGCAGCTCTCCGCAGGCGAGTCGTCGTGGCGACCGGCGGGGGACTGACGCGGCGCGGCGAGGAGAGGCTATTTCGGCGGCGGCGGGGGGCAGGTAAGATTCCCGCATGGCGCAGACTTCCACGAAATCCGCGGCGATGTTCGTGCTCCGGCGGCTGCGAGCGGCCGGGCATCAGGCGCTTTTGGCCGGCGGATGCGTGCGGGACATGCTGCTGGGCGTGCGGTCGGCCGACTACGACGTCGCCACCAACGCCACGCCGCAGCAGGTGCGAAGGCTTTTCCGCCACGTCCTGCTGGTGGGCGCCAAGTTCGGCGTGGCGATGGTCATCCACCACGGCGAGAAGGTGGAGGTGACCACGTTTCGCAGCGACTCGGCTACCGGCGACGGCCGCCGGCCGGACGCGGTGGCCTTTACCTCCGCCGCGCGGGACGCCCGGCGGCGCGACTTCACCATCAACGGCCTGTTCTATGATCCGGCGAGCCGGCGCGTCATCGACTACGTCGGCGGCCGGGGGGACCTGAAAAAACGCATCATCCGCACCATCGGCTCGCCGCAGCGGCGGTTCAGCGAGGATTACCTCCGCATGATCCGCGCGGTGCGGTTCGCCGTGCGGTTCGATTTTGCCATCACGCCGCCGACCGTCCGGGCCATCCGGCGGTTGGCGCCGAACATCCGGCAGATCAGCGGGGAGCGGATTTTCGACGAGATGAGCAAGATGCTCTCGCGTCCCTCGGCCGGGAAAGCCTTGGAGATGCTGGACCGCTGCGGGCTGGCGCGGCAGGTCCTGCCGGAGCTGTTCGAGCTGCCGGGGATATGGGACCTGGCCCGCTCTACCGTTGGGGACGTGGCTCACCGGGGCGACCCCGTGCTGAGCCTGGCGGCCCTGCTGGGCTGCCTGCCGCCGGCGGAGATTGCCGCCATCTTGCGGCGGTGGGGGGCCTCCAACGCCCTGCGGACGGCCCTGTGCTGGATCGCCGATCACCTGCACTTCTGGCCGCAGGCGGCGGAGCTTTCGCTGGCCCAGTTCAAGCGGCTGCTGGCCAATCCGCAGTTCGAGCGCCTCCGGCGGCTGTGGAAATTCCTGGAGCAGCGCGCCACCGGCAAGACCGCCTGTGCCGCCAAGATCGCCCGCCGCGTGCGGTCCATTCCGCCGGATTCCATCGCCCCGCGGCCGCTGCTGACCGGCCGGGATTTGAAGGGACTGGGCTTCCGGCAAGGGCCGCAATTGGGCCGGGCCTTGGAGGATATCTACGAGGCCCAGCTCAACGAGCAGATCATCACCCGCGCCGGGGCTCTGGCCATGGCGCGGCAAATGCTTTTGCCTTAGGGGTTGCGGCGCGGTGGAACGGGAGTGGCGGGATCAGCCTTCGAATCGCTTGATTAGCAGGCAGGCGTTGTGCCCGCCGAAGCCGAAACTGTTGCTCAGGGCGATGCGGATTTTCTTTTCGCGGGGCCGCAGGGGGACGTAATCCAGATCACACTGCGGATCGGGGTTCACCAGGTTCATCGTGGCCGGGATGATTTCCTTGTCGACGGCCAGGGCGGAGGCGATCAGTTCCACGCCGCCGCTGGCGCCCAGCAGGTGGCCGGTGGAGCTCTTGGTGGAGGAGACCATCAGGCCGCCGGTGGCGTGGGCGCCGAAGACTTTTTTGATGGCCTTAGTTTCCGCCAGGTCGCCCAGCTCGGTGCTGGTGCCGTGGGCGTTAATGTAGTCCACGTCCTGGGGCGCCGCCAAACCGTCGGCCAGCGCCCGCTGCATGGCCAGGACGGCCCCGCGGCCCTCGGGGTCCGGGGCGGTGATGTGGTAGCCGTCGCCGCTGGCGCCGTAGCCGATGAGCTCGGCGTAAATCTTCGCGCCGCGATGGCGGGCGTACTCCAACTCCTCCAGGACCACTACGCCGGCGCCCTCCGACAGCAGGAAGCCGTCGCGGTCCTTGTCGAAGGGCCGGCTGGCGTGCTGGGGATCGTCGTTGCGGGTGCTGAGGCCCTTCAGCGCGCAGAAGCTGCCCAAGCCCAGGGGCGTCAGGGCGGCCTCGCTGCCGCCGGTAATGATGACGTCGGCCTCGTTGCGCTGGATAGTCTTGAACGCCTCGCCGACCGAGTTGGCGGCCGAGGCGCAGGCCGTGACGACGGCTGAATTGGGCCCGCGCAGGTGCCAGAGGATGGAAATATTGCCGCTGGCGGCGTTGGCCATGAGCTTGGGGACGGTGAAGGGGCTCATCCGGTCCGGCCCCTTCTCCAACATGCGGCGGTGCTGGACCTCCAGCTCCTCCAGCCCGCCGATGCCGCTGCCCACTATCACGCCGCAGCGGTCGACGTCGCAGCGGGTGAAGTCCAGCCCGCTGTCCCGGACGGCTTCCAGGGCCGAGGCGACGGCGAATTGGGTGAAGCGGTCCATCCGCTTGGTTTCGCGGGCGTCCACCCCTGTCATGGTCGCCCCGTCCCAATCCCAGACCTCGCCCCCGATCTTGGAGGGAAAAGGAGAGGCATCGAATCGGCGAATCCGTCCGATACCGCTTTTGCCGGCGATCAGGGCCTGCCAGAACTCCGGGGTGCTGCGACCCAGAGGGTTGACCGTGCCCATGCCCGTCAGTACGACGCGGCGATTGGCCATTTGCAACGGTCCCTTCGATTGGGGTCCCCGACGCCGTGCATCGCGTCGGGGTCCCCTCAGGTTCAGGCCTTGTTGGAGTGCTCCCTGATGTAGTCGATCGCTTGGCCGACGGTCTGAATCTTCTCCGCTTCCTCGTCCGGGATACTCAGTTCGAACTGGTCCTCGAATTCCATGACCAGCTCGACGGTGTCCAGGGAGTCGGCGTTGAGGTCATTGACGAACGAGGTTTCGCGGGTGATTTCGCTCTTATCCACGTTCATCTGCTCGGCCACTATCTCGATCACCTTCTGTTCGATTTCGTCGGGCACTTTCGTGACCTCCCTGAGGGTTTCAAGTCCTTTGGTCCTAGCGGCCTTTTCAGGCCGCGGTACTATAGCTTGGCCCCTCCAGCCATGCAAGGGCCTCTTTTCGCCCCGCCGGGGCGGTTAAGTGTGCATTCCTCCATCGACGCTAAGGCACTGGCCCGTGATGTAGTTGGAGGCGTCGGAGGCCAGGAAGGCCACCGCCTTGGCTACATCGGTGGGCATGCCGAATCGCTTCAGGGGGATCTGCTCCAGGGCGATGTCCTTAGCCTGCTGGGGCAGCACGTCGGTCATTTCGGTCTTGATGAAGCCCGGGGCGACGGCGTTGCACCGGACGTTCTTGCTGGCCAGCTCCTTGGCCGTGGTCTTGGTCAGCCCCAGCAGCCCGGCCTTGGAGGCGGAATAATTGGCCTGGCCGCGGTTGCCCTCCAGGCCGCTGTAGCTGGACATATTAATGATGCTGCCGCTCCGCTGGTGGAGCATGTGCTTGGCCGCCGCCCGTGTGCCGATGAAGGCGCTGGTCAGGTTGACCTTCAGCACGCCTTCCCAATCCTTGTCGTCCATCCGCAGCAGCAGGCCGTCGCGGGTGATGCCGGCGTTGTTGACCAGCACGTCCAGCCGGCCCAGCTTTTCAGCCACGTCGTCGATCATGGCTGTGAAGCCGGAGCTGTCCGTCACGTCCATCGCGCGGGTCTGGAGCTTGCCCGCCGGGGCGTTCACCGCCGCCGGCAATCCTGCCAGCAGGTCCTCGCGCAGGTCAACCGCCACCACAGTCATGCCCATGGCCAGCAGTTCGCGGGTGATTTCCAGGCCAATGCCCCGGGCGGCGCCCGTGACGACGGCTACCTTTTCATTGTCCGCCATAGCGATCCTTTTCTCCTTCTCCTTCTGCGTCCCTCAGGAGGGGATGGTGAGCTTCTCTAACGCCTGGACGGAGTTGATGCAAGTCACTTCCGCCCGGCGATTGATCCTTTTCATCAGGCCGGCCAGCACCCGTCCGGGGCCGATTTCATAGAACCGCTCCACGCCCGCTACCAGCAGGAACTCCATCGATTGCTGCCAGCGGACCGGCGAGACCAGTTGGGCCAGCAGCTTGCCGCGGATGTCCGCCGCGCGGCGGTAGCAGGCGGCGTCAACGTTAGCCACGACGGGCCGCTGCAGCTCGGTGATCGTCGCCTGGTCCAGGGCCTTGGCCAGTTCTTCCGCCGCCGGCTGCATCAGGGGGCTGTGGAACGCCCCGGCCACCTTCAGCGGCACGGCGCCGGAAGCGCCGAAGTCCGCGGCCTTGGCCGCGGCGCGTTGGCAGGCCTCCAGCGACCCGGAGAGCACGACTTGCCCGGGGGCGTTGAAGTTCGCACAGACTAACACTTGTCCTTCCGCAGCCGAACGGGCCAGCTCCGCCGCCTTGGCCTCGTCCAGCCCTAGCACGCTCACCATGCCGGAAGGGACTGCCTTGGCGGCTGCCTGCATCGCCTGGCCGCGGCGGGCGACCAGCCGCACCGCCGTGGCGAAGTCCATGGCCCCGGCGGCGTACAGGGCGGTGTATTCGCCCAGGCTCAACCCGGCCAGGTACGCCGGGGCGATGGTGGCTTGCTGCGGGGGGCTGAGCCGCTCGTCCATGCATTTCAGCAGGGCGGCCGAGACCGTAAAGATCGCCGGCTGGGAGATGTCGGTCCGGGCCAGCTCCTCCTCCGGGCCCTGGGAACACAATTTCGTCAACGGCAGGCCGGTGGCCGCCTCGGCCTGGTCAAAAAGACTCTTGGCCGCCGGGGAGACTTCGTAGAGGTCGCGCCCCATCCCCACATGCTGGGCGCCCTGGCCTGGAAAAATAAATGCCGTCTTCATGCGTCTGTTCCGGTTGGTCTAACAGCCCTCCACGAATGCTACATCCTCACGACCGCTCCGGCCCAGGTCAGCCCGGCCCCGAAGGCCACCAGCACGACCAGCGACCCCGGGCCGATCTTGCCGGCCGCACGGGCCTCGTGCATCGCCAGCGGGATCGACGCGGCGGACGTGTTGCCGTAGCGATCGATGTTGATATACACCTTCTCCATCGGCAGGCCGAACTTCTCCGTGGCCGAGACGATAATGCGGCGGTTCACCTGGTGAGGGATCACCAGGTCGATGTCGTCGACCGTCAGGTGGCAGCGGGTCATGCAGTCCTCCAGCAGCCACTGCATTTTCTCGACGGCGAACTTGTACACGTCCCGCCCGCGCATTTTGAAAAAATGCTCGCGGGCGTCGACGGTCTGATGGCTGGCCGGGCGGCGGGCGCCGCCGGCGGGGATGTGAATGAAGTCCCATCCCGTCCCGTCGGTGTGGAGGACCGAATACAGCACGCCGCGGCGGTCACCCTCGGAGGCTTCCAGCACGGCCGCCCCGGCGCCGTCGCCGAACAGGATGCAGCTGCCGCGGTCGGTGTAGTCCGTGAAGCGGCTCATCGCCTCGGCCCCGATGACCAGCGCCCGGCGATGCGTGCCGGACTCCAGGAACTTTCCGGCGATGGTCAGGCCGAAGATAAATCCGCTGCACGCCGCCGAGATGTCGAAGGCGGGGACGTCGGTGGCGCCCAGGTCCTTCTGAACGAGGCAGGCGGTGGCGGGGCAGATCATTTCCGGCGTGATCGTCGCGCAGAGGATCAGGTCCAGGTCGCCGGCGGCGATCTTGGCGTCGGCCAGGGCGTCGCGGGCGGCCTGGGAGGCCAGGCTGGCCGTGGATTCCTCCGGCCCGACGATCCGGCGCTCCTTGATGCCCGTCCGTTGGGTGATCCACTCGTCGTTGGTGTCGACGAGCTTTTCCAAGTCTGCGTTGGTCAGCGTTTTTTTCGGAACCGCCGCCCCCAGGCCGGTGATGGCTGCTCGGAGGATTTTAGGCATCGCCGTCTTGGCCTCCCTCGCGCGGGCCGAGTAGTTCCATGATTTGTTCATTGACGTGACCGGCGGCGAAATCCCTCGCGACGCGAACGGCGTTCATGATGCCGCGATAGTTGCTGGCCCCGTGGCAGATGATGAAAATGCCGCTCACGCCCAGCAGCGGGGCGCCGCCGTACTCGTTGTAGTCGTATTTGGTGGCGATGTTCTTGGCGGCTTGGCGGATGAGCTTTTCCTGGTTGGGCATCGTCGCCAGAAGCTCCTCCAGCAGCGACTTGACGATGCCCTCGGCCATGCCTTCCATGAGCTTCAGTACCACGTTGCCGACGAACCCCTCGCAGATCATCACGTCGCAGACGCCGCGGAACAGGTCGCGCCCTTCCACGTTGCCGACGAAGTGGACGCAGGGGTCCTCCTTCATGAGCTGTCGGGTCTGCTTGACCAGCTCGTTGCCCTTGGCCTCCTCCTCGCCGATGCTCAACAGGGCCACGCGAGGGTTGTTGACGCCGCAGACGGCCTTGACGTACACCGAGGCCATGATGCCGTACTGGAGCAGGTGCGCCGGCCGGCAGTTCACGTTGGCCCCGACGTCGCAGACGGCCACCGGGCCGTGGTAGGTGGGGGTCAGGATGGCGATGCCCGGCCGATGCACGCCCCGAAGCCGCCGCAGGCGCATCTGGGCGGAGGCCACGCAGGCGCCGGTGTTGCCCGCGGAAATGCAGGCGTCGATCTCCCCCGCCGCGTGCATTCGCGACATCAGCGACAGGGAACTGTTGGGCTTGGTCCGCAACGCCTCCACGGGCGCCTCCGCCATGCCGACGACCTGGTCGGCGTGGCGAATCTCAATGAAGTCCGACCACTGACCGGCGGCGCCCAAGTGTTGACGAATAAGGTCTTCCTGACCGATCAGGACGATCTTGTCCCCGCTTTTTAGGAATTGACGGGCGGCTAGGGCGCCTTTGACTTCCTCGACCGGGGCCCTGTCGCCACCCATCGCATCGATGCCGATCCGCATCGATTAATCCTCTTTCTTTACTTCCAAGCTCAGGCCGGGCCGGACGTACCCGCAATTATCGCAGGCGGCGTGCGGCAATTTGGGGGAGTTGCAGCGGGGGCAATCGACGAGGTTGACTGCCCTCTTGGCCTGATGGGCCCGCCGGCTGCGCGTCCGACCTCTACTGATTTTTTGGGCTGGTAACATCTCGAATATCCTCAAATAGTTACATACCTGCCGGCTGCGGCGACGCAAGCCCGATGCTCGCACCCGGCCGGAGTAATTCTGCCGGAAACTAGAAATATACCGTCATTTTGTCAAGGAAAATAAGACCCCCCGGCTGGGTGCCACGGCTGCGTTGTGTGCAGCCGTGCAGGAAGCACACGGCAACTTACGACGTTGCCGTGGCACCCACGCGACGGGTTTTAGGCCAGCCGGCCCCGGATCCACTCCGCCGCGGCCGCCAGGGCCTCGGGGAGCTTGGCGCCGTCCTTGCCACCGGCCTGGGCGAGTGTGGGCTTGCCGCCTCCGGAACCGCCGACGATCGGGGCGACGGCCTTGACCCATTCCGCCGCGCTGCACGTGCCACCCTTGGCCAAGCCGTCAGCGACCATCGCTATTAGGGTGACCTTTTCGCCGTCGGAGCCGCCGACGAACACCGCCGCGGCGCCCTTTTTGCGATGGCGGTCGCAGGCCTGCCGCATCGCGGCCGCATCGGCCGTGTCCACCCGGCCGATGAGCACCGGACCGTGGGGGCTGTCCAGCGTCGAGTCCACCTGGAGCTCACCGCCGCCGGCCTTGGCGGGCTTCTTGCGGAGCTCCTTGAGCTCCTTTTGCATGGCCTCGATTCGGGCCGGCAACTCCGCCGGGGAGATCCGCAGCACGGCGCCGATAGCCCGGACCGTCGCGTCCAGCTCTTGCACGTGCGCCACGGCCGCCGGGCCGGTCAGGGCCGTGATCCGTCGCACGCCCTTGGCGATGGATTCTTCCGAAACAATTTTGAACAGCCCTACCTGGCTGGTCCGCTCCAGGTGCGTGCCGCCGCAGAACTCCACCGCCGTCTCGTCGCCGGCCTTGGCCGGTGGGTCTTGGCCGCCGGTGGCGATGACGCGGACCGGGTCGGGATACTTTTCGCCGAACACGGCCCGCACGCCGGGAATCTTTTTGGCCTGCTCCAGCGGCATGATCTTGGAGACCACAGGCTCGTCAGCCAGAATCCGATGGTTCACCAGACGTTCGACTTCGGCCAATTGCTCGGCCGGGACGGCCTGGTTGTGCGTGAAGTCGAATCGTAAGTGGTCCGGCCCCACCTCGCTGCCGGCCTGGTGGATGTGCTCGCCCAGCACTTTTCGCAGCGCCCAGTTCAACAGGTGCGTGGCCGTGTGGTTGCGCATCGTGTCAAAGCGCGAAGGATCCACCTCGGCCGTGACTTCCGCCCCGGCGTGCAGCTCGCCCTGCTCGACCACGCCGGCGTGCAGCACGCATTGGCCGGCGAGGCCAGAGTCGCGGACGGCAAACCGCCCGCCGGGCCAGACTAGGTCGCCCGCGTCGCCCACCTGCCCGCCCTGCTCGCCGTAGAAATTGGTTTTGTCCAGCACGATGGCCGCCTCGTCGCCGACCTTCAGCGACCCCGTTTGGACGAACTGATCGCCCTCCACCCAGCCCAGCACCTTCGCCCGGATGGCCTGGCGGCCGTACTTGGCGGAATCGTCCGTGGCCGGCAGACCGGCGACGGCCGTAACCTTGAACTTGCCGGCCGAGCCGCTCAACTCGCGGTGATGGGCCATGGCGCTGTCGTAACCGGCCAGGTCCACCGTCATGCCCAACTCCCCGGCCATGATCTGCGTCAGGTCCACCGGGAAGCCGTAGGTGGCGTACAGGTCGAAGGCCACGTCGCCCGGCAGCAGTTTTTGCCTTGGGCCGGCGGCCTGGAGTTTTTTCGCCTGGCGCTGGAATAGCTCGATGCCGCGGTCCAGCGTCTTGCCAAAGGATTTTTCTTCCTCGGCGATCGTGTTCACTACGACTTTCTGGCGGCTGCGAATCTCGGGGAACGCCTCGCCCATCAGATCGACGATGGTGGGGACGAGCTTGGTCAGGAAGGGGCCTTCGATCTTCAGGTACTGCCGGCCGTAGCGTGCGGCCCGGCGAAGGATCCGACGCAGGACGTACCCGCGGCCTTCGTTGCTGGGCAGGACGCCGTCGGCGATGGCGAACGCCAGGCAGCGGGCGTGGTCGGCCACGACGCGGCAGGCCACGTCGGCGATGTCTTTCTCGTCAATGACGTCGAAGCGGTCTTTCAGCTTGCTGGCGGCGCCGATTTCGGTGAGCGCAGTCGAACCGTAGCGATGATGGGTGAACTTCTCGATTTCCTGGATGATGGGCACGAACAGGTCGGAGGCGTAGTTGCTGGCCTTGCCTTGCAGGACGCGGCAGATCCGCTCCAGGCCCATCCCCGTATCCACATGCCTGGCCGGCAGGGGCGACAGCCGGCCGGCGGCGTCGCGGTTGAACTGGATAAACACCAGGTTCCACAGCTCCACCACGCGCCCGTCGCCGGCGTTAATCAGTTTGCCGCCGGAAAGGTCCGCCGTGCCGTCGTAGTGGATCTCGCTGCACGGCCCGCAGGGGCCGGTATCGCCCATTTCCCAGAAGTTGTCCTTCTTGCCGCCGCGATGGATGTGCGCCGGGTCGATGTCCGTGGCCTTCCGCCACAGCTCCGCCGCCTCCTCGTCGGCCGCCAGATGGTCCTGCGGCTCGCCGGCAAACACGGTGGCGTGCAGGCGCTCCTTGGGCAGACCCCAGACTTTCGTCAACAATTCCCACGCCCAGCCGATGGCCTCGGCCTTGAAGTAGTCCCCGAAGCTCCAGTTGCCCAGCATCTCGAAGAACGTGTGGTGGTAGCAATCGTGCCCCACGTCTTCCAGGTCGTTGTGCTTGCCGCCGGCACGGATGCACTTCTGGCTGTTGGCCACGCGCCGGTGGGCGGGCTTGCGAGTCCCCAGGAAGACGTCCTTGAACTGGTTCATGCCGGCGTTGGTGAACAGCAGCGTCGGGTCGTCGGCCGGCAGCAGCGAGCTGGAGGGCACGACCTGGTGGCCATGCTGGCGGAAGAAGTCCAGGAACTCGTTGCGGATGTCTTTGCTGGTTCGGGTCATAATCGTTCTGCCGCGTTGGGTCTATTCAGAGGCCTTATCCTAGCCGCCGCCGTCGGACATGCCAAGGTCTTCGACGATGCTCAGACCGAGGGGAGATAGGGATACGTCGAAGGGGCCGCTTTACGAGCTGACCGCCGCAGCCGGTGAGCACAGGCCGACGACCAGTTCTTCCAGGGTCGTTCGCGCGTCGGCGCCGGATTTCATGGCCTGGTCGGCCCGCAGGAGGCGGCGGAAGTCGGCGGCCAATTTCCGCACCGGGCGGTGGCGGATCAGGGCCGCCAAGGCCGCCTTCTGCTCCGGCGGCAGATAGGGCAGCGCCTTGGCCGGCGGCTCGCCAGCTTGGACCTTCCGGGCCGCGGCCAGCACGCGGCGGAGGTGCCAGGCGATCAGCCCCAGCACGCGGAACTCCTCGCCGCGCGAGGTCAGCATCCCGCCCAGGGCCTCCAGGGCCGCCCGCGCGTCGCCGGCCGTCAGGGCGTTGCTGAGGGCGAACGCCGCCGGACCGGCCGTCGCCGTCGTCACGGCCGAGACGTCCTGGACCGTGAGGGTCTTGCGGGATCCGGCGTACAGCGACATCTTCTCGATCTCACTGTCCAGGGCGGCGTAGTCCCGCCCGACCCACTGCTCCAGCAGTTCCGCCGCGTCGCGGTCGAGCTTCTTGCCGCGGCGCTCGGCGGCTTCGGTGATCCAGCGGTTCAGGCTGCCGCGCTCGGGCACGGAGCAATCGATGACCTCCCCGGCCTCGGCGACGGCCTTGGCCAGGCGCGTGTTGGACGGCCAGGAGGACACCACCAGCACCAGCACCGCGTGCGGCGGGGGCGATTGGACGACCTTTTCCAGGGCCTCGCGATGGGCCGAGACGAACTCATCGGCCGGGTTGACGATGACGACCCGCCGGCTGCCCAGCAGCGGCAGCGTCCGCAGTTCGTCCAGCACGGCCGCCAGCTCCGCGTCGCCGTCGTGCTGGCCCAGGCAGGTCTGCGGGTCGGCCTTGTCCAATGCAGCCGTCAACACGCGCTGCCTGGCGGCGTCCAGAAGATAAGCATCGTGGCCGACAAGCACGTACACGGGTTTCGGTGAACTCTGCCGAACTGATTTGGCTGCAGCCTTGGCCATAAGGCGATTTCTCAACGCGTTGGCGTATTCTCCGTCCTCGCCGCTGCCAAGTAAAGCGTCCCCGGCCATTGCGGCTTCCGCCGCAGGCGTTGACCTGCCGCGGGGCGGCGGTTAGGCTTTGCCGTGTCATGGCGACAGGGTCATTCAAACCGCGGCACGTGACGATCATCGGCGCCGGGCTGCTGGGCGGCTCGGTGGGCCTGGCCATCAAGCGGGCCTGGAAGGGCGTGTACGTCGCAGGCGTGGGCCGGCGGCGGGCGAGCTTGCGGGCGGCGCTGAAAATCGGGGCCATCGACTCCGCTCATCTGGAGGCCGCTGGGCCGGCGTCCCACAGCGATCTGATCATCCTGGCCACGCCGGTAGGGGCGTTCGGGCGGTATTTGCGGGAAATCGCCCCGCACCTGCCGCGCGGGGCGGTCGTGACCGACGTCGGTTCCACCAAGGCCGCGGTCGTGCGGACGGCTGAGGCGATCCTCGGCCGCGGCGGTCCGTTCGTCGGCAGCCATCCCATCGCCGGCAGCGAGCAGAAAGGCCCGGCCTTCGCGCGGGCGGACTTGTTTGCCGGGGCCACCTGCATCCTAACGCCCACGGCCGCCACGCCGGCGGCGTTGGTGCGGAAGGTCGAGCACTTCTGGCGCAGGCTGGGCATGCGGACGGTGCGCATGAATTCCGCCGCCCACGACCGCACGCTGGCGGCCGTCTCGCACCTGCCTCACGCGGTGGCCGCGCTGCTGATGCTCCTGCCGGCCAAGGCGGCGCTGAAGGTCTCCGGCGGGGGGCTGAGGGACATGACCCGCCTGGCTGGCGGCGACGCGGAAGTGTGGCGAGACATCTTTTTGACCAACCGCCAAGCGATGCTAGCCGCCATCGACGCCTTCGACGAGCACCTGATGGCCCTGCGCGACCTGGTGGAAGTCGGGGATGGGGAAGGATTGCTCCGCCTGCTGGCCGCGGCCAAGAAACGCCGCGAATTGCATATCACCGGCAAATAGGCCAGGCTCAGGCCAATTCTCGCAATCTCGCGCGCACCCCGACGGCGGTTCGGCCCTCGATGCGGAATTCCTTGTGCGGCCTGCTCGCCCCGGCCACCAGGATCACCGCGCCGGGATGGAGGCCCAGAGCCTTGGCCAGCACCTGGCCGATGGCTGTGTTGGCTTGGCCTTTCTCAGCCGGCTGGGCAGTGGCGATCTTCAGGCGATCGCCGAGCACGCCGACGATCTTGTCGCGCGAGGCGCCCGGCACGGCCTTGACGGCAATCACCACGCCGCTCGGCATGTCGCGCAGACGAAGCTTGTCCACGTGTTCCATGGTCTTATCCGCTAGTCCCTGGTGCCTGGTCCCTTATCCCTGCCGTTAAAGCATTCCGGCCTGTTTGGCGTACTCGAAGATGCCGCCGGCGGCGATGATGTTCGCGGCGTCGCCCAGGGGTTTGAGCGTCCAGCTTTGGCCGCTGGCCGGGTGGCGCAGGATGTTGAGGGAGCGGTCCAACTCCAGATCGTCGCCCGTGGCGATCTGGTCGGTCAGGCGCTGGGGAGTTTCCAGCGGCAGCAGGTATCCGCCGTTGATGCTGTTGCGGTAGAAGATGCGGGCGTAGCTTTCGGCCACAACCGCGCGGACACCGGCCTGCGAAAGAGCCAAGGGGGCGTGCTCGCGCGAGCTGCCGCAGCCGAAGTTTCGCCCGCCGATGACGAAGGTAAATTCGCTCTGGAAGCCGCCTTCCTCCACGAACCGCACGCCGCCGGCCGGAAGGCCCGACTGCTCGACGGGCACGCCGCTGAGGGCGTAGCGGCCGAAGTAGGCCCGCTCGGCGGGGTCGGCGGGATTGTAGACCAGGTACTCGGCCGGGATGATCTGGTCGGTGTCCACGTTGTCGCCGACGACGAACGCCTTGCCGCGAATAAGTTTCTTCGTGATCGTGTCCTTAGCCATGGTCGCGTCCTTTTAACTAACAACGTCCGGCCCGTGGCGTCCCTGCGCCCCGGACGGTTCGGCATTGTAACACCCCCCGGCCCGCCGCCGCGACGACAAAAAAGGGCGACGCCCAGGTGGAGGGAGACCTTGGCATCGCCCACATAGCCGCAACCCTGACGTAGGCGGAGGGAGACCTACATCGTCATGGGTGCAGCGGACAACTCTCGTTATTCGTTCTACGTCGGTACGTGCAGGCCGAAATCTTTAGCGGACTTGCACGGTACGTCGCACGACGTGGCCACACATACCACCCGTAGGGGGCGGCTTGGCGCCGCGACCGCCGCCCCCGCGGTCCATTGGTTTCACCCCATCATCGCAGCCGGCCGGATAACCCAACTACGTCGCAGCGGCGCCGACGGCTACGACGATGGCACCTTCCGGGCTGGTCCATCCTCCGGGCACATCCATCACCAAGACCCGGTGAACGGAACGAGCCCTTTACGGAGACGACCCGCGTTCCTCCGTGAACGCGCACTGCCCTTGGGCGCCGCACGGCCCTTTCATCTAAATCTTAGCCCTGGCCGGTGCTTCGCGGCGCCCGACCGGCCTCTTCCGACGGCTAACTGCATCCAAGCGACGATCCACAGTTGAAGCACTTGTAGCAGTTGCCGTTTCGTACGGTAATCGACCCGCAGACATCGCAGGCCGGAGCGTCTTCCTGGTAATGCGAGAACTGCTGGTCCACGCGTTCGATCACCCGCTCGACGTCCGCGCCCTTGGCCAGGCGATCGAGCCGCTGCTGTCCGGCCAGCAGCACGGCGGACTGGAAGGCTTCGATCCCGCCAGTGCCGTCGCCGCCGGGCAGGTACACCCCCGGCAATAGCGCGCCGCCAGACCGGCGAACTTCCTTGCTCGCGGTCTGGTCGGCGCCATCCTTGTCCGAGGGGGCATCTTCCTTGACAGCCTCGGGCGCAGCCTTAACGGATCCCGCCGATCCCGTCCGGACCGGCAAGTGAGCTTTACGAAACTCTTCCAGGAACGTCAGACCCAACCAACGAAAGATGTAATCCACAATGCTCTTGGCGAAGGGGATGTCGCGGTTGGCGGTCATGCCGCTGGGATCGAATCGCTGGTGGGTGAACTTGCGGACCAGCGCCTCAAGCGGCACGCCGTACTGCAGGCACAGGCTGATGGCCGTGGCAAAGGCATCCATCATGCCGCCGACGGTGGAACCTTCCTTGGCCATGGTGATGAACAGTTCGCCCGGCTGGCCGTCCTCGAACAGCCCGACGTTGAGGTAGCCTTCGTGGCCGCCGACTTCGAACTTGTGGGTGATTGACGGCCGGGTGGCCGGCAGCCGATGGCGATTGGGCTTGCCGGCTTCGGCCGGATGGCCGGCGGCGGGCTTTTCGACCTTGTCGTCCTTGCCCTTCTTGCTGACGCTGAGAGGCTGGACGCGCTTGGACCCGTCGCGGTAGATGGCCACGGCCTTCAGGCCCAGCTTCCAGCCCTCCAGGTAGACGTTCTTGACGTCCTGGACGGTGGACTCCTTGGGCATGTTGACGGTCTTGGAAATCGCCCCGGAGATAAACGGCTGCACCGCGGCCATCATGCGGATGTGGCCCATGTGGTGGATGCAGCGGCTGCCCTTGGCCGGTTTGAAGGAGCAGTCAAAGACGTTCAGGTGCTCTTCCTTTAGGGCGGGAGCGCCCTCGATGGTGTCGTGCTCGTCGATGTGGGCCAGGACGTCGCTGACGGCCTTGTCATCGTAGCCCAAAACTTCCAGCGCCAGCGGCACCGTGCGGTTGACGAGCTTGAACAGGCCGCCGCCGGCCAGTTGCTTGTACTTTACCAGCGCGACCTCCGGCTCGATGCCGGTGGTGTCGCAGTCCATCATGAAGCCGATGGTGCCGGTGGGGGCGATGACGGTGACCTGGGCGTTGCGGAATCCCAGGTGCTTGCCGGCGGCCAGGGCCTCGTCCCAGGCGGCCTCCGCGGCGGCCAGCAGGTCGGGCGGGCAATGCTCCCGGGAAATGCCGTCCACGGCCGAGCGGTGCATGGCGACGACCTTCAGCATGGGGTGGCGGTTGTGGATGAATTGGGGGAACGGTCCCAGCCGGCTGGACAGCTCGGCGCTGGTGGCGTAGGCGGCGCCGGTCATGACGGCCGTGACGGCCGCGGCGTAGGTCCTTCCGGCGTCGCCGTCGTAAGGCAGGCCCATGGCCATCACCAGCGCGCCGAGGTTGGCGAATCCCAGCCCCAGCGCGCGATAGTCGTGGCTGTTGCGGCAGATCCGCTCGTTGGGATAGCTGCCGTGATCGACCAGGATTTCCTGGGCGATGATCGTCAGCCGCACGGCGGCACGGAAGCGCTCGACGTCGAAGCTGCCGTCGGGGCGGCGGAACTTCATCAGGTTCAAGCTGGCCAGGTTGCAGGCCGAGTCGTTGAGGAACATGTACTCGCTGCACGGGTTGGACGCGCAGATTTCCCCGCCCTCCGGGCAGGTGTGCCAGCGGTTGACGGTGGTGTGGTACTGCACGCCCGGATCGCCGCAGACGTGCGTGGCCTCGGCGATGAGGTTCAGCAGTTCCTCGGCCTTGTGCGTCTCCATCGGCTTGCGGGTGGTGACCGCGAAGGTCTGCCAGCTTCCGCCTTCCTCGGCCGCCTTCATGAACTCATCCGTCAGGCGGACCGAGAGATTGGCGTTCTGGTACATCACGGAGCTGTAGGCCTCGCCGTTGAACGAGCCATCGTAGCCCTGCTCGATCAGCGCCCAGGCCTTCTTCTCCTCGTTCATCTTGCAGGTGATGAACTCGCGGATGTCCGGATGATCGCACCGCAGGGACTGCATCTTGGCCGCCCGGCGGGTCTTGCCGCCGGACTTGACCACCGCGGCGATCTGGTCGTACACCCGCATGAAGCTCAAGGGCCCGGAGGGCTTGCCGCCTCCGGCGAGCTTCTCGCGGCTGCTGCGGAGCGTGGACAGGTCCGTGCCCGTGCCCGAGCCGTACTTGAACAGCATGGCCTCGGCGTGGGCCAGGCGCATGATGTCCTCCATCGTGTCCTGGACGGACTGGATGAAGCAGGCCGAGGCCTGGGGGTATTCGTAGCTGTGCAGCGTCTTGACCGGTCCGTTGGCGGCGGCGTCCCAGTGGAAGTTGCCCTCCGAGCCGGGAATGCCGGACTGGTGGTATAGCCCCACGTTGAACCAGACCGGCGAGTTGAAGGCGGCGATCTGGTGGACGCACAGGTACGTCAGCTCCTGGTAGAAGCGCTCGGCGTCCTCGTCGCTGGCGAACAGGCCGTCGGCCTTGCCCCAGTCGGCGATGGTCCTTGTGACGCGGTGGACCAGCTGGCGGACGGAATGCTCGCGTTGGGACTTGCCCTTCTCGCCGTAGAAGTACTTACTGGCGACGACGTTGGTGGCCAGCTGGCTCCACTCGGCCGGGACTTCCACGTCGTGCTGCTCGAAGATCGTGGCGCCCTTCTCGTCGGCGATCTTGGCGGTGCGCTTCTCCCAGACGATCTGATCGAAGGGGTGCTCCCCGGGCGACGAGAAGACCTGCTCGATGACCAGACCGTCTTGAGCGCTGCGCGTGGCGGCGTTTTGCGTGTTTTCGGTAGAACTTTCGGCGAACTTGGCCGATTCAGGAGGCGGCATAAACACATCTCCAACGTCTTGAAGGGATTTTTTGCCTTGCTTCGTTCGTGTCCGACCGTTGCTTGCAACCCGCCTGCCCCGGCGCGCCGGGGTCAGGAACTCTCACATCGATTCGCACCGCCGAACGCAAAAAAACTAACCGACACGATGGGGCGGTACGACGCGGAACCTCGCTCCTTTGCTATATGTGAGCCGGTATGGTGCCACTAACCCGCTTACCGGTCGACAGGCCAGTCTTTCCGACATGCGATCCGGTTTGAAGATGTAACCCAACATATAGGAGCCGTCAATAACAAAAACCACAAAATATTGTAACACAATACAAGGCAATTATCCGAAAAGAGTTACGCGAAACAACTATTGCTTCTCAACACCAATAAACACCTAACAACAGACTAACATGATTGTGTGTTTAAGTCAAGCGTATCCTATATATGGGGTTTTGTTAGCCAGAGGTGTACAACCTGTTGAAAGCTGTTGGCAGATGCGACACTGAGGCGGCGAGCATGCCGTTTGGGCCCCGCCCCGCCTACTGAAAAGGCCCTTGCTCCCGCCTGCGATTGTCTGAAATTTCCGTGCGGTATCGCCCCGGCCGGGGCGATATAATCACTTCCGGCAAGCCGGATCATGCGATACGGGCCCGTCCGCCGGTAGGCAGGGCGGACCTGGACGCGATTAAAAAATAGAAGGGCCCAAGATGCCGAAACCCTCCAACACCAACGCAGGAATTCGTCCGCAGGTGCAGGCGGTGATAGATCATATTCGTCCCCTTCTCCAAGCCGACGGCGGCGACATCGAGCTGGTCGACGTTGATGAGTCAGCCGGCACGGTGTCGGTCCGTCTTCAGGGCGCCTGCCACGGCTGCCCCTCGGCGGCCATGACGCTGAAGATGGGCGTCGAGCGCCATTTGAGGGAGAAGGTCCCCTCCGTGCAGAAAGTCGTGGCCGTGGACTGATGGACTAAAAACCGCCGGAGTCATTCAGGCGGCTGACGTCTGCAAGGTTCTCGCCGCGACTTTTTTCGCTTTCCGCTTCCGCGATTCAGCAAAGGGTCCGCAAGGCCGCCGGGGTCGGCAGCGCATGAGTAAGCTCGGCAAACGCGCGACGGTGTACCACAATCTGGCGGTGCTGCTCCAGGCCGGCGTGCCGATCAAAAAGGCCCTGGCCACCGTGGGCGCGAACAGGTGGGGGCCGCTGGCTAGCCAGATGCGGCGGCTCGGTGACGCCATCGCGCGCGGCTCGCAGTTGTGGGAGGCCATGGCCGCCAGGCCCGGAAAATTTCCGCCGATGGACGTGCTCGTCGTTCGCGCCGCCGAGACGGCCGGCAACGTGGACCGGGCCATGCGGGAGCTGGCGGACTGGTACGCCTTCCGCCAGAAGCTCAAGCGGACCGTCATTTCGGAGCTGTCGTATCCGTTGGTGATCTTCCACGTCGCGGCGCTGCTGCTGCCACTGCCGGATATGTTTCTGGGGCATTACGACGTGAACGGATATGTTCTGAGCGTCCTGAAATTCCTGGCCCCGCCGTATGCCGTCGTGGCGGCGCTGTGGGCCGTGATCCGGTTCACGCCTCCGACGGGCCTGTTGCGGCGCATCCTGGACGCGGTGGCCTTGAACATTCCCCTGCTGGGCGGGGGCCTGCTGCACCTGAGCCTGGGCCGGTTCTGCCGGGCGTTCGGCATGCTCCACCGGGCTGGCGTGCCGATCACGCAGGCCCTGCCCCAGGCGACGGCCGTCTGCGGCAACGCGACCGTGGCGGGCTGGCTGAACGGGGCCGTCCGCTCCGTCCGCCAGGGCCACCAGGCCTGGGAGGGTTTTCCGCGGGGGATTCCCGCGGACTTCACCGCCATCTGGTCCACCGCCGAGGAGTCCGGCATGCTGGATGACGCCACGGCTCGCCTGGCCGCCAACGAGGCCGAAGCCGCCCAGTCGCGCCTGGCGTCCTTGGCCCGCTGGGTACCGCGGCTCATCTACTTCACGCTCATGCTGTGGATGGCGTACCAGATTGTGACGGTGGCCAAACCCCTGTTGGAGATCCCCAACATCTAGTCACTCTGCCTGCCGTCCAGGCGGCTTGACCCTCCTTGGCCCGATAGCATACGATGGCAGGATGATCCTGTTGTTGGACAACTATGACAGCTTTACCTACAACCTGCTCCAGCGGATCGGGGAGCTGGAGCGCGGCTTTGACATTCAGGTCATCCGCAACGACGTCATGCCGCCGGCCCAGGCCCAGGCGACGTACAAGCCCACGCACCTGATCATCTCGCCGGGGCCGTGCACGCCCAACGAGGCCGGGCTGAGCTGCGATTACGTCCGCTACTTCCACGGCAGGATTCCCGTCCTGGGCGTCTGCCTGGGCCATCAGGCCATCGGGCAGGTCTTCGGCGGCAAGGTGATGCGGGCCGGCCGCCTGATGCACGGCAAGACCAGCCAAATCCGCCACGACGGAAGGACGATCTTCGCCGGGCTGCCCAATCCTTTCACGGCCACGCGGTACCATAGCCTGATGGTCGATCCCGTGGGACTGGACGCGGACTTCGAACAGACCGCCTGGAGCGTGGACCTTGGCGAACTGATGGGCATCCGCAGCAAATCGGCCCCGACCGAAGGCGTGCAGTTCCACCCCGAAAGCTTTCTGACGGACCATGGCCACAAACTGCTGGCCAATTTCCTGAAGCTTTAGGGATGGTTTTCAGAATTGCCTTGGGGGTGGCGGGGCTTCTGCCCCGCCACCTGACCGGACTTTTGCAGGCAAGCACGTGCGCGGTGGGGCGGGAGCCCCACCGCGCCCAATACACCGCCATAGAGGACTTTTCGCCGAATCCGGTCCATGACAGACCAGCCATCGCAAATCGCCGAAGCCGTCGCCTTGCCTGAGCCGGCGCCGCCGCGGCCTTCGTGGCGCGTACACGTGATCGCCGTTGCCGTGCTGGCCGCGCTGACGCTGGCGATCTTCGCCGACGTCTTGTTCCTCTCGCCCGGCCAGGTGATCGGGAAAGTGAACACGGCTGACGATTTGTTCAAACAGTTCGCCTACTGGCGGCAGTTTGGGTTCGGCGAGCTGGCCAAGGGCAACCTGGCGCTGTGGAACCCTCATATTTTCTGTGGGAGCCCTTACTTCGGCGGGATGCAGTCCGCCCTGCTGTACCCGCCCAATTGGCTGTTCATGGTCCTGCCGCTGGCGACCGCATTGAACCTCAGCATGGCCCTGAACCTGTGGCTGACGGGCGTGTTCATGTACGCCTGGGCCTCTTATCGCCGGCTGGGGGTATTGGCGTCGCTGACGGCCGCCGTGGTGCTGATGCTCTCGGGGGCGGTGTTCCTGCAACTGCTGCCGGGACACCTACCGCACCTGTGCACGATGGCTTGGGCGCCGCTGGTGCTGCTGGCCGTCGACGCCCTGATCGACCGGCCCTCGCTGGGGTGGGTCCTGGTCGGGACGCTGGCGGTGGCGATGCAGGTCCTGGCCGGGCATCCTCAGTACTTTTTCTATACCGCCGTGACGGCGGGGGTGTACGGCCTGGTCAATCTCGTCAAGGCCCGGCGGCGATGGGTTTCCCTCGGCGCGATAGCGGCCATGTTCGCCGCCGCCGCGGCCATCGCGGCCGTGCAACTGCTGACGACGGTCAGCGAGTCCTCCGAGGTGCTTCGCAGCGGCGGCTTGGACATTGCCAAGGCCGCTCAGTATTCCTTTCCCCCTGAAAATTTCGCCTGCTTCCTGGCCCCTGCCTTCTTCGGCGGCGTGCCCGGCGTGGACTACTGGGGCCGATGGTTCTCCTGGGAGGTCCAGCCCTTCATCGGCGTGGCGGGGCTGGGCCTGGCGCTGTATGGGGCGATCCTGGGGCCGTCGAGCAAGCGCCGCTTTTCGGCCCCGATGGTCCTGATCCTGCTCGTGCTGGCCATGGGGGGCTACCTGCCTTGGGTGTTCCGGCTGACGCACGACTACCTGCCGGGGTTTGATCGGTTCCGCAACAGCGGCCGCTTCCTCTACCCGGCCACGATGTTCCTGGCCATGCTCGCCGGCGTGGGGTTGCAGGCCTTGGTGTCGCAGCGGCGAAGCCGCCTGGGTTCGGCCGCCATCGCCGGGGCCGTGGCGATCGCGTTGGTCGTCGCTGGCTTAGCCCTGCGGTCCTGGGCGTCCGACCCGCAGCCGAAGGTCTGGCCAGACTGGCTGCACGCCATGCAGCAGAGCGACGAATCGTGGTTAGCCAAGGGCTACCCGCAGATGTTCAGCCAGGCCGGCTATGCGCGCCACGTCGGCGTTTTCGCGAGCCAATCGGTGCTGATCGCCGCGGCCACGGCGGGGCTCATCGCGCTGATTTTCGTCCTGACGCGCCTGACGCCGCGAGCGGGATATCTCCTGGCGGTTGTGGTGCTGGCGGAGCTGGTCGTCTTTGACCGCTTCACCCAGCGGCCCACCTTCGAGTTGGCGGCGGATCAGCCCCCGGAGCTTTGCCAGCTTGCCGGGCCCACGGCGGATGAGTCTCGCATCCTCGATCCGCTCCTGCCCGATCTGGCCATGACGACGGGGGGGTTGGATTTGTGGGGCTACGATTCCTTCGTGTTGCGGCGCTACATGCAATTCATCTACTTCACGCAGGGCTGGCCGGCCGACAACGTGGATTATTTTCAGCACGTCGGGGCGTTGCAGCCCACGGCCTTCTTGACCCTGCTGCGATGCCGTGCGGTGTTGCTGCCGCAGAATGGGCGGATGGCCGTGATTCCCCTGCCTTCGCTGCTGGGCCGGCTGCAATTGGTGGGGCAGTATCGCCTGTGCGACGATCCCGACAAGGTATTGGCGGCCTTGAGGGCGCCTGACTTCGATCCCTGCCGGACCGTGATCCTCGAAGAGCCGCCCGCCATCGCCCCCGCCGGCATCGCCAACGCCGGCTGGGCGAAGGTGACCGACTCGTCGACCGATTGTCTGACGATCCAGGCCGAGCTGTCGGCGCCGGCCATCCTGCTGATTACCGACGCGTACAGCAAGTTTTGGCGCGCCCGCGCGCTGGCCGGCAGTAGTCAGAAGGATTACACCGTCATGCCGGCCGACTACTGCCTGCGGGCCGTCCCGTTGGCGGCCGGGCGGCACGCGTTCCGCCTGGAATACCTGCCCACGGGATTTCTGGTCGGCCGATGGGTTTCGGGCGCCGCCGTCGCGGCCTATGTCGTGACGCTGGTGCTGTACCTTCTGAGGCGTCGCCGTGGCCGGCCGGCGGTACAATAAGCGCCGCCATGGGCCCGGAGAGTTGAGAAAGAACGCATGGCTAAGGCAAAAATATCCGTGATCGTGCCGGGCGCCGGGGCCGGAAAGCGGTTCGGCGCCGCCGAGAATAAAATCTTCCAGCGGATCGGCGATCGGCCGGTTTTTATTCGCGCCCTGGAGGCCTTTACCTCGCGCCACGACGTCTGCCAGGTGCTTCTGGTGATCGCCCCCGCCGATCAGGACGACGTGCAGCGCCGCTTCGGCTCGCATCTGAGCCTGATGGGCGTGACGGTGGTGGCCGGTGGGCCGACGCGCAGCCAGTCGGTCCGCAACGCCCTGGCGCACTTGGCCGACCAGGCCGAGCTGGTCTGCGTGCACGACGCCGTCCGCCCCTGCGTCAGCCCCGTGTGGGTGGACGCGGTCTTTGCCCAGGCGGAAAAGACCGGGGCGGCCATCCTGGCCTGGCCGGTCCACGGGACGCTCAAGCGGGTCTCCGCCGGCGGGGTCATCGAGGAGACGCTGGCCCGCAGCGAGGTCTGGGAGGCCCAGACGCCCCAGGTCTTCCGGCGGGATTGGCTGCTGGCGGCCTACGCGCAGGACCAGGAAGCGACCGACGACGCCCGCCTGGTGGAAGCAGCGGGCTACCGCGTGTCGGTGGTGCGGGGCGATCCGCGGAACATCAAGATCACCACCGCGGCCGACCTGGCGCTGGCGGCGGCTGTGATTGGTTCACTGCCCCGCCCCAAGGCCGCCCCGCCCGGCCATCCCTTCCAAGAGGCCCAGTGGTGAACAGGGCGGGGCAATTTCATACGAAAACTGCAAAAACTCGCCCCATTCCGCCAACGTCTGTATAGGATAGGGGCCTTAGATGAGTGCCTGGAGAGCGCTGAGTGGCTGTTTCGGCCAGTAATCCATCGATAAGTCGCCCCGAGGTCGGCCGGGATTTTTCCAACCTTAAGGGCTGGGCCCTTCGGGCCGCCGTCATCTTCGCGGCGGCGATGTTCGTCTACATTCCCGCCATGCAGTCCCGGTGGATCTGGGACGACAACCTCCTGATCACCCAATATCCTCCGATGCATCACCCCGACGGCCTGCGGATCTTCTGGATTTCCGCGCTGGTCTGCAAGCAGGCCCCCTGGCTGGAGGCGCACGCGCCGTGGGTGGTGCAGTGGTTCCCCTGGATTAAGACGGACGCCGCCCTGGCCGACATGGTGCCGGACTATTATCCCATCACCTGGAGCACGCTGTGGCTGGAGTGGAAGTGCTGGGGCGACAATCCTCCTCCCTATCACGCGGCCAACTGCCTCATGCACGCGCTGGCGGCAGTGCTGGTGTGGCTGGTGTTAAGGAAGCTGTCGATCCCCGGGGCCTTCCTGGGCGGGCTGATCTTCGCGGTGCATCCGGTGGCCGTCTGCTCGGTGGCCTGGGTGAGCGAGCGGAAGAACACGCTGTCCATCATCTTTTTTTTGCTGACGTTCCTGTGCTACTTTAATTTCCAGAACGCGCGGCGATGGCGGTGGTACGTCTTGTCGTTGGCGATGTTCCTGGCGGCCTTGCTTTCCAAGGCCTCGATGGTGACGTTGCCGGTGGTGCTGCTGCTGGCCGGGTGGTGGCGGCGGGAACAAGGGCAGCTCCGCGCGCGCGATTTCCTGGACCGCCTGATCGACCCGCGCGCCGTGGGTGGATTTTTCAGGCCCCTGGCGGCGGACCTGGTGCGGACGGCGCCGTTCTTCCTTCTGGCCGCCTTGGCGTCGTGGCTGGCTGTCAGCCTTCAGATCGCTCACGTCATCCGCGGCGAAGACGTCTACAAACCCGGCGAAGGCACCTGGGGCTGGCGCCTGGCCTTGGCGGGCACGGCGCCGTGGTTCTATCTCTACAAGGACCTGGTTCCCACCACCCTGCTGATGATTTACAACCGATGGAACATCCACGCCGGTTCGCTGTGGTGGTATCTGCCGGGGGTGGCGCTGGTGGCTTCGGCCACGGTGCTGCTGTGCCTGCATCGGCGGGCTTGGGCCCGGCACCTGATTTTCGGCCTGGGGTACTTCCTGCTGATGCTGTTTCCGGTCCTGGGTTTTTTCGACATGTACTTCTACGTCCACTCCCTGGTGGCTGACCACTGGCAGTATCTGGCGATGATCGGCGTCATCGCGCTGGTCGTCGGCGGGGGGACGTGGTTCTTCCAGCGGCGAAAGCCCCTGGTGCGCTGGGTGGGCGTGTGCCTCGCCGTCGCCGTGGTGTGTATCCTGGGGGTGATGACCTGGAATCAGACGCTGGTGTATCACGACCAGCTCACCCTGTGGGAATATAACCTTCCCTACTTCGAGGGGGCCTGGATGGGCCAGTACAACCTGGGCACCACCTTGGCCGAAACGGTCATGAACGAGCCCAACGAGACCCACCGCTACGCGGTGCTGAAGCAGGCCCTGGCGCATCTCCGCAAGGCGGTGGAGCTGCGTCCCACCGACGGGGCGGCCCAGAACAATACCGGCTTGGTTCTGTTGAATCTCGGCCGGGCGGACGAGGCGATCCCTTACCTTCACCGGTCCCTCGAAGTGTCCAAAAATCACTTTCAGCCCCAGGCGGCTATGAACCTCGGCCTGGCCTACCGGCAGAAGGGAGATCTTTCCAACGCGATCAAGTGGCTGGAAGAAGCCCACCGCATGAACCTGCAGGCCAGCCCGGACTTTTACATCGTCTATGCCGAGACGTTGGCGATGGCCGGGCGCCGTGAGGAAGCCCTGGCGAAGCTGACCCAAGCCATACAATTGTCCCCCAACTACTTCGAGACGTATTACCGTCGGGGCATGCTCCTGCGAACCCTGGGCAAAACGCCCGACGCCTTGGCCGACTTCCAGCAGTCGCTGCGCCTCCAACCCGACGCCGCCGTGCCGTCGATGGTCCAGATCGCCATCATCGACCAGGAGCAAGGGCGGCACGACGAGGCCCTGTCGTGGCTCACCCGCGCCGTGACGTTGTGGCCGGCATACACCGAAGCCCGATACCACCTGGGCCTGCTGCTGCTGATGGGAGGCAACCCCGCCAGCGCCGTGACGCATTTGACCCTGGCCGCGCAGGCCGAGCCGTCCAACAGCATAGCCCATGGGAACCTGGCGCTGGCCCTGGCTCGCACGGGGCAAATAGCCCCCGCCATCGCCGAATATCGCAAGACCGTGGAGCTTAATCCTCAATGGCCGGCTCCGATGTGCGACCTGGCCAAACTCCTGGCCCGTCCGGAAAGCGGTCCCAGCCGCGACCCGGCCGAGGCCCTCCAACTGGCCCAAAAGGCCTGCCAGATGACCCACAACGGCGACTGGCCGACCCTGGACGCGCTGGCCATGGTCCATAGCGAGGCGGGCCGCTTTGACGAGGCCGTCAAAACCGAGCAGCAGGCGCTGGAGGCCGCCAGGGGCAAGACCGACGAAAAAACCCTCTCGGCCCTCCAGCGGAGGATCGATTTATATAAGTCGCATCGACCCTACAGCGCCGTCGAGCCGCCGCCGTAGGTCCCCCGACAGAAAGGCCGCCTGGCATGACATCCTCCCCACCTACCCCCCCGATCAGCCGAACCGGTGCGGTGTCCGTCATTGTGCCGACGTACAAGGAGGTCGAGAACCTCCGCCCGCTGATTGAGCGGCTGGCGGAGGTGATGTCCGCCCTGGGGCGGCGATGGGAAGTCATCGTCGTGGACGACGACAGCCGCGACGGTAGCGATCGGGTGATTGCCGCCCTGGCCGCCGAAGGCGTGCCGGTCCGCCTGATCACGCGCATCGGGGAGCGCGGCCTCAGCTCGGCCGTGATCGCCGGCTTCCGCCAAGCCGACGGCGACGTGCTGGTCTGCATGGACGCCGACCTCAGCCACCCGCCCGAGGCCATCCCCAAAATGCTGGAGCATCTGGCCGCCGGCGAGGCGGACTTCGTCATCGGCAGCCGCTATGTCCCTGGCGCCAGCACCGACGAGAGCTGGGGCATGTTCCGCTGGCTCAACAGCAAAGTCGCCACGATCCTGGCCCGGCCCTTCACGAAGGCCGCCGATCCGATGGCCGGGTTCTTCGCCTTTCCGTGGGCGGCCTTTCAGCGCGCCGTGGATCTCAACCCCATCGGCTACAAGATCGCCCTGGAGCTGATCGTCAAATGCGGCTGCCGGAACATCCGCGAGGTGCCCATCCACTTCGCCAACCGGCGGTTCGGCACCAGCAAGCTGAACCTCAAGGAACAGTTGAACTACATCAAGCATCTCAAGCGCCTGGCGGACTTCAAGTACGGCACGCTCTCGCGGTTGCTTCAGTTCTGCCTCGTCGGCGGCACGGGCTCCGTGGTGGACCTGGGCAGCTACGCCCTGCTGATCGCCCTGGCCGTGCCGCACTTTCGCGGGATGATCGGGACCCTGTTTCCCCAGGACAATTTCTTCGCCGTGCACAGGGCCGGGCTGGCCCTGGCCGTTGGCAGGGGACTGGCCATCTGGATCGCCATGACGTGGAACTTCTTCTTCAACCGCCGACTGACCTTCAGTTACAGCCGGGGCGGCAACGCGCTGGAGCAGTACTGGAAATTCGTCGTGGCATGCAGCGCCGGCGCCGTGGTGAACTGGTTCATCAGCGTGCTGCTGCCGACGAAGGTCGCCTTCTTTGACGCCCACAAGCTCGCCGCCGCCGTCGTGGGCATTCTCGTCGGGCTGATATTCAATTTCGTGCTGTCGCAACGGTGGGTTTTCCGCCGGCTGCATCATCAAGAAGGGTCGGGCCGCGGCGCCTAGGGCGCGGCCTGCTACCGGAGAAGTGCGTTGAAGATCGGCATCCTGTCAGATTCCCACGGACACCTGGAGCGTCTCGGGGCGGCCGTGGCAGCCTTCCAGACCGCCGGCGCCGAGGTGATCGTGCACTGCGGCGACGTCGGCTCCCTGGAGTGCCTGGAGGCCATGGCCGCGGCCGCCGTGCCCTGCTACGTCGTGACGGGGAACATCGACCGCCCCTACGTTGAGGCCCTGGCCGACACCGCCGCCGCGCACGGCCTGTGCTTCCACGAGCAGATGATTACGATTCCGCTGGGCGGCGGGCGAACCCTGGCGGCCGTGCACGGCCACGATGAAGCATTGCTCAAGCAACTGGTCGCCGGCGGCCAGTATGCCTATGTCTGCCACGGCCACACGCACAAAGTCGCCGACACGCGCGTCGGATGCGTGCGGGTTATCAACCCCGGCGCACTGCACGACTGCCACCCCCACACCGTCGCCGTGCTGAACACGGAGACCGACGATCTCCAAGTCATTCCTGTCAGTCTCAAGGCGTAAGGGCGTCAGCGGGGGGCGGGGAACAACTCAGCCAGGGCGGCGGTCAGCTCCACGTAGGCATACGGCAGGCCGTGGGCATCGTGCAGTTGGCGGATCCGGGCATGGAAGGCTTCGTAAGTCTCCCCGGACCCCTCCCGCCCGGGGGGGTCGCAAAAGAACAGCCGGCACCCCAAGGCCCGTCGCGGGTGAATCGTGCAGCGTTCCTCTACTTGGTAAGGGCATCGCCCCCCGGCGCGGGGGGGCTGGGGCGGCGGGGTCTGGACCAGCAGCGCCAACTCGCCGGTGGAGACGTACAACCGATGGCCGGCGCGGGCGAAGTCGCAACAGGCGCCGCAGGCCTTGCAGGCCAGCCCCCGCACCGCGACGGCGGTATCGGCGGCGGCGTAAAGGTTTCGCAGTGCCCGCAGAAAACCCTCGTCGGCCCGGCAGGCCGCGACCTGCTCCGCCGGCAGGAGGGCGCGGCCATCGCGGCTGTTATTCGTGTGTGGCATCGCGTCGGGCCTGGATTTCCTGGAGGCTGAAGAGTTCTCCGTGATTGATTCCCCCGCAGCGCGCCCCGACGTAGGTCCAGGAATCGGGGCCACGGAGGTTGTCCGGCCAGAACGGCCAGGTGCGGCACTGGGCCGGGCGAACGGCATAGATGGAACAGACTCGCCCCGCCGGACCCGGCGGAGACAGGAACAGGCAATCGCGGTTGTCGCTGCGCTCGCGCAGGCTCCATTGATCGCCGACGCGCCGCACGTACGTTTGATGTATCTGCTCGAGGGAGACGCCCAGGTGGCCGGCGATGGCGGCGATTTCCTCCGCCGTCACCCAGACGTAGCCCGCCCCCGGCCCCGCGCAGCATCGGCCGCAACAGAGGCAGCCGAAGCGCAGCCCCGCGGCGTACCAAGGCGTTTTGTCCGCATCGTCGGTCATCACTGCCAGTATAATCCACGCGGCCGTCCTTCGGAGCGGCTTCTTGCACCGGCATCCCGCCGCCGGATTTGACCGCCATAAACCGCCGAGGAAGGCGTTAGGCCCAGTGAGGTTTGTGCCTCGCGCGGCGCCTGGATGGGAAAGGAATCGTCGATGTCCGCAGCGAGCCGTCGAGGGGTCGTGAGTTTGGTCTTAGGGGCTCTGTACATCTGCGGTTGCGGGCTCCAGGAGGCGACGTCCGCGCCGTTCGACTCTGCTCACGGCGGGCCGGCCGGCGCGGACGCAAAGCCCCCCAAGGCCATCCCCGCCTTTCCCGGCGCCGAGGGATTCGGGGCATTCACGCCGGGCGGGCGCGGCGGCAAGGTGTACGTCGTGACGACGCTGGAGGACTATGACAAGCACTCGCCGCCCATCCCGGGCAGCTTCCGGGCCGCCATCGAGGCCCAGGGGCCTCGGATCATCGTCTTTGCCGTCGGCGGCAACATCTGGCTGAAGCGGAATATCGACATCAACAATCCCTACGTGACCATTGCCGGTCAGACGGCCCCGGGCGACGGCGTCTGCTTTGCAGGCCGGGAGGTCGGCGTCGGAGATGGCTGTCACGACGTGGTCATCCGCTACATTCGCGCGCGGTTGGGCGACGTGACCCCTCGCGATGACGACGCCATGGGCGGCCGGTACTGCCGGAACGTCATCCTGGATCATTGCTCCGCCAGTTGGAGCATCGACGAGTGCGTCTCGTTCTACGATAACCAGAACGTGACGATCCAGTGGTGCCTGATCGCCGAAAGCCTCAACGCCTCCCACCACGCCAAGGGTCCTCACGGCTACGGCGGCATATGGGGCGGGGACACATCCTCTTTCCATCACAACCTCCTGGCCCACCACACCAGCCGCAATCCGCGGTTCACCAGCGGCTTGAGCGACTACCGCAACAACGTCATTTACAACTGGGGGCACAACAGCGCCTACGGCGGCGAAGATGGCAAGGTCAACATGGTCGCCAACTACTACAAGGCCGGGCCGGCCACGAGGGAATCCGTCCGGAACCGCATCGTGGAGCCTTCGCCTTCCGGCCGGTGGTACGTGGCCGACAACTACGTCGAGGGGTTCCCGAAAATCACCAAGGACAATTGGGACGGCGGCGTCCAGTTGGAGCACGCGAACAGGGCGGCCTTGGAAAAAATTCGGGCCGCCAAGCCTTTCCCCGCCGCGCCGCTGACCACGCAGACGGCCGAGCAGGCCTACGCGTTGGTGCTGGACGACGTGGGGGACAACAGGCCCGTGCGCGACAGCCTCGACACCCGGATCATCGAGGAAGTCCGCACCGGCACGGCCAAGTACGGCACGAAATGGGGCGGCGGCGGCAAGGGCATCATCGACTCTCAGAAGGACGTCGGCGGCTGGCCGGATTTGAAGGGAGGCTCGGCGCCGCTGGACAGCGACGGCGACGGCATGCCCGATGCCTGGGAGAAGGCCCACGGCCTGAATCCCCACGACCCAAACGACGCCTCGGCCCCTTCGCGAAGCGGGGACGGCTACACCAACATCGAGGAATACATCAACAGTTTGGCCGGGCCGGCGAACTGAGCGAAGGGAGCGTATCCGGGGACGGCGCGGGGGCTACGGGCCGGCCAGGTCGGACAGGCGGCGGTAATACTGCTCCAGCACGTCGCGGTATTCCTCAGGCATCGGTCCGCTGATGGCGTCGGTGACGCGGTCGCGGATGTACTTCGGCATGGTCGAGGACGTGTCGGTCTGGACGACCACCCCGCCGGCCAGCGCCGCCTTGGCCCCTCCCAGGGCCTCCACCGTCACGTGATGGGCCCGCAGGGCGTTGGCGTAGCGGTTGGCCTCCAGGTCGTTCGTCACGCGGTTCATCAGCGTGACGGCTTGGAGGAACTGGAAGTAGGCGTAGTCGCCGGGCTTGAAGCTTTGTTGCAGCCGCTCGGCCTTGTGGACCAGCATCGCCTGCTGGCCGGCCAGGCGCTTCATCTGGTTGGCCACCGCGGGCGGGACCGGCCCCTCCAGGCCCTCGGCGCCGCTGCCGGAGACCTTGCCGCCTCCGGTCGCCCCGCCGGGCGGCTGGCCAGAAGTGTCGTTGACCTGACCCTTCTGGAACGGCTCGTTGCCCAGGCGCGTGGGCGTTTGCCGGCCGCCCTTGCCGGCGGCCTTGTCCTCCACGTATTCGCCGCTGCTCTTGCCGGTCCGTCCCTCGCCGCTTCGGCCGGAAATCTCCGAGCTATTGGGAAGCTGGTTGCCCGTGACTCCCTGGGCGTTCATGCTGGAGATGGGACCGTCGCTGGCGTCCCAGCCGGCGCCCTTGTCCGCACTGGAGGCGTACTTGCTGGTCAGGTCCTCCATCTCCTGGAACAGGTCCTCCTCCTGCTCCAGCAGATCGCCCACCATGTCCTCCAGTTGGCTGGGCAGCTCGGCCTGCTCGACGTTCATCTGGCTGTTGGCGTCTTCCATGGACCACTTCTTGCGGTCCGGCTCATCCGGCAGCCACTTCTCGATGTTGGCCGTCAGCGTCTTGGCGTTCTCGATGCCGTTGTCCTCCAGGGCGGTGGCGACCTCCATCGCCTTGGCCGCCAGGGCGTCCTTGGCCATCGTGATGTCGCTCTTGACGGAGATCAGCTCCTGGAGCAGCACGGGGTTGGAAAAGTCCTGCTGGGCGAGCTTGGAGAAGTCCGCGAAGGCCTCGGTGAGGAACTGGTCCCAGCGGTCCTGTATGGCCCGCAGATCAGCCAGGAGCTTTTCATCCTCGGGCGTGAAGGCGTCCAGGGGTTTCTTAGCCAACGTCGTGGCCGCCTCGATGGCCTTGCGCTGCGCAGCGAGCAGTTCCTCCAGCGACTCCTGGAGTTTGGCGAGCTTGTCGCGGACGTCCGGCGGCAGATCGCCGCCGGGTTGGCTGAGGGCGACTTGCGGCGCCTCCAGCATTGGCAGGATGGCCAGCAGCGCCTGAAGCTGGCGGAGGATGCGGTTCTGCGTGCCGGCCAGGGCGGGACAGGCCTGCTCGCGGGCGTCCAGATTGGTCAGGGCGGCGACCACCTTGGCCTGCGCGACGGCCAGGGGCGCCTCGTTGGCCGCCAGGCCCGCGCAGACCGTCTTGGCCGGGCTGAGCTCCGCCGTCCAGGGGAACTTCTCCACAAGGCCGGCCAACTCGCCGCGGATCTTCTGCTGGCCGTCGGCGATCTTGGTCCCCGTCGCGGTAACCTCGCCGACGGTCTTGAAGGTTTTCAGGCACGTCTCGGTGGCCACGCGATGCGTCTCCTGGAGCCTCAAGATGGCCAGGAGTTTTTCGCGCAGATCCCGCTGGGCGTCGGACGGTTCTTCCGTCGCGGCCGCAGCCGCGACGGTAACCTTGAACTTGGCCGAGGTGGTCGTCTGCGGCTCGCCGATTTCCGGTCCTCTGCGGTTGTCCGTGGCTGTGGCGTAATAGACCAGCACGTCGCCGTCATGCAGCGAACCGTCCAGCGTCAGGCGGTGGTCGAGCACGGCTTGACGCTGACCGGCGACGACGAATTCGCGGACCGTCCGCGGCGGTTGGCCCTCCTTGCCGGTCAGCAGCGCCGCCGACAGCAGGCCGTAGTCGTCGGCGGCCTTGATCTTCACCGCCAGCACCGCGCCGGGCCGCAGTGCCACGTCGCGGTTGGGGGCCAGGAATTCCACCGTCGGCGGCTGATCGGGCAGGGCGCGGATAAGGAAATAGCCCTCCAGCATCGCCTGGGCGGCCGGACCGGTCACGTCGGCCAATCGCCCGGCCGCGGAGGCGTCGGGTAATTGCTGGAGGACCGCGCCGCGGGCGTCCCGCAGGACGATGCGGTACATCGCGTCCTTCTGGACGGCCAGCGTGGCCATGAAGGTCTTGCCGTCGGGGGAAAGGGCCAAGGGCGTGGCCGGGCCGTCCTTTAATTCCAGCATCGCCTGGCCGGGGGCAGCTGAGACGGTCAGGCTGATCGTCGCCCGGCTGCCGATGGGGGCCTGGATGGCGCCATCGGCCTGCTCCACCGTCTTGGGCTTCAGGCCCGTGTAGGCGGGGTAATCGTAGCGGATCGAGAAACCCTCGACCTTCACGCCCTCCAGGACGGTGATCGTGTAGAAGGGTTTTTCGTCGGGCCAGCGGTTCTGACCGACCGTGACGGCGTAGCGGGTTTCCCCGTCCACGTGCGGTAGGATCAGCGAGAAGGCGCCGTCCTCGTTGGCGGCCATCGGGAGCGAGTCGGCCCGACCGTCGACCAGGACGGCCGCGGGGACGCCGCCGGCCGCACCGTCGGCGACCTTGACCGCGATGGCGACGTCCTGGCCGGCGAAGATGGTCGCGTCGCCCGGGGTCAGGCTGAGCAGGCGGATGCGGTTGGCGGCCGGGACGTAGCCGACGGGGTTGAACATGGCCGCCAGGCCGCGCTGAAGGGTCACCGGCCGCAGCGTCGCAAAGGCCGTCACCGCCGCGCCGGCCACCACGGCCGCCGCCGCCCAGCGGGCCAGCCACCGCAGCGAGACGGTCTTGGCCAGCTCCGCCCGCCGGGCGCGCAAAACGCTTTCGCGGATGGCCAGTTGGACCAGCAGCGGGCTGACCTGGGCATCGTCCTCGGCCAGCAAGATAGCGTTGATGAAGTCGTTGTGGACCTTGGGGTCGGCCTGCTCGATGAAGCGGGCCGTCTGGGCCAGGTTCTGGCGGCTGCGAAGGATCCGCAACACCGGCCAGGCCAGCGCCGCTGCTCCCAGCGCCGCACAGCCCAGCAACAGCGCCCATCGCAGCGGCGCCGGCGGCTGCCCGGGCCAGAAGCCGCCTATCGCGCCGGTGGCCAGGATTGCCGCCAGCACCGCCGTCGCCGCCGCCAGGGCAGCCGTGGCCGCGACCACGAGGCGCCTCCGCCGCCGCACCGCGACCAGGCGGTCCAGCAACTCATCCAGCCCGTGATACTCTCTGGGCGCCATGCTTCGCTCGACCCATCGGGGTTCCGGCCCGCCGGAACGCCGTCCGACATCCATTCTATACTATCGCCCCTTGGCTCAACGCGGCGGGAGTGGGTTTCTTACGAAGCACGTGGCGGAGTTTTTCCACCGAGGCCGGAAGAGGCGGACGGCGTCTTGATGTTAGGCGCCGAAGGCTTGCTTGTACCAGGCGTGCATTTCGTCGTCGCTGATGGAGGTGTTTCGACCGGCTTCGTACTCGGCCTCGACCTTCGCCCGGATGGTCAGCAGGCGCTGGTCGTCCTTGGCCACGTCGATGCCGTAGTGGCCTTGGATCCAGTGCTTGATGCCGGCGGCGCCGCTCTTGTCGGTGATGGCGACGGCGATGGGGCGGTTCAGCAGCTTCTGCGTGTCGAAGCAGCTGTAGATTTCCTCGCTCTTGAGCAGACCGTCCACGTGGATGCCGGCCCGGGTGGTGTTGAAGTCCCGTCCCACCAGCGGATAGTTGTGCGGCACCTCGTAGGAGAGTTTATCGCGGTAGTATTCGCCGATCTCGGTGATGACGGCGTAGTTCACGCGGTCGTCCTGGCCGCGGAGCTGGGCGGCCTCGATGACCGCGCCCTCGATCGGCGTGTTGCCCGTCCGCTCGCCGATGCCCAACAGGCTGCCGTTGCAGGCCGCACAACCGTACAGCCAGGCCGTGGCAGGATTGATCAGCACCTTGTGGAAGTCGTTGTGGCCGTGCCACTCGAGCAACCGCCCCGGCACGCCCGCCTCGTGGATGAGCCCGGCGACCAGCTTGGGCACGGACCGCGGCAGCGTGGCCTCCGGCCAGGGCACGCCGAACGACAGCGTGTCGCACAGGCGAATCTTGACGTCGATGCCGTAGCGCTGGCGCAGCTTCATCAGTTCGACGGCGAAGGGCACGACGAACCCGTAGAAGTCCGCGCGGGTCAGGTCCTCAAAGTGGCATCGCGGGACGATGCCGCAATCCAAGGCCGCGTGGATGATGTCCAGGTACATGTCCATCGCCTGGCGGCGGGTCTTTTTGAGCTTCAGGAAAATGTGGTAGTCGCTGCAACTGACCAGGATGCCCGTCTCGTGCAGGCCCATGTCCCGCACGAGCTTGAAGTCGTCCTTGCGGGCCATGATCCAGCCGGTGACCTGGGGGTACTTGAAGTTCAGCTCGCGGCACTTGTCCACGGCCGCGCGGTCCTTCTTGGAGTACAGGAAGAACTCGCTCTGGCGGATCAGGCCGCTGCCGCCGTCCAGGCGGTGCATCAGCGTGTAGAGGTCCACGATCTGCTCGACGGTGTACGGTGGGCGGGACTGCTGGCCGTCGCGGAAGGTCGTGTCGGTGGTCCAGATTTCCTCCGCCGGGGCCATCGGGATGGTCTCCGACTCGAACAGGATGCGGGGCAGCCGGTTATACGGGAACATCTCCCGGTACAGCACCGGCTCGGCCACGTCTTGCAGCTCGTATGTGCGGGCCTTGTCTGCCACGGTCGTCCTCACTTGCCGGGGGTAGTCCCCGTCGCCTCGGCGGCTGAAGCGGTTTATTTTATCGAAAGGCAGCGCGGTTTCAAACCCGATTTGCCGCCGCGGTGGCCTTCTTGACCCCATTGGGCCGCTGCCCTACGATGCCGCTCGGAAAGGTCGACGCTGCATGAAGATATTTACCTACCAGCTTTCGCAATTTCGCGCGGGCGAGTTCACCCTGGCCGGGTACAGCGTGGCCGGGGAGGAGGCCGTCGTCGTCGCGCCGGAGCTGGACTGCGTCTTTGACATCGGCCGCTGCCCGCGCGAGGCGCTGACGGTCAACCACCTGCTGCTGAGCCACGGCCACATGGACCACGCCGCCGGGCTGCCGTACTATTTCGCCCAGCGGGACTTTCAGGGCATCGCCAACGGCGTGGCGCTGGTGCCGGCCGGGCTGGTCGGGCCCATCGAGGCGCTGATGAGCGCCTGGGGGCGGGTGGAAGGCCACGTACCGCCCTACAAGCTGGTGGGCCTGTCCGACGGGGAGGATTACGAGATTCGCCGCGGCCTGGTGGCCCGCGCCTTTGCCACGCGCCACGTGGCCGGTTCGCTGGGCTATTCCATCGTGGACGTCCGCCAGAAGCTCAAGGGCGAGTACCTGGGCCTGTCCAGCCCGCAGATCGTGGAGCTCAAGAAGTCCGGCGTGGAAATCACCAACCGCCTGGAGGTGCCGCTGGTGGCCTACCTGGGCGACACGGGCAAGGCCAACTACTCCCATCTGCCCCACGTGGCCGACGCGGCGGTGCTGCTGCTCGAGTGCACGTTCTTCGACGACGACCATCTCCACCGCGCCCGGGCGGGCAAGCACGTGCACGTGGCCGACCTGCCGGAGATGCTGGAAGGGATGCACAATCCGCACATCCTGCTGATCCACCTGACCCGCCGCACCAACATGGCCGCGGCCAGGCGCATCCTGCGCAAGGCGCTGAAAAAGGATATCCTGGAACGCGTGACCTTCCTGATGAGCCGAAAGACTATCGAGGAAGAATAGCGGCGGGACTACTCTACCTTCCCCACGCGGATGTCCAGATCGCGGCGTTCCTCCAGGCGTTCCTGCGCGCCGTCGCGGATCCACAGGATGCGGTCGGACTTGTCCAGCATTTTGTAGTCGTGCGTAGCCGTGATGACCGTCACGCCGTGGTGGTCGCACAGGCCACGAAGGATGTTGATGATCTCCTCGCCGGTGTGCAGGTCGAGGTTGGCGGTGGGTTCGTCGGCCAGCATGATGCTGGGCGACATGGCCAGGGCGCGGGCGATGGCGACGCGCTGCTGCTGGCCGCCGGAGAGTTCGTCCGGCCGGTGGTGCAGGCGCTGACCCAGGCCGACTTCTTCCAGCACCTGCGTAGCGCGTTTTTCGGCGGCGGCGTTGTCCATGCCGCTGAACAGCAGCGGCAGCATGATGTTCCGCAAAGCCGTCAGCGACGGGATGAGGTTGAAGGCCTGGAAGATGTACCCGATGTGCCGGTTGCGGATGTAGGCCAGTTGCAGGCTGGTCTGGGTGGTCAGGTCCACGCCCCCGATGGTCACCGAGCCGCTGGAGGGCTTGTCCAGCGCGCCGATCATGTTGAACAGCGTGCTCTTGCCGCTGCCGCTGGGACCCATCACCGAAAGGTACTCTCCCCGGAAGATGTCCAGGTCCATGGCGCGCAGCGCGTAGACTTCCTGGCCGCCCATGCGATAGGTCTTGGTCAGCCCCCGGCAGCAGATGATGACGTCTGGGTTCGCCATGCGACGCGTCTCTCTCGATGGTTTTAAAATTAAAACCTAGAACGGAATTTTAATGACGGATTTCGCCAGGAAGTTCAGGCCCACGCTGAACACGGTGATCAAGCCCATGCCGCAGTGGAATCCCGCCGCGGCCACGAGGATGTACGGTCTCCATTTGGTGCCCAGCTTTCGCTGGAAGTAATAGCGCCCGACGAGCGCCCCGACAATCTCAGGCAGCACCTGATGCGGCAGCGTCTGGTTCAGGCCGCGGATGATGCCGTAAATCAGCAGAATCGGCAAATGCAGAGGCCACATGATCGCGAACAGCGCCGTCCCGAACCCGCCGCCCATCGCCAGGTATTTCCAATTGAAGGCTTCCTCAAACGTGCTGAATCGTCCCAGCGTGGAGCTCCACATGATGCATCGGGTGGCCGCTTCCTGCTCCCACATGACCTCGGTGTAGGGGAACTCCGGGCCTGGAATCGGACCCAGCGACCAGATGAACTGGGCGAAGAAAATCGAGGCGACCAGCACGACGGGCACGAGGATCAGCTCGGCTTTCCACACGGACCAGAACCGCGTGCCGGTGAGTTCCGCCTGGCGGTACTGGACGACGCCCCGGCCGTAATCGTGCATGGGCGTGGGCAGGCACCAGATGGTCACGCCGCCGCGGTAGCCGGACAGGATGAAGGAGGCTTCGCGGACCATGGGGATGGTCACCACCTGGCCGGCCAGGCCTTCCAGGCGCGCCGTCACGTAGCTCAGGATGGGCGTGTAGATGAAGGCGAAGAACATCAGCACGTTCATGACGCCCCGGTTCCAATTAATGAGCCAGCCGCTAAACAGGATGTAGCACATCGACGTGAAGACGTACGTGCCGATGATAAAAAGGGCGGGAATGTCTCCGCGGCCGGGGGGCGTGTAGGATTCGGCTTCGACCTGGATGCGCATGGCTTGCTGCTGCTTGCGGAGGGCGGCCTTGGCCCGCATCTGGTGGACCACCTGCCAGATGCCCGCGATGGCGATGGCCACGGAAACGCCGATGTGGAAACTGAAGTAGTAGTCCATGTTGTTCGTGAACAACGTGGCGGGCGTGGAATCGCCGGGGGTCCAGCTGGAGAGGATCTGATGTTTGTAGAGGATCGGATTCACGATGATCGTGATGACCAGGCCGATGAAGCTGCCCAGGATCGCGTAGAACGGCATCGCCATGCCGGTGACCAGCAGGCCCATGTTCAGGTTAATGCCCGTGGCCACGGCCGGGAGGTAGTCGGCGGTCTTGTCCGACAATTCCACGAAGGGGATGGGCAGGAGGGTGATCGGCTGGCCGAGGATGGCGGAGGAGATCGCCGGCAGGCCCAGGTAGAGCCCCCCGAAGCTCAATCCCAGGATGCCGCCGATGCTGAAAATCCGCCACCGCCAGCTCTCGGGTTTCTCGGTGCCGCCGGGGCCTTCTTCTTCCTGCTGCTCCGCCAGGGCCATGATGCCCGAAGCGCCGATGGGCGCCATGGGGAACGGTAGTTTCTCGATGTCGCTGGCGACGCGGAACAGTCCGTACGTCAGGATCGTGCCATTGAGCCGGCCCATGATGGTGCTGAACAGGACCATGCCGATGGCCGGATACCAGGCCGGGTTGAAGAAGCTTCGCGTGGCCAGCACGTCGGGGTCGCTGGGGGCGTACCAGGAGGGCAGGTGCTCCGCCACGCCCATGCCGATGGCCGACTGGCTCTGGACGAAGAATTGCTGCCAGATCATCCCCTGGAACGGCTGGACCATCGCCGCCCCGGCCATGTAGAACAGCACGAACAGTTCCGCCCTTTTGAGATACTTGTGCGCCCGCCGCGCCAGCTCCAGGAACAGGATGACGGTGACCCACTGGGCCGCCGGACCGACGCCCACGCCGGCCTGAAGCGTCATGTACATCGCGCCGGGCACCATCACCATCGCGACGAATATCGCCCCGATCAGGGAGGCGAAACTGAAGCCCTCCTCGAAGGTCTGCGGCACCTTCATGAGGTTTCGGAATTCTTCCAGCTCTTTGTCGTAGCGGACGGTGGTCACGCGGAGGCTCCCACGGTGTCAGGGTCGACCTGTTCGACGGGCAGATTGTCCCACGCCCCAAGCGTCTTGTCGCGATACTTGTCCATCACCTCCGCCGGCAGCGATCGCCAGATCAGCAGTTGCTTCCGCAGATCGTTGATGAACACGCGGTTGCCGCGCTGCCAGTCGCCGGGGGCGCCGCTGAGGCGGTAGATCAGGATGCGGACCTCGTCGATGCCTTCGATGTCGCTGGGCTGGCTGAGCATGGCGAAGCTCTGGTTCACGCCCAGGTCGAACGGCGCCAAGGCCGCCGTCGCCCGGAAACCCAGCATGTCGTTGCCCTTCTGGCGGAAGATGGAGCAGGACGTGGTGGCGAAAACGCCCAGCGACGTGTCGGTGTAGTTCTCGAAATGCTCCCTCAGGAAGCTCACCACGCCGGTGATGTCGTAGGTCGAGACGGTGAAGGGGAAGATCAGATCGTAAAGATTGCCCTGGGGCTTGGGGATCTGCCAAGTCCTCTGGATGCCCGGGTTGGCCGATCGTGACGCCTTGACCGCCGGGTAGATCGTCGAGATCAGCACCGTGCCCATGACGATCAGGATCGTGACGATGGCGTTGGTGGAGCTGTAGTTCATGGTGGGCACCGACCAGCCGAAGGTGCCGCCCAACCAGGCTAGCAACCGCGCGACGACCTGCCCCAGCAAGTAGCCGCCCATGCCGCCGATGACGGCGTACATGGCCGCCTCGGCGAAGAACAGGCTAGCCACGTGGGGCGGGGCCAGGCCCAGGGAGCTGAAGGTGTAAATCTCCCGCTCGCGGTCGCTGACGCTGCCCAGCATTGTGGCGAAGATGATCAACCCGCCCAGCACCACCGGCACCAGCAGGTCTCGCCAGCCGCTGGCCTTGGCCAGGGAGGTGAAGATCAGCCGGTACACGCCGCCCTGGTCGCCCACGTGCGTCGGCAGTTGCGTGATGCGGGCGACGGTGTCGGCCAGGTCGCGGATGACGGAGACCTTTTCTGCAACTGGGTAGATCGACAGCGAGCGGATCGTGCCGCCCAGCAGACGGGCGCGGGCCGCGGAGATCACCACCACGCGGTCCACGTTGAAGGTGACGTACTGGGCGCTCTGCACCTGGGGCATTTCCGCCAGCGACAATTGGAGGTTGGCTTGTTGGGAGAGGTTTTCCTGCGACTCGCCCGAGGAGGCCTCGTAGTCCACCGGCAGCACGCTGCTGCCTTCCAGCATGCTCACGGTGGCGAGCTTGTCCTGCACCAGCCCGCCGTACGTGAAGGCCATGCCGCTCAGCAGCAGCCGGGCCTTCCCGACGTCCGCGGCGGTGAGCCGCAGGTCCTTGGCGACGGCCTCGGTGAGGAAGATGCCGTCGCGGGCCAGCAGGTCCAGCCGGGCGGAGGGGTCGAACGCGGCCAGGAGCTCTTCCTGGCGGGGCTTGCCGTTGGCATCCTTCAGGTCAGCCATCTCCAGCCCCAACGCGGCCGCCATCGGCACGATCCGCTCCTGACGCTCGTCCGACAACAGTTTCTCCAGGCTGGCGCCCGCGAGGTAGGCGTCTTTGGCCTCCTGGGCGGTGGCCGACACCCAGATGCGGGGTACCACCTCGACGTCCTTGCCCAACCGGCCGCGAATGGTCTGGTAAACGCCCTCGGCGATGGGGCTCCACAGCGGATGCCGCACGGCGATGTGGGGCGGAGAATTGCTCATCGCCCCTTCGTAGGTGCGCCAAATGCCCCAACTGCTTCCGAAGGAAGCGAAGGTCAGGATGGTAAAGGTCAGCAGAACGACGGTGACGGCCGTCAGCAGCGTCCGCAAGGGGCGGCGGCGCATCGTCGAGATGCCCATGTTCACCGCGGCCATCATCGTGCTGAGGCGCGAAACGTCCACGCTATGCACCGTGGCCGACAGCCCCTGCATCTTGCGGACCTCCGTCTGGAGCCTGCGGACCATGATGAAGATCACCAGCGAACTCAGCAAGATGATCGCGAAGGCCAGGAAGATGATGACGGGCGTGGAGGCGATCTTGAACGCGGGGTTGACGGCGAACAGCAAAAGGAACGTCAGCAGGAAGAACAAACCGAACCAGGCGATCTGCCGGTAGATGTGCGGCGTGCCGATCAGCAATCGCTCCAGGGCGTAGGCGAACGGCATGGCCAGCAGCATCAACAGCACCACGGCCGTGACCAGGTCGTTCATCACGTCGATCAGGGGGATATAGACCAGGCGCGAGAACGCCGCCGCCGCCGACAGCGTGCCGACGTACCAATCCGTCGAGGCCTGGCCGTGATGCGTCTGGGCGTCGATTTCCAGGTCCTTGGCCCGGCCGGTCAGGTCCTCCAGCGACTCCTGATGGATGCGGACCTCCCGCAGCAATTGCAGGCGGTACTCGTTCAGCGTCCGCAGGTCGTGGGCGGTCATGGGTTCGGCGGAAGGGTGATCGAACGGGTCGTCCAGCGACAGCCCCGTGCCCTGATAACCGTCCTTGGTGTTGGTGTTGTTCAGTTCGACCAGGGCCGACTTATTGAACAACTTGATGCCTTTGGTATCGGCGGGGGCGAAAATGGTCGTCACATCGCCCCATTCGCACAACAGGTTGCGGTCCTTGGAAAAGGCCGTGGTGGACGTCGCCCCCATGGCGATGGAGGCGGTGGCGCCGCGGTCGGAGCCGTAGTTGACGAAGGTCTTGGCTCGCGTCAGGAAAATCAGCACGCCGGCCTTCGTGAAGTCCACGTTGCCGTTCAGCTTGGTCGTGTTGGACATGGCGTTGATCAATCCGCGAGGGGCCACAACCGACTTAATGTCCCTGGTGGACTGATCAAACGAGGCGGCGATGAAGTAAGGTTTCTTGCTGGCGTTGGTCGTGTAGGGTTCTTTGCTGTAATAGGACGTCGAATACGGCCCGATCTCGAAGATGCCGTGCGTGTTGGTCTTGGCCATGATCGGGTCCACGAAGCCCGGAATGAACGACTCGACGGGCATCTTCGTCCAGCCGTCGTTGCGAAGGATGGCGACGAAGGCGTCCCGAAGAGACCTGGACCGCAGGGCCCCGCCGATTCCGCTGAGTTTCACCCCCGGGCCGCTGCTCTTGGCGTTGGAGCTCGACCAGGTGGCCTCGGCATATCGCACTTCAGGCCGGGCCGAAGGCGGCATGTCCAACTCCTCGTCGTCGATCAGGCGCTTCAGGAGCGCAGAGACCTGCGGCACCTGGTCGAACAGGACGTTGCGGTTCAGGGCCGCCCGCGTGTCGGTCGGCAGCCCCTGGCGGGGCATGCGGTCCATGACCGTCATCACGGACAGGTTCCAGAGGGAAAACATCCGGGCCATCGCCCCGCTGTCGGCAAACCGGGCCGGGGCGAAGATGCGGTTGTCGTAAAGCTGCGAAACGGCCCGCGGCTCGAAGTCGGATACTTCCTCGCCCATGGCCTTGGCGATGGCGGTGATCGTCTTGAAGTGCTGGGCGTAGATGCCCACTTTGTCGTTGTCCATCGGCAGGGAGTCGTCGCCGTGGATGAACGTCCAGCGGCTTTGGGCGTCGCCCAGGTCGATGCTCACGTGCAGGACGATGGAGCTGTGCTTGGGGCCGATGTTGTTGTACAGGTGCTTGGCCTGTTGGGTTTCCTCCGTGTCCTGGGCCAGCTCGGCCAGGCGCCGCTGGCAATTCTCGCGCGTCACCTGCACCACGCGGGCGAGCGTCTCGCTGTGGTTGGGATCGCTCCGCTCGTAATGGAGGTCCCGCTGGACGTTGTTCCACTGCACGCTCTGGTCCTGGAGGGCGTCGACTTGCTTCTGCAACGTTTCAAGGGTGGGCTGGAGGGCCTCAATCTTCGCCTCCAGGGCGGCCTTGTCCTTGCCGGTCGCGGTCTTGGCGGCCTTGCGAAACCTGTTCTGATTGTCCTGGGTCTCATCCAGGGCCAGACGCTTGGGGCGGAGCGCTTCGTCCGTCTCCTCGCCCAAGGTTTTGGCCTCGGCCTGCAACATGCGCATCATGTCGTCGTAGCGATTGATCTTCCGGGTCGCTTGGCCCATGAGGTCCGTCTGTTTGAGGATGTCCTGGATCTCTTGGTAATGCTGGGTTTCGGCGGCCTCTTGCTTGGCTCGTTCGTCCAGGGAGATGCTGGCCAGCTTGGTGTCCTTCATTCGGCGGAACAGCGCCCCGTAGAAGGCCCGCGAGCCCATGTGGTTGAGCGCCTCGCCGTCGAAGAAGCACAGGATCACGTCGCGCCGCGGCCGATGGGCCCGCAGGTACTCGGCGATCTGGAGCAGGGCGGCGCAGTTTCCGGCGTCGCGGGCGCCGGGGGAAAGTTCCGGCGACTCGGAGTAGCTGTCCAGCGGGGCGGCCAGCACGACCGCCTGACGCAGACCATCCTTGCTGTCGAAGACCGGATCGGTGCCCTGCAGCACCGCGATGACGTTCCGGCCGCGCAGCTCCTTCCACTGGCAGGCGGCCAGGATCTTCACCTCGCCCGCGCGCTTGGGGTTGGTCAGGTCCAGCGATTGGGCCAGCTCGTAAGGCACGTAGAACCGCGGCAGATTCGCGGGAACGTTCACGTGGTGCTGCGCCAGGGCGTCGGTTCCCCCCCCCGGCGGGGGGCCCAGGATCAGGATGGCCTTGGCCCCGAAGGCAAAGGCGTTCAGCCAGTTCATCCCGCAATCCAGGTCCATCGCGACGATCTTGTTGTTGGGGTCGCCGGTGCCATAGTCCGGCATGTCGCCCTTGCCGACGTACATGACCGGACCGCTGAGCCCCTCGGCGGGGGTGATGGAAGCCTGGAGGATGTTCGGCCGCATCGGCACGATGGGGTAGGAATTCCCGTCCACCACCAGCACGCTCTGCGTGGTGATCGGCTGGATCACTGGCACGTCCTGCGTGAAGATTTCCTTGCTGCCGAAGCCCATGTCCTTCAGCCGCTTCAGGACGTACTGGCCCGCCGCCAGGCTGCCGTCGGGATACCCGGCCAGACGGTGAGGGTTGGCCGTCAGCGCCTGCACGTCGTTCTCGAAGGTTTGCAGGGAAAGGGGGCCGGCCGCCCGGACGGCGCCGCCAGCCGCCGCGAATCCCAGGGCCGCCAGAAGGACATAGATGACGCGGGGCCTACTCATGCTCGGTCCCTCCGATCGCCCCGGTCTCCACCGTCACGTCGGAACGTTCCGCCAGGCGCTCCACCTGGCCGTCGCGAATCCACATGATGCGATCGGCCATGTCGATCAACCGGTGGTCGTGCGTGGCGCAGATGATCGTCACGCCGCGTTCCTTGTTGAGTTTCTTGAGAATCTGATGGATCTCGGCGCCGGTCTTGAGGTCCAGGTTGCCCGTGGGCTCGTCGCACAGCAGGATGGCCGGGCGGTTGGCCATGGACCGGGCGATGGCCGTCCGCTGCTGCTGGCCGCCGGACATCTCGATGGGCTTGTGGAACCAGCGGTCCTTCAACCCCACCAGGTCCAGCAGCCCCATGCCTCGCTCGCGGGCCTCGTCGGAATTGACGCCGGCGAAGGCCATCGGCACCGTCACGTTTTCCAGGCAGGTCATGTATTGGACCAGGTTGTAGGTCTGGAAAATGTATCCGATCTTGCGGCAGCGGAGGAACGCCAGCTCGATGGCGTTCAATTGGGCCACGTCCACCTCGTCGATGAACACTCGGCCGCTCGTGGGGCTGTCCAGCCCACCGACCATGTTGAAGAAGGTGCTCTTGCCGCTGCCGCTGGGGCCCATGACGCAGATAAATTCTCCGCGGTAGATTTCCACGTCCACGCCGCGCAGGGCCTCGGTGGTCACCTCGCCCATGCGGTAGGACTTCTTGAGCTTGCGCGTGCGGATGATGACCGGCCGCTCGACCTTGGGCTGGCCGGCGGAGGCTCCTGCAACCGGAGGCGTTTTGACGGTGGGGGGTTCGCTCATGGCCGCTCGCTATTCGATGCGCATCGCCTCCATCGGCGCTAGCCGCGCCGCCACCCAGGCCGGATACACGGCCGCCATCGCCGAAATGAGAATGCTGACCACCAGCGCCACGCCCGCCGCGGCCACAATCGGCCACAGCGGCAGGCTCCCCAGCGCCAGCAGGCCGTACGAGCTCCAGGCCCGCAGCGACCCCAGCAGGAATCCCAGCGCCACCCCGATGGCCCCGCCGGCGACGCCCTGCATGACCGATTCCAGAATAAAGTTGATCATGATGAAGCCGTCGGTGGCGCCCAGGCACTTCATCGTGGCGATCTCGCGGAAGCGCTCCGTGACGCTCATGAGCATGGCGTTGGCGATACCCACGATGCACACCAGAAAGCTGACCAAGATCAGGGAGATCGTTCGGTTGTTGAATCCCAGCAAGCCCTCCGAGCCGGCGACCTGGCTTACGTTATTTTTGACGTCCTCCAGGTGGCTTTCGTTCATCACGTAGGCAGCTACCTGCTGCACTCGCTTGGCGCTTAGCCCTAGCTTCTTGTCGCAGGCGGTCGCGTCGACGAACCATTTGGCGCCTTCGGCGGAGGTCAGGTAGTGGTAAAGCATCTGATCGTTAAGCTTGGTGACGTTGACGTCCAGGCGGGTGGCCAGGAGGTTCTTCACCAGCACCACGCCTTTTCGGATGGGCTTGGCTTCCGCCTCGGCCTTGGGCGCGTTGCCAGGCTCCTCGGCGGTCTCGCCGCCGTTGTCGCCCTCGCCGGCCCCGATCAGGTCGGCGCCGGTCTGGTTCGCCGCCGGGCCGACGTACAGGGAGATCAGCGTCTTGGCGTCGAGGTTCCAGGCCGCCTGCTCCCGCAGCAGGGGCAGGATGTCCGCGGGCATGTGGAATCCCAGGGACGTCAGGGTATCCAGGAGATTTTTATCAGCCTTGGCCAGCAGCGACTGCGGCGTCTGGGCGCCGGTGAGGAATTTGGTTTTGACCTGCTCCACCGCCGCGGCGTCGCCGGCCAGGATCTTCTGTCGCGCCGGTTCGGCGGCCTGCCAGTCCTTCAGGAATTGCTGGAACTCCTCGACGGACGTGGGGAACTGCTGGGTGGACGTCTTGAGGGCTTCCCGGAAGGCCGCGAACTTGGCCGGGTCCGCCAGATCGGCGAACAGGGCCTCATCCGTCACCGCCCCGACCAGGCCGCGGCGCTGTCCCTCGCCTAGATTCTGGAAGTAAGCCAGATACTTGTGATGGCGCCGGGCCGCCTCGGCCAGGCGGTTGAGGTCTTCGGCGCTCAAGTGGCCCCAGGTGGCGAACTCTTCCCAGGCGACCTGGCCGGGTTTGGCGGAGGCCAGCTCGTCCGCCAGTTGCAGCGGTAGCAGGGGCAGGGAGATCCGCGCCACCCAGAAGCGGAAGGTTTCGCGCGGGGCGATGCGTTCGGCGACGGTCTTGGCCACCTGGCGGGCGGTGAAGCCGTCGGTGAGCATGACCATCAGGAACGCCCCGGCCAGGGCGATGATCGTGACGGTGATGGCGGCGCGGAACAAGCGGTATTTGAGGCCGCTGAGCACCAGCTCCAGACACCGCCCCAGCGGCAAGCGCACCTGCTCTCGGACCTCGATCGCCTTCATCCGCGGTCGTCCTTGCCCCCGCCCACGACGGCTATCAACCCGCGCTGCGTCAACTGCCGGAGAAATTGCGCCACCGAAAGCTGCGCCTCGCGGAACGACAATTTGTGATCGGCGGCGAATTCCTCGATGATGGCTTCCACGGTTCGCCGACCGTCGCACATCCTCAGCACGCCCGCCCCTACTGGCTCCAGCTCCACCCGTCGGTGGTGGGAAAACGGCAAAATCCAGCTCAAAGGAGGCACAAGGAACTTCGGCCTGGGTATCGGTATGGACACCAAGGCGCTCCCGTCGGGCCGGAAGGTGATCTCCATGGCCCGGTTCCGGTACGGGACGGCCGCAAGCAGATTAGCCGCGGACGGCTGGGGTTGCAACTGTTTTTGCCCGCGCCACTTCATGCTTTCCTCACCTTGCCGGGACGGACTTGCGGCACCGGCCGGCAGCACCGGATGACCAGCCCTTCCGGCAGGGCCGGTTCCTCCGTCCTGCTCGTCCGATGGGTGATGAGGTGGTAGACCCGGCTTTCCTGGGGGCACAGCCAAGCCAGGTCCAGCCGCAGGAGCCGCCGGCCGCGCAGGCTCGACCACAGGTCGGCCCGGCCGCGGCTGATCAGCCGCCAGGCCGGATGACCGTTGACGACGGCGGCCTCCTCTTTGACGGCCTTGTGCCCCGCCGGCACCTGCTTCTTCATCCAGTCCATCAGGCTGCCCTTGATCCAATATTCCGGCAAGGCCAGGCGCTGGACGACGAACGGCGGAATGGTGTGGCCGGGGGCGGCGAACTCCCAGCTCACCCGCCCGACCTTGGAATCGTTGCGGCGAAGATCGAACGGCCGCGGCAGGTCCAGGCTCAGGCCCATCGCCTGCCACAGCCGCGGCCAGGCGGAAGACTCCGCGGCCACGGACTTCAGGATGGCGGCCTCCAACGCCGCGTCGCGCTGCTGCTCCTTGGGCCAGACCAGCGTGACCTCCGCCAGCAGCAGCGGTTCGGCGAAGACCTTGGTGGCGTACGTGACGACCCCTTCCTCGGCGGCCTTGCGCAGCAGGCCCACCCAACCGGCCGGCAGGCTGGTCAGCGGCGACAGTTCGCGAAGCTGGCCCTTGTCGCTGTGGCGGTACTTTTCCAGCAGCAACTCCAGTTTGGGCGGCTGCTTGACCTTCCGCCACTGAATGTTCAGGCGGTGGTAGTGGCGGTCGGTGAAGGTGCACCGCCCCGGCTCATCGGGCCCGCTGGCGATAGCCAGTTCCCATTCGCCGGGGTGGCTGATGCTCACGCCCAGCCAGCTTGTTAGTTCCAACGCCCTCGCCATGGCCACCCAGCCGCTAGGCCTGTCCGAATCGCAACGCCGCACCGCGGGCGCCGACCTGCCTATGGAAGGCCGCCGATGGACAGGCGCTTTTTTATACCACATCGCCGCGGACGGACAAACGCGCAATCGCCGATCCCGGCCCGGCGGCGGAATCGCTCATGCCCGAGGGAAACGGCTGCCGATAACACACCACGTTGCACACCTGTCCTGCCGATAGGCAGGCGCGAGTGAGTTTATGTTCCATCAGAGCTACTACAGCGAGGGCCCCGCCGTCGTCGAAGTCGACCGGCGGTATTTCACGCCGGCCGAGGCCGACAGGGCCTTGGTGCTGGTCCGGCGGATCGCCGCGGACATCGTCCGCCAGTATGCGTACCTGGGCGACCTTCAGGAGGCCCTGGAAGCCGCCCCGGCCGCCCGCGGCGAGGCCATCCGCCTGGGCCTGCTGGAGACGATCGAGCGGCTGCAATCCTGCCTGGAGGAACTGGACGACCTGGGCGTGGAGCTGGCCGACTGGTCGCGCGGGATCGTCAACTTTCCTTCGCGCGTGGACGGCCGCCGCGTGCTGCTGAGCTGGGAGCCGGGGCAGGATCGCATCCGCTATTGGCACGAGGTCGAAGACGGCCTGGCCGGCCGACAACCCATCGAAACACTCCCCGCCGACCGACCCCTGGCCGCCAGCCAACGACGCTAAGCGGCCAAGCATTCCACGGGAACCCAGTTTCTCACCCTATAAGGCTAAGACTTGTCATCACTCGGAATCTGCTTAAAAGCGTGGATAAAAATATTTGCAAGGCAGTTGAAGAGCCATCGGTGTGATTCTCGCACTGTTTCCATTTCTTCGGCTGTCACCTCCAAATCTGCCGGATTCTTGGGATGAGTGATCTTGTGCCGCAGCAACAGTGCCTTCTGCATCTCGTTCCACCCATTGTCCGAGAACAGAGACTCAGGGTTATAGCCCAAGCATTCGGCCATCGTTCGAAAAACAAAGGCGCAATAGTTCGCGAACGGAATCCGGTTCGGTTCGGATTCAAGTTTACCCTGACGATTGGGTCTGTATGTTTCATCTGCAAGCAGAAGAAGCTTCGTGACGTCGATGTTTTGGGTTCGCAATCTCTTACCAAGAGACTGCTTCACTACGTTTTCCTTCAGCCAGTAGAGGCAGCCTTCGTTGAAGGCAAACGCGGCGCGCACGAATGCACGCCGGAAGAATTGCGAGTCCGACTTCTCGAGCTGTTCCTCGCATTCGACCAAGTCGTCAAACAAGGGCCGAAGCAGAGGTTCTTTGACCGATTCTTCGCTCCGGATAAACCGAATGCCTTTCTTCATTGTTGTCTAGCCTTGTTCTGTAACTGCGAAGAAGCTATCTAGCCCCTGGCAGGTCGCTCCTAAGTGATCAATTGCCTCCCGCGATGCCGACACTCCCGTTGGCGGATGATTCTACCACCCCAACTGGGGCGGGTATAGGCTCGTAGGGCGGATAACTGGTTACCCGCAGGTTACTTTCATAAGTCTGGTTGATAGAGCCGTCAAGGCGGGTCTTTTTGCTTCCCTGTCAGCCGGACCTGCGGCAGAATAGGGGCCTGGAGAGTCACATCATGCGAGTGGTCTTCTGCGGTAGCGGCGGTTTTGCCATCCCCTCGTTGCGGGCGATTGTGGCGTCGTCGCACGAGCTGGTGGGCATTGTGACCCAGCCGGCCCGGCCGGCGGGCCGCGGCGGGCACCTGCGCCCCACGCCGGTCTTCCAAGCCGCCGCCGAGATGGGCCGAGCGGCCGTGGAATGCGCCAACATCAATGTCGCTGAAGGCGTCGAGTTGATCGCCGGCCTCAAGCCCGACGTGATCGCCGTCGCCGACTTCGGCCAGCTCATCCGCAAGGCCGTCCGCGACCTGCCGCCGGCCGGATCGTTCAACCTGCACGGCTCGCTGCTGCCGCAGCTTCGCGGGGCGGCGCCGGTGAACTGGGCCATTATCCTGGGCCAAAAGGTCACCGGCGTGACGACCTTCGCCCTGGTGGCCAAGATGGACGCCGGCGACATCTACCTCCAAGCCGCCACTGACATCCAGCCCGCCGAGACGGCCGAGGAGCTTCGCGTCCGCCTGGCCGAGTTGGGCGCGCCGCTGGTCGTCCGCACGCTGGACCTCCTGGCCGCCGGCGGCGCCAAGCCCCGCCCGCAGCAGGAATCCCAGGCCACGTTCGCCCGGCCGCTGACCAAGGCCGACGGACGCATCAACTGGTCCGCCGACGCCGCGACCATCCGCAACCGCGTCCACGGCACCTGGCCCTGGCCGGCCGCGCGCAGCCTCTTCCGCCGCAAGGGCGGGCGGGAGCAGGCCGTGACGCTGGTCCGCGCCGAGGTCGCCGAGGGGCACGTCAGCACGCCGGCGGGAATGGTCGACGGCAAGGGCGCCGTCTCCACCGGCGGGGGGCGGCTGCGGGTGCTGGAAATCCAGCCCGCCGGCGGGCGGGTGATGACGTGGCGCGACTTCGTCAACGGCTATCGCGTGGCCGAGGGTGACCGCTTCCTGTCCATCGCGCCGGCCAAAGAAAAATGATCCGCAGCCCACGGGACATCGCCGTCTGGGCCCTTTCGGATAGCAAGGGGAACGTCACCGCCGCCCTGGAACGCCTGCTAGGCCGGGAGGAGCTGTCCAGCCCCGACAAGGCCCTGGCCCATGAGCTGGCGCTGGGGGTGCACCGCCGCCGCGCCACGCTGGAGGCCATTCAGCGGGCGTACCTGGCCCAGCCCGACCGCCGCCTGCCGGGGGTGCTGAACGAAATTCTCGGCGTCGGCCTGTACCAATTGCTGTTCCTGACGCGTGTGCCGGACTTCGCCGCCGTCCACGAGGCCGTCGAGCAGGCCGTCCGCCATCACCACCGCCGCCAGAGCGGGCTGGTCAACGGCCTGCTGCGGACCGTCGCGCGAGGCGTCTCGCCGATGCAGACCGGGCCGGTGCCCCTGGAGGCTTGCGTGCTGCCGGTGGGGCCATCGGTGTGGCGGCGATTCGACAAGTCCCTGTTCCCCGATCCGGCCGCCGACGCCGCCGGCTACCTGGCCGCGGCGTTCTCGCTGCCGGAGGTCTTAGCCGCCCGATGGCTCCGCCAGTCCGGCTCGCTCCAGCAGGCGGCCGAGTGGGCCACGCATGCCGATTGCCGCCCGCCGCTGATCCTCCGTGTCAACGCGCTGCGGGCGACGGCCCAGTCGGTCCTGGCCGCCCTAGCCGCCGATGGCATCGCCGCGAAACTGCATACCAACGGTACGAGCCTGGTGCTGGACGAGCACACCGATATCCGCAAGCTGGCGGCCTTCCGCGATGGCCTGTTCCAGCCGCAGGATGCCACGGCCTCCGCCGTCGTGGCCCAGGCCGTCGAACCAAAAAGCGGCATGAACGTGCTGGACCTCTGCGCCGCCCCGGGCGGCAAGACCACCCACATGGCGGAGTTGATGGGCAACCGCGGCGCCATCACGGCCGTGGACGTCAGCGCCGAGAAGCTGGCGGCCATCGAGATCAACTGCCGCCGGCTGGGCATCACGATCGTCCAGCCGGTCCTGGCGGAGCAGGTCGGCGGGCTGGAGCCGGGCGGCTTTGACGTCGCCCTGGCCGACGTGCCGTGCAGCAACACCGGCGTGCTGGCCCGGCGGGTGGAGGCCCGCTGGCGGTTCAGCGAGGAAAACCTGGCCAAGCTGGTCAAGGACCAGCGGTTCCTCCTGGCGGCCGCGGGACAATTCGTCAAGCCCGGCGGCCGGCTGGTCTACAGCACCTGCTCCATCGAGCCGGAAGAGTGCGCCGAGCTGGCCCGCGCCTTTGCGCAGCGCCACGACCGATTCAAGCTTATCGACGAAAAGCTCACACTCCCCGCCGGCGCCGACGACCCGACGCACTGGACCGACGGCGGCTACTACGCCGTGTTTAAAGGATAATTGCGAGCCTGCCTGCCGACCGGCAGGCTTCGCGCTACGACCTTCCGTTGCTTTTGTCCTCTACTTGCGGCAGTATTTCGGCCATGGCCAAGCAGGCGGAACAGCAGAGGCCCCATTCGCCGCGGATCGAGAATCGCAAGGCCTGGCACAATTACCACGTGCTGGAGGTGGTGGAGTGCGGCTTGGAGCTTCAGGGCACGGAGGTCAAGAGCCTCCG
>Ga0187885_10000208_pt1 | contig 71898 bp, 59 predicted proteins | sample June2016WEW_20_1_3_FD_132970 | JGI IMG/M metagenome (GOLD analysis project Ga0187885, IMG submission 132970) | Peatland microbial communities from SPRUCE experiment site at the Marcell Experimental Forest, Minnesota, USA - June2016WEW_20_100 | ecosystem: Environmental > Terrestrial > Soil >...
CACGCGCGCCCAGGAGAGCCTGAGAAAGACTCTCGTTGCCGACGCGCGGCGGTCCCTGGCGCCCGTTCACCTCTCCGACCAGTTCCAGCTTGTTTCTCACCGGAAGAACGAATGCGGCGCCGTAGGTGAGCAAATCGGCCTGCGTATTGGGAATGATAGAGGATCCGAGAATCGCCATGCCGATGTTTCCAATCACCTCTGCCTTGCCGAAGTGCTTGGCGACGAGGGTGCGCGCATAAAACTCCGTCTCGTCGGCGCCCAGCCCGCTTTCATTTGTGGCATTCGGGAGCTGAACGGCAAACTTGAATGAAATCGCCGGACGCTTCGCGCTTTCACCCGCGAGCTTCAGTTTCGTGCCCAGAATAATGTCGCCGAAATCGCTGGTGGAATTGCCGGCGAACGTGGGGGGGATGACTGGAGTCGTCCGGTTCGCCACAGTCAAAAAGTCGCGAAAAACGCCCGAGATTTGGAATTCCGCGTATTCCCCGACGCCGACGCGCACGGAGGTTACACCGAGCCGCATCAGGTCCCCTTCAAGACCCGACAACGTGTAAAGTTGCCGGTGGTAAAATTCGACCCCGAAGTCGGCGTGGACGATGCCTAAGGACAGCAGTTCGGGATTCTCGGTGACAAGCGGACGATCTTGCCCGAAGGCAGGAGCAGCTACTAACACTAGAGCCAGGAGTGCCACCTTTGTACGCACTTGCCCTCCTCTATCGAAGACCTGCAAGAATGACTCCCCGACAGTGCCATTCATGCCGGCTAAAGGTCTGATGATACCCTATCGCCGCGGGTTATCCAGGAGGAACTGGAGAATCGCAGAGGCTGCAAGAGCCGCAGTTTCGGCTCGCAGAACTCTCGGTCCGATGCTGACGATTCGGAAACCGGCTTCTCCGGCTGCACGGGTTTCCGTTTCTTCCCATCCGCCCTCAGGACCTACACAAAGCAGAACCTTTTTTGGTGTGAAGTCCGCCGCGTTCAGGCGCTCGTTCGCCCTTTCGTGAAGCATGAATCGGGCATACCCTGCATGCTCAGTTGATGTCAAGAGTGCATCAAACGCCAACGGTGGCCGGATCTTCGGAACCGTGAGCCTCCTGCTTTGCCTGGAAGCTTCCCGGAGAATGCGATCCCAGCGTTCCAGACGGGCTTCGAGCCGCGACGCCGGGATGCGCACGGAACAGAAACGAGTCTCGAGAGGAAGAAATTGATCTACTCCCAGCTCGGTTCCCTTTTGCAGCATCCACTCGAACCGGTCCAGCTTTATGAGGGCGGCAGCGAGCACGAATGTAGTGCCGGATTGTGCGGTGGAATCAAGTCGCGCGAGGGAGGCAATATGGGTCTCTTTGCCCAGGAACTCAACCCGGCCTGAGTAAGCGTGGCCCTCTCCATCGAACACTTCGACCTCATCGCCGGCACTGAGACGCAGGACGGCGCGCAGGTGATGGGCCTGCTCGGGTCCGAGGACGGCTGCTCCGTCCAGGATTTGATCTTTCAGGATGAAGAAGCGCCTTCGGGACATAGGCACCGACTACCCGAAGATATCTTTTACTTTCTCGAATATGTTTCGTTCGTGAGAGCTTTCGTCGTCTTTGTTCAGGCTCGCCAGGCTTTCATACAATTGGCGTTGCTCTCTGCTGAGGTTCGAGGGAATAACCACATTGACCGTGACGAACTGATCTCCACGCCCCCGCTCGTTCAAACTGACTATGCCTTTGTTGCGCAGCCTGAATACGGTGCCTCCTTGCGTTCCTTCGGGAAGCTTCAGCTTCTCCTCGCCTTCGAGGGTGGGCACGGCGACGTCGGCGCCGAGAACGGCCTGTGTGATTCCAATGGGTATCTGGCAGTAAATGTTGTTCCCCTGGCGCTGGAAAAACGGGTGCTCTTCAACGAGGATGACCACATAGAGATCGCCCGCCGGTCCGCCTCGTCCACCCGCCTCACCTTCTCCCTGAATACGCAGCCGCGAGCCGTTGTCCACGCCCGCGGGAATCTTCAGCTCGAGCACTCTTTCTTTCCGCACGAGGCCGCGGCCATGACAAGCGTCGCAAGGGTCGCGAATAATCCGTCCTTCACCATTACATTGATGGCAAGCGCGGCTGATGGAAAAAAAGCCCTGCTGATAACGTACCTGGCCGGCGCCCTTGCATGTCGGGCAGGTCACGGCGCTCTTTCCCTTCGTGGCACCGCTTCCCCCGCATGCGCTACAGGTTTCCTGGCGCGGAATCTTGATTTTTGTCTTGAGGCCGAAGGCGGCATCTCGAAAAGAGATCTTGAGGTCGTAGCGAAGGTCCGCGCCGCGTTCGGGCCCATGACGACGCCTGGACCCGCCGAAGAGGTCTCCAAACCCGAAAAAGTCTCCGAGTATGTCGCCAAAATCGCTGAAGATCGCGGGATCGAAACCGCTGAAACCGCCCTGCATGCCGCTGTGTCCAAAACGATCGTACCGGGCGCGTTTTTCCGGATCGCTCAAGACGCTGTACGCCTCGGCGGCCTCCTTAAACTTCTCCTCGGCTTCTTTGGATCCCGGGTTTTTATCGGGGTGGTATTTGACGGCGAGCCTGCGATATGCGCTCTTGATCTCCTGATCGGAGGTATCTCGGGAAACACCGAGCACCTCGTAGTAGTCTCTCTTCTGGTTCAAACGACTCACTCCACGCTACGGTTTTTTCCCGTTCGCCTCGTCCAGGGCAGATTTCATCAGTCTTTGCAGGTCCTGTTCCTCGACATCCGCATCCGGATCCTTCTGAGGCTGGGCACCGGCGTCGGCGGGCAGGTTGAGCATTGCCGCCGTCAACTTCGCGGCTCCCGATTCCAGCTCCGTTAGCAGGTCCCTGAAAACACCCGGGTTCGCCTCTTTCTCAGGCAGCGATCTTGTTTTCAGGATCGCTTCTTTAATGGATGCCTGGTCTACATTGCTCAGAAGCCAGCCGAACTCCCCGAAACTCCTGGCAATCGTAGCAACATGGCCCTGAATGCGGTTGCGCAACTCCGCGCACTCCTTCAGTCTTCGATCGCCCTCGGCAAACTGGCGTGCTTCGAAGATCATCTGATCGATTTCTTCCTTGCTTAGTCCCGTCGAAGGCGTGATGCGGACGACTTGTTCCTTTCCAGAAACCTTGTCGCGCGCCGACACGCTCACGATTCCGTTGGCGTCGATGTCGAAGCTGACCTCGATTTGCGGCGCTCCACGGGGCGCTGGGGAGATGCCGACCAGCTCGAAACGAGCCAACGAGCGGTTGAATTGTACCAAATCACGTTCGCCCTGATAAACGTGCACTTCCACGGCGGATTGGTTGTCGGCTACGGTGGTAAAGACCGTCGTCTTTCTCAGGGGAATGGTCGAGTTATGCTCGACGATCCGCGCGAATAGCCCGCCTTGGGTTTCCACACCCAGCGTAAGTGGCAACACGTCCAGGAGAACGATGTCTTTCAACTCGCCGTCGAGTACGCCGCCCTGCAAGGCGGCCCCTACGGCGACGACCTCATCAGGATTCATTTCCGCGGAGGGTTGCTTCCCGAATATCTTCGCCACATGCCGTTGAACCGCGGGCGTACGCGTCTGCCCGCCTACCAGGATGACCTTGTCGATCTCGGCAGGCTTGAGTCCCGCGTCTTTCAGCGCCTGCTCGCAGTAAGAGGTCGTGCGCTCGATCAATACCTGGACCAGAGACTCAAACTTCGCGCGCGTGAGAACTTTGTCGAAGTGCTTGGGGCCCTTGGCATCTCCGGCGATGAAGGGGAGATTGATGTGTGTTTCCACCATGGTGGAAAGCTCGCACTTCGCTTTTTCGGCCGTTTCCTTGAGCCTTTGGCGCGCGAGTATATCCTCGCCGAGGTGGATGCCGCACTCGGCTTCAAACTCGCCAATCATCCATTCCATGATGCGCTGGTCGAAATCTTCGCCGCCGAGAAAGCTGTCGCCGCAGGTCGAAAGCACCTCGAAAATGCCTTTGTTCAATTCGAGGATCGAGATGTCGAAAGTTCCCCCTCCCAAGTCGAAAATCGCTACGCGCTCCCGTTCCTTCTTTCCCAGTCCATAAGCCAGCGCGGCCGCGGTCGGTTCGTTGATGATACGTCTCACATCGAGCCCGGCTATCCGGCCGGCATCCTTTGTGGCCTGGCGCTGCGAATCATCAAAGTAGGCGGGCACCGTGATGATCGCTTCCGTTACCGTTTCGTTGGTGAATTCCTCCGCCATTTTCTTCAGGTACTGCAGAAGCATGGCGGAGATCTCTGGAGGGCTGTAGTCCTTGCCCTGGATTGAGATGCGAACGTCTCCCTTATCTGAAGCGGCAAGCTTGTAGGAGAGGTACGATTTAAGCCTCTGAACTTCCGGGGAGTCAAATCTGCGACCCATGAGACGCTTAACGGCATAGACTGTATTCCCGGCATTCGTCACCATCTGGCGCTTGGCGATCTGGCCAAGCAGCCGATCGCCTTTTCCAGCGAAGGCAACGATTGAGGGAGTAGTCCTGCCCCCCAAGCTGTTGGGCACAATTTGAACCGCGGAGCCCTCGAGGACAGCAACACACGAGTTGGTCGTGCCGAGATCAATTCCGATGGTTTTGGCCATGTTTCACTATTGAGTGGCGCCTTCGTTGGTTTTTAGCCGGATATTGCTGGCGACAACCACCTGTGCCGGCCTGAGCAGGTGGTCCTTGAAAAGATAGCCGCGCCTAAGTTCCTCGATGACCGTATTGTCTTCGAATTCCAGTGTTTCCTCGCGAGTCAACGCCTCATGAAAATGGGGATCGAATTTGTGCCCTTTGGCTTCGATGGGAATTACCCCCAGACGGCTAATAGTATCGACCAGCTGTTTGTAGATGAGCTCCACACCTTCCCGATATTTCCGCAAGGTTGCCGCCTGTCCGGTCTCTTCCTGGAAGCTTTTCAACGCCCGTTCGCACCCATCTAGGATTGGCAAGAATTCCTCGATTACCGAGCTCATCACCAGCGTCGTCGTCTCCGCGCGCTCTCGATCGCTGCGCTTGCGGTAATTCTCAAATTCGGCCGCTTTGCGCAGAAATCGGTCTCGCCACTGATCCGCGTCGGCTTTTGCTGCCGCCAGGTCTGCCTGGAGCTGCACCGACTCGTCCTCCCGGGTTCCCTGCGTCCCGGAATCCGACTCATCCGACACGGCGGCCTTCTGTTCAGGAGCCGCCTCAGGGACGTCCGGCACATTGTTGGTCATCTTCGAAGTCATACTCGCGTTCCTTCACTGCCCATGACACGGCCAAAAATCCTGGCTACATATTCGACCAGGGATATGGCCCGGGCATATTCCATGCGGGTAGGACCCAGAATCCCAAGAGATCCGATGGTCCTTTCATCCACGACATACCTCGAGGCGATCAGCGTGCAGTCCTCCACGCCGGGAAGAGCGTTTTCAGTTCCGATCGTGATACGCACCTCCTGGGTGTCGCCATGTATGCATTCGGATATGAGGGTCGCCAGCCGGCTCCTATGCTCGATGGTCTCAAAAAGGACCCTCATCCTTGTAATATCGGAGAACTCAGGATTCTTGATTAGATTTGAGGCGCCATCCAGATAAACCTCGGATTCGGATTCTTCGGCAGTCTCCGAGAAAGTCTCGGCGCTCAGCAGGATCACGCGACGTACAAGCTGGTCGTAGCGCGCCTTCTCCTCCCGTATCATTTTTGACAATAGCAATTTGATCTCTTTGAGCGTCTTATCTTTGAAGTGGTCGACGATGTAGCGCGCCGCCTGATCGAGTTCCGTCTGGCTGAACTCCTCTGTGGGATGGATGACTCGGTTTTGCACGATTCCCGACTTCGATACCAGGATGATCAGGATCCGATTATCCGACAGCTTCATGAACTGGATGTGTTGGAGTGCCACTTGGCTGATGGGGGGCGAAACCACGATTCCCAGGTTTTGAGACACATGAGAAAGAACCTGGCAAGTGCGCGTCATGAGCTGATCCGGGTTGTCTTGCGACATCAGGCTGCGATCGATCAACTGGCGTTCCCCAAGCGAGATCTCCTGCTTTTCCAGCATATAATCGACATAGAGGCGGTAAGCCTTGTCCGTCGGAATTCGCCCGGCAGAGGGGTGCGGTTGACGCAGATAGCCCATCTCCTCCAGGTCCGCCATGATATTGCGCACCGTGGCAGGGCTCAGATGCTCGTGGCTCCGGCGGGCGACGGTGCGGGAACCCACCGGCCTACCCGTGGCTACAAAGGTCGAGATCGCCCATTGGAGGATCTCGCGAGATCGTTCATCGAGGCTAAGGCCGGGTTTGGCATCCATAAGATATTGACCGATTTCAATTTCCTCGGATTTTCCCGCTTGGGCAGCGGTGGTAGCGAGATATGTCCACTCTATCTCCAGACTCCTCCCACGGAAACATTATAATATGCCACAAGTCAAAGTCAACCAAGCCTTTATCTGCGGTCGAGATACTGCAACTACAACCCGGGGAGCATGTCCATAAGCGCTAACTTAAGCCGTTACCCCCACCTGGACTTGGACCTAGACTTGGTCTTGGACTTGGACGTTCTTGTGCTAGACACATTTTCGAGAACCTCCTGCTTGGGAAACTTCACGTCAGGAAGGATAGTCCACGTCCACGTCGAGGTCCAAGTCCACGTCGAAGAGCTACAGCGAGCATATCTTGGCGCCGAGATGAGCTTACGCCCTGAGCTGCTGCTACTTTCTAAAACTGAAACTCCGTTCCTATACCTCGTCTGGCAGCTTCGTCGAAAACGGCTTTGGCGGCCGAGACATCCTGGATTGCCAATCCCACGGATTTGAAAAGTGTGAGATCTTCCGCCGATGTTCTTCCGGGAACCTTACCGAGGATGACATCTCCCAGATCGCCGGCGACCTTATCCCAGGTCCATGTACCTTCTTGTGCTGGGATCAGGAAATCCCCAGCCTCGGCTTTGCAGGCCGCCGTGAGATCGCACACGATCCGGCTGCGATGCACGGTGAGCGTGTCGAGCTCGCGCATCTTCGGGGTATGAGAGCCAATGCCGTTGATGTGCGTCCCGTTTCTGAACCAGCTGCCCTCGACGATCGGTTCCGAGGCGCTCGTGGCAAGCACCACGATCTCCGCCTGTCGCACGGCCCCGGCTGGATCGCGTGCCAGTTCGACGGGGACTCCGGTTTTTTCCGTGACCTTGCGGGCAAAAGCCAGCCGGGCATCTTCGGAATCCACCGACCAGACCAACAGCTTGCGGAGTGGCCTCGCCTCGTGAATCGCCAGCACCTGGGTAAATGCTTGCACTCCAGAGCCGAAGATCATGCCGACGCTTGCCTCCGGTCTGGCCATGTATTTCGTGGCAACGCCGGCGACGGCGCCTGTACGCATGGCGGTGAGGAACCCGCCGTCCATTATTGAAATGGGAAATCCCGTATCCTCATCGAGAAGGAGGATGGTTCCCAGCACCGAGGGCAGGCCGTGCTTTTTAACATTGTCCTTGTAGACCGTCACCACTTTGGTCCCGAGGGCTCCCAGGTTTCGAATGTACGCGGGCATAAATAGCGCCAATCCAGCCTTTTCGGGCAGTGCGATCGGCGTGCGCTGCGGCATGGAGGCATCGCCCTGAGCAAGGCCGGCGAACGCTTTTTCCACTGCCTCCATGCACATCTTCATTGTGAAGAAGCTCTCCATTTCCTTGCGCGACAGAAGTAGGGTTTTCATGGCACCTCCGAAACGATTGAAGGGTGACGATTGACGAATGCCGGGCGACGGGTTCCTGCATCATCACCCGTCATTCGCCACGATTGATCAGGCTCGAGCGTGCTTGCGGCCGTGCTGGGTCATGAACTTTTCCAGCCGGTCAAACGCCTCTTCCAGAATCTCTTCCTGGGGGAGAAAAACGATCCGCATGTGGCGGGTACCTGGCCGTTGGCCGAACCCGCCGCCGTGCACCACGACCACTCCGGTCTCCTGGATAAGATCTCCAACGAATTCCTCGTCCGGCTGTTCGATGTGAAGACGTGGAAAGGCATAAAAGGCAGCCGTCGGCTTCACACAGGAAATGCCGGGTATGGCGTTCAAGCGGCGGTGGGTGATGTCGCGCCGGCGGCGGAGCTTCGCCTTCACTTCCGCAAGGTGATCCTGAGGACCTTCGAGCGCCGGCTTGACAGCATATTGCAGCGGTGTCACCGCGCACAAACGGGCTCTGAGACACTTGTTGACGGCCTCGATGTACTCCGACATCATCGCTTGCTTCCCTGTCACGATCGCCCAGCCGATGCGGAACCCGGGCACCAGGTAACTCTTGGCAAGTCCGTTAAACGTGACTATTGGCGCCTCATCCGAGAGCGATGCGATCGAAATGCTGTCCTCGCCGTCAAGCACCAGCTTGTCGTAGATCTCGTCCGAGAAGATCATGAGATTGTGCTTCAGACTGAGGTTAACGATCTCCTCGAGGACCTCCCTCGAGTACCTGGAGCCGGTAGGATTGTTGGGGTTGATCAGAACCAGGGCACGCGTTCGCGGGGAGATCTTTTTCTTCATATCGGCAATATCCGGTTCCCAGTTGTTCTCCTCGTCGAGGTAATAGGGAACGTTTTGCGCCTGCAGTTTCCCGAGAACGGCCGTGTAAAGCGGATACCCCGGAGACGGCGTCAGTATCTCGTCCCCCGGATTCAGCAAAGCCGTCAGGCAAAGCTCGATGCCTTCGGAGGCGCCGGAAGTGACGAACAGATCGAGCCAGCTCTTGATTCCCTTTCGTCTGGCGGCATTGCCGATCGCGTCGCGAGCTTCCTGGACCCCTGACGAATTTGCATAGCCCGTGTGATTATCGAGCAGCGCTTTATAGCATGCTTCGATCATGTGCGGCGGCGTTTTGTAGTCGAACACCATCGGGTCGCCGATGTTGAGATAGAGGAGCTGCTTTCCTGCGGCTTTCGCCTGTTCCGCTTTTTTCAAAATGTCGCGAATCGCGTATTCGACTTTTTGCGTGCGCTCCGCAGGATGGATCATCGGAATCTCCTTCTAGATGGCCCCATGGGTACGCTATCCGCAGCGGATCTTGAGCAGCACCGGGGCGATTGAAGGCTCAGCATAGCCCTTTCAAACGGCAATTTCAAATCACGTGTCAAAACTGGGGGTGCGCATTGCGAGAGGGCTGTGACGCGCGCCAATTTTTGACTGAAAGGGAATCTGCCAGCAGGGAGGAAGGAGATGATTTCGGATTGCAGGAATTGGGAATGAACCCAAAATCCGCAATCCGAAATCGAAAACCCGAATTGGATCCTATGGCATTACAATACTCGTGTAACCAGTCGAGGTGGCGGGCTTGCCGAAGGCGTCCATTGCGATGCGCCCGGAGGCATCCATTGGAACGCGGAGGATCTTGAGAATCACCGCCTGGCCGCTCTTCAGACCTTTGAGAATATCCAGGAGGTCCTGCGCGACCTCGATCTTTTTGCCATTGGCCGTCTGGACGATGTCGAAATTTCCTGCCTGATTTCGCTGCCCTACGAGCCCGGCATCCTCTGCCAGGCTTCCCGGGCTGACCGAAACCAGTAGCGCGCCACCGGAAATATTGAGACTCTGAGCAAGGCGCGTAGGAACGTTGTCGATGTTCATGCCGATTTCGGTCTTGGGTTCTGCCTTCGGCTCGAAGCTGATGCCTTGCTTCGCCTGTTCCTGGAGGGGCCTCTCTGCCAGTGTCACACTGAAGTCCTTGACCGTCCCGAAGCGCACGGCCTTGACATTGACGGTTCGCCCCGGCGGGGTGTTCGCGGCGGCGAGGCGAAGCTCCTGGACGCTTGTTATTTTCTTGCCATCAAATTCGATGATCACATCCTCGGGCTTGATTCCCGCTTTGGCGGCAGGGCCGTTCTCTTCGACCAACCCCGTGATGAGCACGCCCTTGCCCTGCTTCACGCCGAAGTAGTCGGCCATTGCCGGAGTAAAGGGAAACTCGATGTTCATATTCACGCTCAGATATCCGCGGCTGACTTTCCCTTTTTCCAGGATCTGGTTGTAGACTTCTACGAAAATGTGCGCCGGCACGGCGAATCCCACTCCAGCATTGGCGCGGTTCGTCGTGTTGATGAAGCTGTTGATGCCGATGACCTCTGCGTTCATGTTGACCAGAGGGCCGCCGCTGTTGCCCGGGTTGATGGCCGCATCCGTCTGCAGATAATCATTGAATAGCATTTGTTGTTGATCCGCGCTCTCGACACTTTCAAAAACGCGGCCGATGGCGGAGACGATGCCGGCGGTGACGGACTGTTCCAATCCGAAGGGGCTGCCGATCGCGATGACCCAGTCGCCGACCTTCATTGCTCTCGAGTCGCCGATCTTCACATAGGGAAATTCCTTGTCGCCGTCGATTTTGATGACGGCAATGTCCGACAGCTCGTCGCCTGCGATGACTCGCGCCTGGTATTCCTTTCCGTCCTTCACATTCACTTTGATCTTGGTCGCATCCGCCACAACGTGGTTATTGGTGATGATATAACCTTTCGGATCGACGAAGATCCCGGAACCAAGGCTGCTGAGGGTACGCTGTTGCTGAGGCGCGTTGGGAAACATTTGCCCGAACCAATCCGGCATCTGTTGGTTGTTTCGCCCTGACCCTCCGGGGCGCGTCGTGAACGAGATGACGGCCTCGGTATTGATGTTGACCACGGCAGGGCCGACTCTCTTCGCGACTTCCTCGAACGCCTGCGACATAGCCTGGATTCCCGGGTTTGCCAGGGACGTCCCGCCGCTTTGGATTTTGAGCTGGCTGTCCCCTGGCCCCATGGCTATGGCTCGATGGGATATCAAAGTTCCAATCCCAATCCCCAGACACAGAACGAATAGGACCACGAAGAATGAAACCAGATGTTTTGACAGGCGCTGTTCGCGCGCTTCGTAGGTCATGCCCTTACCTCCCTAAAGTTGTTGCATACGCTCAACATTTTACGTGAAACTCCAGGGGTAGTTCCAAACTTAATTAGAGGCGCGGCGATTCAGACAGTGACGAGCCCCCCAAAGCGAGGACCCGTCCACAGCCCAAAGTGTGAGCCCCATAAGCGCTAACTTAAACCACTTCCCCCACGTGGACCTGGACATGGACCTAGACGTGGACTTGGACGTTCTTGTACGGGAGACATTTTCAAGAACACCTGGTCACGCATATGAGCCTTCTTAGCATATATGTATCTGTATGCATGCAACGTGATACAATGCTATCAGGAGGTGACGTATGGGTACAGCAATATCGGTGAGGCTTCCCAAAGAGCTGGCGGAGCAGCTTGACCACATCGCCAAAGAAACCGAGAGGCCGCGTTCGTACATCCTTCAAAAGGCTCTCGAATCCTACATTGAAGACTATTCCGATCTTCAAATAGCCCTCGACCGTCTTCTTGATAAAACGGATCCGGTGGTTTCCAGTAAAGAACTGAGGAAGTCTCTTGGCTTATAATATTGTTTATAAGACATCCGTCGAGCGCGACCTCAAGAGTCTCTCAAAGGTAGAAGCCGCAAAAATCCTCGCTAAGATCGAAGGCGGACTCGCCAGGAAGCCAGAAACATCTCCGGTACTCAAAGGACGCTTCATTGGCCTCCGCAAATATCGCGTCGGCGATTATCGGGTGATTTATGCCATACTCGGTGACGATGTTTTGATTCTCAGGATTGGTCACCGGTGCGAAGTTTATCGGCGCAAGATCTGACAATCGCGGTCCAGCGAGAGCGCGCCGCCTGAAGCAGGATCACATCCAAGTCGAAGTCCACGTGCCGTAGCAATCTTATGTTAGCACTCGTGGGGCTCGTGCCCTGTCGCCGTGTTATGCTTGTCCTGGACCCTCGAGTGACGACATGCGTGAAAAGATTGCCGGTTATCTTGCGAAGGCAGGTCGGCCACTTTCTGCTGAAGAGATTCTGCGCGACGTACTGAACATTCACTCTCCCAACTCCTTCGCAGCCGACAAAGTTCTGAGAGGCATCCTGAAACACGATGAGCGGTTTCAGGAGAGGCACGGCCTCTGGCACTTTAAGGCTCTACCGCCCGCCGGCCCGCTTGAAACCGCTGTGCTCTTCCTCCAATGGACTGTGACGCATCCTCGTTTTTATCGGGGGGCACTTCATCTCCCCGGAACCGGCACATCCTGCGAATTTCAATTCCAGGGCGACGCGGCGGTTTCAAACCGGGAAGCTCTCCGTGCGGCGCGCAGGGAAGCGCAAGACCATTTACTGTTGGTCTGGAGCGTGCGCGAACTTCAGATCTGGAACCGGCTCTTGCGATCCGTGGGCATTTCGGAGTGGGATGGAGGGTCCCTGAAATTGAGCGCGCTTGCCGGGCGCGCCCTTCCGCGGAGATCGCGGCCCCGCCACCCTGAAGACCTGGCCTCCACTTTGAATCTGCCTCCGCCGGACACCGAACAGCCTGCCTCGATGGCTCGATTCCTCGCTAGCGCGTTCGAAGGCCTGGTTGATCTGGTCCCAATCAATCGCCGCCACAGTCCGGAAGAGATAGAGCGTTGGATCGAAGAAGCGGTGGTCAAGGTCGATTTCAGCAGGTTTGCATTCGGCCGCGACCTGCTCACGCGCGTCCCGGCGTTACCCGGCGTCTACCTGATGAGAGACCGGGCTGGCGAGGTGATTTACGTTGGCAAGGCCGGAAACCTGCGGCGGCGGTTGCGATCTTACTTTGCGCCGCGAGCACTCGAAGATGCCAAAGTGGCAAGAATCCACAGCCAGCTCTATTCCCTTGAATTTCAAACCTGCGCGACAGAAGTAGAAGCGCTCCTTCTGGAGATGCGCCTGATCAGGGACTTTCACCCCGCCATCAATCTTCAGACAGAAGTCCACGAGCAGCCGGGCCGCTATGGCCGCGGGCGCAATCTGCTGCTTCTGGTCCCTGTCGGTGATGCTGCCAAGATCTACTTTCTGAAGAACGGTGCGTTCGTCGCCGAGCAATCTGTGCCGCTCGGCGGCGCTCCCTCCAAAAAACTGGGCGCAAAAATACGAAGCCTGTACTTCAGAACCCGGCGGAGCGAACCTGAAGGAATCGACGAACGGGAAAATGAAATCGTGGCACGTTGGATCTCCAAAAACAGAAGGCGCCTGAACTTTCTTGATGTGGATGGGGCCGGCACGTGCGAGTCGGTACTGAGGCAGCTCGGAGCATATTTCAAAGATCCGGACAGGCTGACCCGCAAAGTCTATTACCGCTGAAACCGTGGAAAACGCCTTGCCCCTTTTTCTTCACGATGATATTTGGGCTACATCGCGGTAGAATCGGTCGGCAGGCTCGAATGGCCCGTGGTTATCGAGCTACGGCACCCAACCTATAATGCGGAGGAAGAAGATGGAAGAACTGCTGGGTCACCAATTCGTGGGAGTTGTGGAAAAGGCGGCCATGGCCTGCGCGCGCACCATGGGACTCGGAGACCGGAACTACTCCGACAAGGTGGCGGTGGAAGCCATGCGCGAGGCGATGTTGAGCCTCCCCATTGACGGCACGATTGTCATCGGGGAAGGCGAACGCGACGAGGCCCCGATGTTGTACATCGGCGAGAAAGTGGGCCGGGGTCCCGGAGATGCCGAGCACGAGCATGCAGTCGTGGACATCGCCGTTGATCCCCTGGAAGGCACGAATTTGTGCGCCACCGGAACGAACAATGCCATCGCGGTCCTGGCGGCCTCGGAAAAGGGCGGGCTGTTGAACGCGCCCGATTGCTACATGAATAAGATCATCGTTGGCCCATCCAGCCGGGGCGCGATCGATATCGACGCTCCCGTAAAAGACAATCTGAAGGCCATTGCCAAACGTCTCGAACGCGACGTCGAGGATCTCGTGGTGGTCGTGTTGGACCGTCCCCGGCATCAGGATCTGATTCGCGACATTCGCCAGGCGGGCGCGCGCATCCGCCTGATCGGAGACGGCGACCTTTCAGCGGGAATCTCGGCGGCCGTCGTCGGCACTGGTGTGCACGCGGTAATGGGCATCGGCGGCGCCCCCGAAGGCGTGCTCGCGGCCGCGGCGCTGCGCTGCCTGCACGGGGAGATGCAGGCACGGCTGGTTCCCGCCAAACCGGATCACGAGAGGCGCCTTAAAGAAATGGGGATCGACGACTTGAAGCGGGTCTATCAGACGGAAGATCTCGCTCCCGGCAGAAGGATGATTTTCGCTGCCTGCGGGGTAACCGACGGCGCCCTGCTCAAGGGCGTGCGTTTCTTCGGCGGAGGTGCGCGCACACACACGCTGACCATGACCCTCGAGTCGCGGAAAATCCGATTTATCGACGCGGTGCATCTGGAGCATCATGGCGTAAAGGTGCAATTCTAAAGGCGCGCTTCCAAGCGGCGAAGTTGCCGCCTGCACGCCATGCGTCGAGCGCTGCCATACCCGCGTCTTCTCCTCCTTGCGCGAGCATGTACTCGACCCAGGCCCAGCGCGCGGAGGTGGGGCGGATCTCGACTTTGTCTTTCAAACAGGCTCGCAACCTTGCCAGCTTATTTTCCAGCGAGGAAATGGGCTCGAAAGGGGCTCCATCCAGAGGCGTGTTGCGCTTGGCCACAAAGGGGGAGATCGCCAGGGACACAGGCGTTATGCGCGCCAGCTCCATACAAAAGCGCGCGAGTTCGTCGATGTCCGCCAGCGTTTCATCCGGCAGTCCGATCATTTCGTAGAGCTTCAATTGCTCATATTTGTATTTGTGCGCCAGTTCCGCCGCCCGGATCAGATGCCCCTCGTTCGTCCGGCGCTGCACCGCATTCCGCAGGCGTTGTGAGGCGCCGTCGGAAGCAGTCGTCAAGGTCCGGTATCCGCCCGAGCGCAGCAACTCGACAAGTTCGTCATTCAGGCGATCCGCGCGCAGGCTCGATATGCCGATCTCCCGCCCACTTTCCACGATTGCCCGCACGACGTCCTTGATTCTCGGATGGTCGGTCACGGCCGCGCCTACCAGTCCGACGCGCCGTGCAACATCCGGAACCAGGGACAGCACCTTTTCAGGCGGCACAAGACGCATGCCGCCGTTGGTCGTGCGCCGCATGACACAGTAGGTGCAGCCGCGAGAACAACCGCGCTCGGGCTCGATCAAGAACATCGATCTCAAGACCGTGTTTCGGGTGAGGATCTGCGAGCGCGCCGGCAGACGGTCGTCGCCCGCCTTGGCAATCGCCGACAAGCCGGGGGTCTGCCCGGGCACGAAGGATGACGGCAGCGAGGCAAAGTGGCGGAGCAGATCCTCACGATCGCCGCTCGCGGCCGCGTCCAGAAAGGCGTGGATCAACTCCTCCCCTTCGCCCAAGAGAATCAAATCGACGAACGGCGCCAGAGGCAGCGGATTCGAAAACGTCAGCGGTCCGCCTGCTATCACCAACGGGTGCCGGCTGCCACGATCCGCGCGCAGCGGCGGTATTCTGCAAAGATCCAGCATCTCCAGAAGGCCGGCGATCTCCAGTTCGTAGGAAACCGAGAAAGCAATGACAGGAAAGCTGCCCAGCGGAGTCTCGGTCTCGTAAGTAAATACCGGCAATCGCAATTGCCGGTGCGCTTTCGCATCGTCGGGCAAAAAGGCGCGCTCCGCGGCGGCGCCCGGATGCAGATGGATTTCGCGGTAGATGGTTTGAAACCCGAGCGAACTCATTCCAATCGAGTATTGGCTCGGATAGCAGAGCGCGATTCGGAGCGGCGCATGGACGCGAAGCGCCCCCAGTTCCTCGTTCGCGCGCGCTCTCACCTGAGAGATGATTTCCCAGGAATTCATGGCTGCCTGCCGCCGGACACTCAGACTCCGCGTAAGACGCCTGGCCAGATGATCTTGTGCAGCTGCACCTGCATGCGCACCCGGAGCCCGCAATCCATGACCCAGCGAGCAAGGTCCGAATAAGGAAGCACGTTGTAAACCGGAGAGAAGAGCACGACCCCGACCCGCGAGGGCAAGTCGTGCTGGACGATAACCTCAAGGGCCCAGTCAAAATCGGCCCGGCCCCCGACTACAAACTTGACTTCGTCATTCGGAGTCAAATGCTCGATGTTTTTGTAATCGTTGTGTTCGTGCATGCCGCTGGATGGGCACTTCAGGTCCATGATTTTGTGCACGCGCCGGTCCACACCCTCCAGCGGGACCTGCCCTCCCGTTTCCACGCACACGGTGTATCCGGTGTCGAGCAGCCCTTGAAAAAGGCGGTGGACTTCCGGATGGAGCATCGGCTCTCCGCCGGTCACAAGGACAAGCCGCGCAGGATAAGCGGAAACCGTCGCAAGGATTTCTGTTTGCGACATCTCCTTCCCTTCGGAGAAGGCATACTCCGTGTCACAGTAGGAGCATCGCAAATTGCAGGCAGTCAGGCGGATAAAGGCGCTTGGCCATCCGGCAAAACTCGACTCACCCTGGATACTGTAATAAATCTCATTCACTTTCATGGCCAGAACTCATTCTATCAAGTGCAGGTTGCCTCGGATAGGTCCGCATGGGGTTTGCGCGGCGGGCTTAATGTGCGAAATTGGTGACAGTCACCAATTTCGGAGTTCATCCGGTTCCAGCTTGATGACGACAGCCGTAATATTGTCCGGCCCGCCTTCCTCATTTGCAGCTGCCACCAGAAAATCAGCAATTTCACGAGGTGTCTTTTGCGGATCGGAGAGCGCCTTGCAGATACGTTCCTCCGGGACAGTATCCGTCAGACCGTCGGAGCACAGGAGATAAATGTCCCCGGCGAGCGCCTCTCCTTCCAGAACATCGATGTCTACCTGCGGATGAGATCCGATCGAGCGCGTGATCAGGTTCTTTTGCGGATGTCGGATCAGCTCCGACTTTTGCATCATGCCGTTTTCATAAAGGGGCCAGACCAGCGAGTGGTCGCGGGTAAGCTGATCGAGAATGCCGCTGCGGAGCCTGTAGGCGCGCGAGTCGCCCGCATGGGCGATGCAATACTGGCGGCCGCGAAACAGCAGGGCGGTCAGTGTGCTGCCCATGCCGGCCAGGGCATGATTCTCTCGTTGCGCATCAAAAACGCGGGCGTTTGCTTGCAGCGCCCCCAGCCGCAGAACGTCCGCGAGTCTGCCATGGTCTTCCGCGTGGGTCTTAATCCAGTCGTCAACGGACGATGCAGTCAGCTGGCTGGCGATTTCACCGGCTGCGTGTCCTCCCATTCCATCCGCCACCAGGAAGAGCCCAGTCTCTCCGTTTTCCACGTAAGAGTCTTCGTTGGAGGTTCTGACTCGTCCCTGGTTGGTCTGGCTACCATGCAAGATCTGCAATTCTCACCTATCCCGCTTTGTGACGTTTTCAAAACAGATTTTATAGCACGCGCATGCTGTTAGCTTCAAGGTGCGCCGATAAGGGTCAAATCAGACGCTGGCGGTCCATGGTCTGGAGTCTCTGTGTTATCATTGGGGGTTGTACGGATTTCACGGCGCCAGTTTGCCGCCAATGAAGGCCAAATTATATGAAGCCCGGGCATGCTCAAATCAAATCGATTCTGCTTACGGTCTGCGTGCTTGCGTGGAGCGCCGGCGCCGTGTTTGCCGGCGTCAGCCGCATCATCCAGGAACGTTACCGCGGCAATTATGAAAACAAAGCCCTCTACCTGAAGATACCGATCATCTCGGACAAACAGTACGTGTACATCACCGGCCAGAGTTTTCGGAATGACCAGGGGCTTGCGGGGGCTACACCGCGTTTCAAGGTGGGAGAACAGGTGCGCGTGCTTGGCCTCGACTTTGGGGGAGACGAGATCAAGTTCAAGCTCGGCGCCATCACGGGCACCGCGATTGCGGGCACCACTGTTATCGAACTGGTTTACAAGTTCGACGCCCCTCTGCAGGACAGTTTCCCCAACAGCGGTGTTTTCGACAAGGCTCTTGCGGCGACCTTCACCGAGGGTTTGAAGTACACCGAGCTGGATGACGCAAAGCGAAATTACGTGGAGCAGGAATTCGAGCGCATTTCGCGCGAGATCGCAACCGCATCCGGCACCGATCGGGACACGGTCTTGAAGTACGTGGCGCCGCAGCTGCCCGCCTACCAGGACGCAATGCGGGAAATCACGAATCTCCAGAATCGAAACCAGGATCTCAGCCGGCAAGTCACTCAATCGCAAGGCGAGAATCGCAAGCTCGAATCTGATTCGAAGAGCCAGCAGGCCGAGATCACCCGACTGCGTAACCAGGCATCGAGCCTGCAGGAGAAGATGGACAACTCCTCCTCCCAGCTTCAGAGACTGAGCGATGACCTGCGCAGCGCCCGCGGAGTTTCGCAGAGTTACCAGCGGGAATTGGCGAACCTGGAACACTCTCTGAAGATCAAAATCGATCCCAACCGGGACCTTGCGTCGCAGATCGCCGAGCTGGGACAAGTGATGCAGAAAATACAGAAGGACAACGACGACCTCCAGAACGAGAATGGATCCCTGCATTCCAACCTCGACAAAGAACAATCAGACAACGCCAAGCTGTCGGGAGAGAATCAGGACCTCAAGAATTCGGTCCGGCAGAAGGACGACACCATCAAGACCCTCACTTCGAAGGAGGATTCCCTCGCACGCCAGTATTTCATGCTCAAACAGACCAAGGAGAACCTGGAAAACGTCACGCTTTCGATCGCCAATTTGAACACGCGCCTTGTGGAGGAAAAGACCGACGGAGGCGTCCAGTCCGGCACCATCAATGCCTATCTGGGAGACACCCTGATCGGTTCATTCGGATGGCGGCTTCCGGAGCGCTTGAACTCCAGCCAGGAGAAAGAGGGGGACGCATATTTTTCGACGGAATCGATCGATTATGTGCGCATAACTCCAGAGGAGCGTCACATTTTGCAGTCGTTGGGCGAACCCCTCAAGCTGCATGTGAGCCTCGTGTCCCGTTCTGACTCTATGGAAGTGAAGCCGGAAAAGGAAGATGCGGTGCAGCAGGTCGGAGAGCGCGACAGGGCCACGTGGCGCTGGCAGATCGCCAACCGCGGAGGGCGGGACACTCATCTGTTGCTGGCGGTGCAGCTGGTTAACAAGAACGGTGACGGCATTCCCCTGATTCAGGCCGAGCAGCTCATTTCCACGTCGAATCTGGTGCGCCAGATCCGAAACTACCTGCAGCCGATTCCGCTGCTCTTCGGCGCCGTGCTCGGTTCTCTGCTGGCATGCATTACCGGTCTTTTCAAACGTGTCCGGCACGGCGGTCCGGTACGACGGGAACCCCTGGCGAAGACGCCCTACGCGGGGCCGAAACAGCTCTAAAGAACTTGGGTTTCGTGGCAGCGCGCGCCGTTCCCGAGATGCGCCGCGCGGGCTAGATTCCCTTGAAATGAAGCGCTGCAAGGCGCCGCACCATGCTCGCGTCTGCCGGTTTGAGAAGCCTGAAGTTGTACTTCTTGTTGTTCCGCGTGCGCATCGAGATTTCGTCTCCTTCCACGGTGAAGCCTCGCAGGTCCCCATAGGCGTCGAAGAAACTGTGGTCGGATTCCGTGGTTTTGAATTCGACCCCTTCATCCGTGATGCGCAGCGTCCCACGGCAGCTCGAAAAGACATGCTTGTGCTCGACGGGGAACGCGGTGGCCTGCATCGCATTCAACTGCATGCGATCCTGCAAATCCTGGATCATCACCGTGATCCGGTCGGGAGTGTACTTGTCGACGCCTCCCAGGGCTTTAGCCTTTTCGAAATGTTCCATCGCCTGCGCAAGGTCGTTTCGGTGCCGGTCATAGAGCAGACCGAGGTTCATGTGTGCAAGTGTGTTGTTGGGATTGAGCGAGAGGCATTTTTCGAAATTCAGAATCGCAGTGTCCAGCTGTTTCTGATCCTGATAGATAGTCCCGAGGTAGAAATAGGCTTCGTCGCCGGTTGGATCGAGTTTGAGATACTCCTGCCACTCCGAAAGCGACTTGTCCCGCGCTCCCGCCCGATACGCGGCAATGGCCGAGTTGCGCAGGGTGGCGAGTTTTTCGCGAAACTGCTGCTGTTCCTCCTGCTGGCGCTGAAGCCGCTGTTGCTCGGCGCGGGCGGCATCCGCCAGTCTGGCATCGATCATCACCACACGCGAGGCGCTGTACTTGTCATCCGGGAAATACTGAAGGATCTGTTTGAAGTCGCCGCGGGCGCCTTGCAGATCGCCGTTGCTGAGCTTGGTGTCCCCGCGATTCTGCAGGATCTCGACCAGGTGCGCGGTCGCACCCTGCGCATATACATTTTTCTTTTCGAGCCGCAGGATGTTGTGCAAGGCATCCCAGGCGTTGTCCTTCTCGGGAGGGAGCAGAATTCCCACCTTCAGGGCGGCCTCCGCCTTGTTCTTCCACTCCTCGATCTGCTTCTCCCTGTCCTGCACGCTGGCATCGATCTTAGCGGAAATGTCCGCCAAGCGCTCACTGATCGCGATGTCGTTCGGATAGATGACCACCAGGCTCTTATACCCGTTTTCCGCCGACAGCCAGTCCTCGCGAGCGTAAGCAAGATCTGCCTTCTGGCGGACCTCTTCCGCCACCGCATTCTTCGCCTCGGTGGCGTCGGCATTGCTGGGGTCGATCTCAAGCATCTTGTTGGCAAAATAAAGCACGTTGTAGTCGTCCGGAGGCGGGAGCAACATGTTTTCTTGGCGCGCGGTCTCCAGCTTTTTCTTCCAGGACTCCAGTTCGGCGAGTTGTTCGTTGGTGAGGATGGGCACGAGCGGCTTCAATGTCAGATGCAGGTTCTCCGTGGAGTAGGGCATCACCTCCACCTGCTGTACCAGATCTGCATAGCCGTCCTTGGCCGCCTTTACCTGGTGCCCTCCCGCTTTTACGTCCCCCAGCGTAAGCGCGGATACACCGCGCTCCTTCCCATCCACAAAAATGGTTGCGCCCGGAGGGGTGGTCTTGATTACGAGGTTGCCGAACTTCGGCCGCAGGTAAATATAGGAAAAAACCCCGACGAAGCTGACCGCGCTTGTCAACAGGAGGATTGCCAGGGCGATAAGCAGTGTCCGAACCTTGATCCGCGCCGGTTCGGAAGGATACTCTGCCTCTTGCGATTTGTCCTCGGGCTCGAATTCCAGTTCGCCGCCCTCCACCGGACAGAAGTCAAACTGGTCGGGATAATTATTGCCGCACTTGGAGCATTTTTTCATCGGAGCTAAAATAGCACACCCGGCTCAGGCGGGCGAAAAAATCGGTTTTCCGGGAAACGCCTGTGCCGTGCCAAGATTAAGATGTTCAGCCTGAAGTGTGACCTCGAACCGTTTCTTACCGGAGGATCGCCCACCGTGGCCATGGAACATGTTGTCAAGCAGGCGAAGATCCTGGAACTCGGCTGTGGCCGCACGAAGCGCCCGCATGCCATCGGCATCGACCGAATTCCGCTGCCCGGCGTCGATATCGTGCACGATTTGAATCAAGTGCCGTATCCGTTCGCGGACAACACATTCGACGAAGTCTATGCCATTCACGTGATCGAACATATGGATTCGATTCTGCTGGTGATGGAGGAGATTTACCGCATCACACGCCCCAACGCCCGCGTGGTCATCATTACGCCTCATCATAGTGACGCCATCTCCTGGCAGGATCCATCACACAAATGGCATTTGAACTCGTATTCTTTCAGCTATTTTGATCCGGCCTACCACACCAACTACTACACGACCGCCCGTTTTCGCATCAAAACCAAGCATCTCGAGATGGCCTCCATCTGGAAGTCGCTCGGGCTGCAGTATCTGATTAATCTCGACAACCGTTATCCAGCGCTGCGCTTCCTGCGCAAACTCTGGGAGCAGCACCTCTGCTACGTACTGCGCGGCAAGCAGATGGAATTCATCCTCGAGACCGTAAAAGAAGAGTCCGCAGGGATGCGGCAAGCCGAGCCCTGAACGGGCGACAGATAAATCTTTCCTTATCTAGGCTCCATTCGTCTCAGATCATGCCCGTCTTGGCGCGTGGCAGGAATTCGCCCCCTCCGGGGCGTCCCATGGCTTTTCCTTCGCGGGCGATGATTTTCCCTCGCTGCACCACAAGCCAGGGATACCCGTGTACTCTCATCCCTTCATAGGCGCAGTAATCGACGCGGGAGAGCCCCATTGCTTTCGACAGGATCTGATCGGTCCTGGGGTCGAAGATCACCAGATCCGCGTCGCTCCCTACCGCGATCGTCCCCTTGCGCGGGAACAGGCCGAAGAGCTTTGCCGGCATGGTGCAGAGCAGATCCACGGCACGGTTCATTGAAATCCGGCCTCCTTGCACGGCCTCCGAAGCGATGGCGCAAAAGCGTTCCTGCACTCCCGAGAAACCACGCGGAGCCTGGAGCACGATGTCTTTCCCCAGGTCTTTCTGGCCGGCAAAGTTGAAGGCAGCATGGTCGCTGCCGATGAGCTGGATGTCCCCCGAGCGGATCGCCTTCCAGAGAACATCCTGGTGCCACGCAGGTCGCAGCGGCGGAGTGACGTAGTATTTGACGGATTCGGCGTCCTCATAGCGGTCGCTGTTGAGAAGGAGGTATTGAGGGCATGATTCGGCATACACCGTTTGTCCCCGGTCCCGCGCCGCCTTGACCTTTTCCAATGCATGCGCCGAGGAAACTCCCATCAAGCAGACCGGGGTGCGGGCGAAATCGGCGAGGGCGATGACGCGCCCCGCCGCTTCCGCCTCTGCTTCAGGCGGACGGAGTGCAGGGAGGTACTTGGCGGAGGTTTTACCCTCGGCTGAAAGGCGCCGCCACAGCAGATCGATAAGCTCGCCGTTCTCGGCATGGATGCAGGCAAGCCCGCCTGCAGCCGTTACCCGCTGCAGGAACTCCAGCACGGCGCCATCGTTGATGCGGTGCTCACCGATGCCTTCCAGTGAAACCTGGAAACTCGTAACCCCTGCATCCACCACGGACGGAATCTCGCTCAGTATCCCGTCGTTTACTTCCGACAACGCAATGTGAAACCCATAATCCACGACGGCGCGTTGCTCCGCCTTGACCTTCCATGCCTCCACTGCCTGCGCCAGAGTTGATCCCGGCGCTATATTCACAAGGTCCACTACCGTCGTGGTACCGCCTGCGGCGGCGGCGGCGGTTCCGGTCTCGAAATCATCCACGGTGGTCATGCCGTCGACCTGGGTGTCGAGCCGGGTATGCATGTCAACCCCGCCCGGCAGAACCCACTTGTCAGTCGCGTCGATGATTTCGCTCGCGATCTTTGAAATTTCCCTGCCGATCTCGGAAACGATCCCGCTCTTTACCAGAATATCGGCCTTGTACATATCCGTAGAAGTGATGATGGTTCCATTCTTGATCAAGGTCGTCATAAGATCTCCAGCACAAAATGAAGCGTTTCTTCCGAAAGATCGATAGCGGATGATCGGAATACGGCGGCGGGTTTGCGGGCGCGCTGCGCCTTCGGGCTTCTCCGAGTGCCGCAGAAGCAGACCGGCGGTTCGACTATGTCTGCTGGAGCTGATGCTGAGACCAGTCCAGCAGGCCTACTGCGTCGTCCGTGTCCCTCTTGTTGCACGTCAGAGAGGGGGAGATGCGGAACACGTTTCCGTAGAGCTCCCCATTGCCAAGTCCATCAGCCGGCGCTTTTCCTACACAGTCGGCTGATGGGTCTTGCGATCCCGCACCAACTCCACGCCCTGCACGAGGCCCATCCCACGGACCTCTCCGAGGCGGAGGTGCCTTTTCTGCAGCTCCTCGAGTGAATCAGCGAGTTCCGGAGTTGCCCCGGTATCCCCGGCCGGGAGTGCGACAGCCAGCCCTTTCGCAATGGTAATCATGTTGGGCTGGACTCCCCAGGGGTCGAGGCCGAACCATGTTCCGCCGGCCCGGCCCAAGCCGGTCCGAACCTCGTCGCCAATCCAAACATCGCCGTACTTGCGTATAATCTTCGCTACGATCGCTTGGTACTCCTTGAGCGGGGCGATGAAACCAACCTCGCCGTCCATTGGTTCTGCAATTATGGCCGCCAGCTGCCGGCTGGCAGCCTTACAAATCAACTCCTCCATGTCCCGGGTGCAAACCAGGTCGCGTTCCGGACAAGTCCTTTCAAACAGAGTGCGATAACGACAATCAAGGGAGCGCTTCTGTTTCCCCGGGATGCCCTGACTCTTCCGCTGCATGAAACCCGCCTCTGCATTCCGCCGGCTGCCCATGGCAGCCTTCTCCTCACCGGGCTTTTCGAGCTGCACCTCCTTCACGAAGTCATTCCTACCGTCGGGTGCGTTCCCGCCGGTCATCTCAGGCGGCCTGCAGGTAAATGCCCGATTTCGCATCGGAGGCAATTATATCAAATTCGGGGACCGCCACCTCAATACCCTAATTCCCCTCCGCCGGTCGACTTGATGGTGGCCGGCAAATGTAATAGCATGCGCCTGTTTTTCCAGGGGAAAACCCCATCCGGCAGGAGGCTGTGATGACAACAACCGACACGAATCGGAAGATCCGAGCGCCTCGCGGAACCAATCTGAGCTGCAAAGGATGGCAGCAGGAAGCCGCCATGCGCATGCTGATGAACAACCTGGACCCCGATGTCGGCGAGCGCCCTGACGAGCTGATCGTATACGGCGGCAGCGGCAAGGCCGCGCGCAACTGGGAGTGCTACCACGCCATCGTCGCTTCGCTGCAGGCACTCGAAAATGATGAGACCCTGCTCGTGCAGTCCGGCAAGCCCGTAGGCATCTTTCGCACGCACGAATACGCTCCGCGCGTTCTGATCGCCAACGCAAATCTTGTCGGCAACTGGGACAATTGGACCGAGTTTCGCAGACTCGAAGCTCTCGGCCTGATGATGTATGGACAGATGACGGCAGGAAGCTGGATCTACATCGGCAGCCAGGGAATTGTCCAGGGCACGTATGAGACCTTCGCCTCGATGGCGCGCAAACATTTCGGCGGAAGCTTGCGCGGCAAGATTCTGCTTACCGGCGGGCTCGGGGGCATGGGTGGAGCCCAGCCTTTGGCCGCTACCATGCTCGGCGCCGCCTTCCTCGGCATCGACGTGGATCCGGAGAGAATCCGGAAAAGACTGCACACAGAATACTGCCAGCGGATTTCTTACGACCTGGATGAAGCCCTGTCTCTCGTCGAAGGCGCGGCGCAAAAAGGGGAAGCCATTTCTGTTGGATTGGTGGGGAACTGCGCCGAGGTTCTGCCGGAGCTGGTGCGGAGGGGATTCACCCCGGATGCGCTCACGGACCAGACCAGCGCGCACGATCCGTTGAACGGCTACGTTCCGGCGGGCGTCACGCTGGAACAGGCGGCGCGGCTGCGCCGTGAGGATCCGGACGAGTATGTGCGCCGCAGCATGGATTCCATCGCCACGCACGTGCGCGCGATGCTCGACCTGCAGAAAAGCGGCGCCGTCACGTTCGACTACGGCAACAACATCCGCGGGCATGCGCTCAAAGCAGGTGTCGCCAACGCGCTCGATTTCCCCGGATTTGTTCCCGCGTATATCCGCCCCCTGTTCTGCGAGGGACGCGGTCCTTTTCGCTGGGCCGCGCTGTCCGGCGATCCCGCCGACATCGCCGCGACGGATGACCTGGTGCTGGAGATGTTCCCGGAAAACGAGGCGCTCTGCAACTGGATCCGCCTTGCCCGCGAGCGCATCCGCTTCCAGGGACTGCCGGCGCGAATTTGCTGGCTCGGCTACGGCGAGCGCGCCGCTTTCGGGTTGCGGATGAACGAGCTGGTGGCCTGCGGCAAGATCAAAGCGCCTATCGTGATCGGCAGAGATCACCTCGATTGCGGTTCCGTCGCGTCCCCATATCGCGAGACCGAGTCCATGAAAGACACATCTGATGCGGTTGCGGATTGGCCTATTCTGAATGCTCTGCTCAACACCGCCAGCGGCGCAAGCTGGGTGTCATTTCATGACGGCGGCGGCGTCGGCGTGGGATATTCGATGCACGCCGGCCAGGTCACCGTGGCCGATGGCACGAGCGCAATGGCTCGCCGTATCGAGCGTGTGCTCACCAACGATCCCGGCATAGGAGTCGCGCGCCACGCGGACGCCGGCTACGGCGAGGCTAAGGATTTCGCCCACAGCAAAGGCATCAAGATCCCCATGCCCGCGGAATAATCATTGAAATAACCTCGCCTCTCGGGAAACAGTCCTGGTACCGCGGCACGTATGATTCCCCGTGGCGGACATGGATAACCAAAGGTTCAGACTCCAGATCGATCTCAGGGAAAAGGGTTCGTGTCTCGCGGCCCTTGCGGCGGATTGCGATCTATTTGAGACAAGTTTCCAAAGGCTGCGTATTGGCGACTACATTGTCAACGGGACCGTTCTTATAGAGCGCAAAAGCGCTGCCGATTTTGCCGTGTCGATCGTTGACGGCAGGCTGTTTCGCCAGGCTCGGGCAATGGCGCGCACGTCTTTGCGCACCCTTTTTCTCATCGAATCTGCCGGTGCAGAGGAAGCATGTTCGTTGCATCCTCACGCTCTCTTCGGCGCTTGCATCTCCCTTGCGTTGATGTGGCGCCAGCCGGTGATCTTCAGCAGGAATCCTGAAGAATCCCTCTTGACGCTGCGGCTCGCTGCAGAACAGACGGGGTCGCTCGATGGACTGGAACTAATTCGCTGCGGCTATCGCCCGAAACGAATGGAGCGCCGCAAACTTTTTGTCCTTCAAGGTCTCCCCGGAGTCGGCCCCAAACTCGCGGCATCTCTCCTGTCCCATTTCGGTTCCGTCGAAAATGTGATGAAGGCCGGCGTGGAAGCACTTCATCAGGTGCGCGGATGTGGCCCGAAGAAGGCAGCAGCGCTCCGTGAAGTCCTCGGCTGAGTTTTTGTCGCGAAACGTAGTCGGCTCTGCTCTTTCATGCCAGAGCCGACTACGTTTCGCGACAAAAACTAGCTACTGGACCATGGTGCCGGTCGGTTTGCTCATGCCCGCCTGCTTCTCGCGCTGCGCCTGCAGGGCCTGGATCAGGCCGTCGACGATCTGATTCGGGATCACCAGCACGGCACGCACGGGCGCGGGCAAAGTTCCGGTCTTTTGCATTCGCAGGGCCTCTTCATCGTTCATGGGGCCGAGCACGTCGCAGAAACTGAGGGTGCAATCGATCGGCGACATGCTCACCTGGACGTAGTTCGCGTAAACCCTCGGCGACGTCCGCGAATAGTCAGCAATGATCTGCAAAGGTCTTTCTTCACTCATGGTTCGCTCCCATCAGGCTGCCCCCAACCTGGGCAGCAAACCTGGTGCAGGCTCCTGATCCGGCCAGGGAAGGCGTGTCTTCCGATCATCGGGCCGCAACAAAATGCCAAGTTATTCTTGCGCGAGCCCTTAGCCGGGGGGCCAGCGCATGGTTCTGCCGCCCATCACGTGCAGGTGCAGGTGAAAAACGGTCTGGCCCGCCTCCGCGTTCGTATTGATCACCGTGCGAAAACTGTGCAGGCCCTTGTCCTTCGCCACGCGCGCCGCGGCGAGCAGCAAGTGTCCCAGGAGTTGACCGTCTTCATCGCTGGCGTCCGCCAGCGTCGCAATGTGCTTGCGCGGCAAGACCAGCGCGTGGACCGGAGCCTTGGGGTGGACGTCCTCGATGGCAATGCAGTAGTCGTCCCCATGGATTACGCGCGCCGGCCTCTCGTCGGCGATGATCTGGCAAAAAACGCAACCGTTCCATTTCGTCATGATTTTGCTGTAAGCATAAAGAAGCAGCCGCCGGACGGCAAATGGAATCATTATTTCAGGCGCTCGATTTCGGCGCCGAGGCGGGCCAGCTTTGTTTCGATGTGGTCGTAGCCCCGGTCCAGGTGGTACACGCGATCCACGATGGTTTCACCTCTGGCGACCAGCCCTGCCAGCACCAGGGATGCGCTTGCTCGCAAGTCCGACGCCAGCACTTTAGCGCCGCTCAAAGGCCTGCCTCCCTTGACGATGGCGCGGCGGCCGTCGACGGTGATTTCCGCCCCCATGCGCACCAGTTCGTGTGCGTGCAGGAACCGGTTTTCGAAGATCGTTTCGGTGATGACGGCGGTCCCGCCGCCTTGCGTCATCAGGGCCATGTACTGGGCTTGCATGTCCGTCGCAAAGCCGGGATACGGAAGCGTGGTCAGGTCCTGAGACTGAATGGGATCGCGTCCCTGCACCCGGGCGGCGTCGGGCGCTTGGATCTGAATCCCGGCCCCGTTTCGTTCGAGCTGCGCGAGGAGCGAACCCATGTGATCCGGCCGGCAGTTGCATATTTCGACATCGCCGCGCGTAATCGCCGCTGCCACGGCGAAGGTACCGGCTTCGATGCGGTCAGCGATGATGCAGTGCCGGCAGCCGTGCAACTCATCGACGCCCTGGATTCGGATCGTGCGCGAGCCCTCTCCCTCGATGCGCGCCCCCATCTTCCGGAGGAGCTCCGCCAAATCGACCACCTCGGGTTCGCATGCGGCGTTGTCGAGCACGGTTTCGCCTCGTGCCAGACAGGCAGCCATCATCAGGTTCTCGGTCCCCGTCACGGTGACCGTGTCCATAAGAATCGTTGCGCCGCGGAGCTTTTCGCAGCGCGCCTCCACATAGCCGTGGACAATTTCGCAGCGCGCCCCCATTTTTTCAAGGCCCATGATGTGGAGATTGACCGGGCGCGCACCGATCGCGCAGCCTCCCGGGAGGGAAACGCGCGCGCATCCGAAGCGCCCGACCAACGGCCCAAGCACGAGAATAGATGCGCGCATTGTCTTGACCAGCTCATAGGGCGCCTCAAGCGAGGAAATTCGCGCTGCCTTAAGCCGGGCAATCCCCAATGGGTCGATTTCAACATCGGCGCCCAATTCGGCCAGCAGGCGGCGTGTGGTGAATACGTCCTGTACGCGGGGAATGTTTTCGAGTTCCACGGTTTCCGCGGTAAGGAGTGCGGCAACCATGGCGGGAAGCGTCGCATTCTTCGCCCCGCTGATCTCCACGCGGCCCGACAGCGCTCTTCCACCCACGACTCGAATCTTGTCCATATCATCCCTCGTCAGAAACGGTGCGAAATATGGGACAGGTCCAATGCTGCTAACGTAAGCAAAACTCAAGAAGACGCCACGAATTTCACAAATTCCACGTAATCTTCCATTCGCCTAGATTTTCCTGCGCGCGACGATGCAGCGCGAAATCCCTTGAATGTCTGCCGCAATTTCGTCCACGGCCAGACGCGCGCGCTCGGCGAGTTCCGCGACTTCAGGCGCCTGTCCGGCGCCGATTTCCAGCAGAAGCCGGCCTCCCGGAACGAGACGCATGGCGGCCTGCGGAATGATCCGGCGGCATGGATCGAGTCCCGACTCTCCCCCGAAGAGCGCCTGGAAGGGCTCATGATCCCTGACCACGATGGACAGATTGGGCATATCCTGTCCTGCCACATATGGCGGATTGGAGAGTATGAGATCGAAAATCGAACCTTCCGGAAAGCACTCGAGCAGGTCACTACAGACGAAGCCGATGCGCTCGCGCACGCCGAGCCGAATCGCGTTTTCCCGAGCCACGGCAAGGGCCTCCAGGGAGACGTCCGTCGCCCAGCCAACCGCATGCGGCGCTTCATGCGCCAGGGAGATCGCAATGCAGCCCGAACCCGTGCCCACATCTGCGAAGCGCACCGCGCCCCCATGGCTGCGCGCCAGTTCCAGTGCCTTTTCCACCAGGAGCTCGGTCTCCGGCCTGGGAATCAAGACCGCCGGAGTCACCCGGAACGAAAGCCCGAAAAACTCGCGCTTCCCCGTCACATATTGCAGCGGCTCACCCGCGACTCGCCTTTGCACAAGAAGCGAAAACTTCCCATATGCGCCAGAGGTCAGCTGATCCTGGATATGACCGAGAACGCGAGATCGTTCCCAGCCGAGAACATGAGCCATGAGAATTTCGGCCGTAAGCCGGGGAGAATCCACGCCTGCGCGCGCGAGCGATTCACTCGCCCCGCGCAAGGCCAGCCAGATCGTACCGGGAATCTCCTGCCTCGACTCCGAGTCCATTATGCCGGCTCGCGGAATGACGGGTTCATTCCCTCGTCATTCATCAATTGCTACCTGCCTGCTTGAGTTTCTCCGCCTGAAAATGAGTGATCAGGGCCTCAAGGATGGGATCCAGGCCGCCGTCCAGAACGCCGGCCAGATCGTGTGTGGTCAGCCCGATCCGATGATCAGTCACACGGTTCTGCGGGAAGTTGTAGGTTCGGATCTTCTCGCTGCGATCCCCGCTTCCCACCTGGTTGCGCCGGTTTTCCGCGATGGATTTCTGCTGCTCCTGGACGGCGAGGTCGTACAGGCGCGAACGCAACACGCGCATCGCCTTGGCCCGATTCTTGATTTGCGATTTTTCGTCCTGGCAAGACACGACCAACCCTGAAGGAAGATGCGTGATGCGCACCGCGGAATATGTGGTGTTTACCGATTGGCCACCCGGTCCGGAAGAACAGAAAGTGTCCGTGCGAATGTCCTTGGGATCTATTTTGATATCGACGTCATCCGCCTCCGCCAAAACCGCGACCGTGGCAGCTGAAGTATGGATGCGGCCGCTGGCTTCGGTGGCTGGAACCCGTTGGACGCGATGCACGCCGCTCTCGTATTTGAGCTTGCTGTACACGCGGTCTCCCTCGACAATCGCGATGATCTCCTTGTAGCCGCCCACTTCCGAAATGTGCTCTTCCGTAACCTCCACGCGCCACCCGCATTTTTCGGCGTGGCGGCTGTACATGCGGAATAGTTCGGCGGCAAACAGCGTAGCCTCGTCTCCTCCCGTCCCCGCGCGGATCTCCAGCAGGACGTTCTTCTCGTCGTTCGGATCCTTGGGCATCATGAGCCATTGGAGATTTTTCTGGCAAGCGCCGGCGCGCTCTTCCAGCGATGCCAGTTCCTCTTCCGCCATCTTGCGCATCTCGGGATCCGATTCGGAGTGGAGCAGCGATTTCGTTCCCTCGATGCCTTGGAGCAGATCCTTGTACTCCCGGAATCTTTCAACGATCTCGGCCAACTCCCTGTGCTTCTTGGCGTGCTTCTGGTAGGTGGAAGGATTTGCCAGAACCTCCGGGTCCGCCAGCAGCCGGTTCAGTTCCTCGAATTTTTGTTCCAGTTCGTTCAGCTTATCGATCATGGGGTTATCCGTTGAGATTATAGGATATATCCCGGATTCCAGCCAGGAAGGGCGCGATGGGGGAGGGCCGCTAAGCCGCGGCCTGAGCTTCGCGAGCCTTGACGCTGTCCAGCTCCAGCGCTTCCTGCAGCGCGCGGATCGCCACTTCCAGCTGATCATCGCTCGGAGGCTTGGTTGTAACTCGCTGCAGAGTCAGGCCCGGAAGAACGATCAGCCGGAAAAAACCGCGCTGGGCGCGGGGCGCAGACAAGCGGATCAGTTCGTAGGACAGGCCGGAGATTATCGGAATCAGGATCACGCGGGACAGGAAGATGGCCCAAAAGGCCTTGAACTTGAAAATGGAAAAAACCACGATGCTGACCACCATGACGAAGAGCAGGAAACTGGTGCCGCAACGCGGGTGCAATGTCGACTTCCTGCGCGCGTTCTCGACCGTCAGCTCCTCTTTCGCCTCCCAGGTGAAAACAACCTTGTGTTCAGCGCCGTGGTACTGAAATACGCGCTTGATATCCTTCATTGTGCTGATCAGCAGGATGTAGGCAAGGAAAAAGACGACGCGAATCATGCCGTCGACCAGATTGAACACGAACCAATTGTGGACGGCCGCGAAATAATTCTTCAGCCAGGTTGTGATCCAGAGCGGCGCCAGGATGAAGACCGCGACGGCCACGACCGCGGCAGCGCCCATGGACAGTGCCGTCGGGAGCCATCCGCCTTCCGGAGCCGCTGCGGCCGGTTCCGCGCCGGCGGTTTCCGACTTTGGCGCCGCGTCGGCCATTGCCGCGTTGAACGAAAAGTTCAGCGTGCTGATGCCGAGCATAAGAGATTGCACCAGGACCGCGAATCCCCGAATGATAGGCCAGGTGAGAGGTTTCCAGAGATCCGCCAGGCGGCGCACTGCTTCCTTCTTGATCGCCATGGAACCATCCGCGCGGCGCACCGCGACGGCATAGGCATACGGCGTGCGCATCATGACGCCTTCGATCACAGCCTGCCCGCCGACAAGAATGTCTTCCGGCGAGCCTTTTGTACCGCTTCCTGGCATGAAACGACCTCTCACGTCAGCAACGTTACTTCTTGCCGTACTTCTTCTGGAATTTTTCAATGCGTCCGGCGGTGTCGATCAACTTCTGCTTGCCGGTAAAGAAAGGATGACAGGCTGAGCAGATCTCCAGGCGTATTTCTTTCTTCGTGGAACGGGTCTCGAATTGATTCCCGCAGGCGCAACTTACCATCACTTTGTGATATTGGGGATGTATATCCTTTTTCATACGGACCTCGCAAAACTTTGGATTATACCAAAAGCCGCTGGAAGGCGAGGTACAAAAAACGCGTTGTCGTGATTTATGAGCTGCCCGACATCGATGTGTCGTCCGCTAATTGTTACAAAAACACGTACTTGACAATGGTCGAAGGCTTAAGGTATAAAAGTCGGTCTTTATTCTTGTGATCGAAGGAATGTTAACCCTTGGTATCATTTCAGGCTTGGCACCTAAACTCTGCGGGTAATCCGCTTCTATTCCCACCGGATCACAGGGCTATAATCGAATTCATGAAGATCCTGAACAGGTGCTGTAGGGGCCGGTTCGGGTCAATTTAGGAGGAGAGAATGTCATCGGATATCAACGACGCGCAGACAACCGCAGGAGGTTCTGCGGAAGGAAGCGCCCCATCCCGGGCGCAGTCCCACCCGGCCGCCGAGCACCAGGATGAAAACAGCTTTGAAGCGCTTCTCGCGGCGCACGAAGGAAGAACTCAGAGCTTCTCCGAGGGGGAGGTGATCCGTGGAAAGGTCATCGCGATTTCAGGTGGCGGAGTCATAGTAGATGTTGGCTTCAAGTCCGAGGGGATTATCCCCGTCGCGCAATTCACGGACGAACAGGGCCGCGTCGGCATCAAGGTCGGCGATGCCGTCGATGTGTTTCTGGAGCAGACGGAAGATTCGGAAGGTTATGTCGTGCTCTCGCGCGAAAAGGCCGAGCGCATGAAGATCTGGGACGAGATCGAGCGCGCCTATCGAGAAGGCACGACGGTCAAGGGCCGCGTGATCGAGCGCATCAAGGGCGGCCTGGCAGTGGACGTGGGCGTGCGCGCCTTCCTGCCGGGATCGCAGATCGACCTCCGTCCAGTGCGAAACCTGGACAGCCTGCGCGGTGAAGAGTTCGAGATGCGTGTCATCAAGGTCAACAAGAAACGAGGCAACATCGTCCTTTCCCGTAAGGCAGTCCTCGAAGAGTCGATGAAGGAAGAAAAGGCCAAGACCCTCGAGGTGCTCGAGGACGGGAAAGTGATGGAAGGCATCGTCAAGAACATTACCGACTACGGCGCCTTCATCGATCTCGGCGGCGTCGACGGACTGCTCCATATCACGGACATGTCCTGGGGCCGCGTCAATCACCCCTCCGAGCTGTTCAACGTGGGAGACAAGCTGAATGTCAAGGTCATCAAGTTCAACCGCGAGGACGGCCGGGTTTCGCTGGGCTACAAGCAGCTCACCGAGGACCCTTGGCTTCATGCCGACATGCGCTACCCCAAGAACCTGCGCGTGCAGGGAAAGGTCGTCAGCCTGACCGACTATGGCGCTTTCGTCGAGCTGGAACCGGGCATCGAGGGATTGATTCACATCTCGGAAATGACCTGGAACAAGCGCGTCAAACATCCGTCCAAGATCGTGAGCGTCGGTGATTCGGTGGAAGTCGCGGTCCTGGACATCGACATCGATGCGCGTAGAATCTCGCTCGGCTTGAAGCAGACCGAGCCGAATCCCTGGGATGTCATCGAGTCGCGCTACGCTCCGGGCACCGTCATCACCGGGAAGGTGCGCAACGTTACCGATTTCGGCACATTTATTGAGGTCGAGGAAGGCATCGACGGTCTGGTCCATGTCTCGGACATGTCCTGGACGAAGCGGATCAAGCACCCCTCAGAAATGCTCAAAAAAGGTGACGAGGTCCAGGCAGTCATCCTCAGCATCGATGCGGCGAATCAGAAGCTCAGCCTGGGAATCAAGCAACTCGAGCCCGATCGCTGGGAAGACTGGTTCAGCAGGCACCAGCTCGGCCAGGCCGTGCGCGGCAAGATCGCGCGCATGACCAATTTCGGCGCCTTCGTGGAGCTCGAGGAAGGAATTGAGGGCTTGTGTCACGTGTCCGAACTGGACGACAAGCACATCGAAAAGCCCACGGAATTCCTCAACGTCGGGCAGGAAGTGGAAATGAGGATCATCAAGCTCAACCTGCAGGAGAAAAAAATCGGGCTGAGCTTGAAGGCAATGAAGGAGGACGAGCCGAGGCTGGAATTCACCTCCTACATGGCTTCGGCCGATTCCGGCAATGCATCGATGGGAGAGCGTCTCGGCGATCAGTTGCAGCGCCTGAAGAAGCCCAGCACCGACTGATCCCTGGTCGGCAGGATTTGAACCCATGCCTGAACGGCGATCCAATCTCTTGCTTTGGCTTGTGGTGGGGGGAGGTGCGCTGCTTTTCTTCGCGATCTCCCTCTTCGCGCTCGTCCTGTTTTTTTCCAACGGCAGTTCTTCCTCTCTTTCTTTCTCCAGCAACGCGGTTGCGGTGATCGATATCGAGGGGATCCTCGTCGACTCGAAGGATTTCGTGGATGAACTCAAGGACGTCGGCGGGTCCTCAGCCGTGCGCGCCGTGGTCCTGCGCATCGACAGTCCGGGAGGAGGTGTCGCGGCCTCCCAGGAAATGTCCGCGGCAGTCCGCAAGTTCCGGACGGAAACTCACAAGAAAGTCGTCGTCAGCATGGCGTCCGTAGCCGCTTCCGGTGGCTATTACGTCGCATGCGCGGCGGACAGGATTTATGCAAATCCCGGCACGGTCACCGGCAGCATCGGAGTGATTGCCGAGTGGTACAACTACGGAGATCTGCTGAAGTGGGCCAGGCTCCAGGACGTGGTTTTCAAGAGCGGCGAGTTCAAGGATTCCGGATCTCCAACACGCGCGCTCACCGACGCCGAAAAGCATTACTTTCAGAATCTCATCGATAATATGTATGCCCAGTTCGTCAAGGACGTGGCCACAAGCCGGAAAATGAATGAGGCCGACGTCCGCAAGCTGGCCGACGGCCGCGTCTATACCGGCCAGGAGGCCAAAAACAACGGCCTGGTGGATGAGCTGGGAACGCTTCAGGATGCCGTTGCCGCGGCCGCCAAATTGGGCGGCATCCTAGGCGAGCCGCGGGTCGTCACGCCGCCAAAGAAGAAGATTTCCATTCTTGATTTGCTCCTGGGAGACACTCAGTCCTTGCTTCACTTGAATCCCGATAAATCCGAGTCTCACATACGATTTCAATATCTTTGGAGATGATTGGAGACGAATGGTAATGACAAAAGCAGAATTGGTTGAAGAAGTCGCCAGCCAGTCGGATTTGACTAAGAAGGATGCCGAGGTGATAGTGCAGACCGTCCTGGACAGCATCACCGATTCCCTGCAACGCGGCGAGAAAATCGAACTTCGCGGCTTCGGATCTTTTCGCATCCGTAACCGCGCTTCCCGGCAGGGCCGGAATCCAAAAACCGGAAGTGGTGTCACGGTTCCTGCGAAAAAGGTGCCCTATTTCAAGCCCGGCAAGGAAATCAAGGATCTGATCAACCTCTGATGGACCGCTTGTGGACGCCCTGGCGCTATGACTACATAAGCAGGATCGACCGTGCCGACACCGGCTGCGTCTTTTGCCGGATCTTTGCGGAAAAGGAAAAGGACGCCGAGAACTTCGTCCTTTTTCGCGGCAAAGCGATTTTTGCAATCCTGAATCTGTTTCCTTACACGGTTGGTCACCTGCTGATCATCGTTAACCGGCACATCGCCCGGCTGGGAGAAGCCGCGAACGAAGAGCTTCACGCCATCCTAGAGACGGCCCGAGCCTGCGAAACCGCCCTGCAGGCCGAATATCACCCCGAAGGGTTTAACCTGGGATTTAACATCGGCAGCACTGCAGGCGCGGGAGTCGACCGGCATTTGCACATGCACGTGCTGCCTCGCTGGACAGGAGACGCAAATTTCCTCTCTGTGGTATCGGAAACGCGGGTCCTCCCCGAGGAGCTTGCCACAACCCGCCGCCGCCTGCTGCCTTACTTCCGCGACCTTGAATGACGCGCCTTTCCACATTGGAATCCGCTCATCTGAATGCAGTCTCCTGCAGTTTTTTGCATCGAAAGCAAGTGAAAAATTGCTTTTTCCACAATCTATATCGGGTGTCTTTTCCGCGACCGCCTGCCATCGACCTCCGGAGCATGCGATGACGCAAAACCCGCGCCAGGAGCGGGTTTTGAGCGCATCACCGCAAATTTTTTTTGCTGATCTTTTTTTGTTGCATGGAAAAAATGTGTGTGTTACTTTTCGTGCGTCGTTGGGTCGAATCGCTTCGAGTTACCCCCAAGGGGTAGACACATTGAAAATCCCCCGAATTTGAGGTCTCGGGGCAGTAGGGAGGGAAAAAGTACCCGCTGCTCGCCGGGGGTGGTGTGTTTTTCCACAGCTGTGGAAATCTTTGTGGAATTTTAGGCGCATTCAATGGAGATTTCGCGATCCTCCGTTGCAAATTTGAGTCTCCTAAGAGTGTCGTATGGAAGTCTGGGCTCAGGTGTTGTTGAACGTGTCCAAGCGGGTCAAACCGCAGTGTTTTGAGACGTGGTTCCGCCCCATCGTCTTTGATCACCGCGACGACCACGCCATGCATCTCACGGTCCCCAACGAGAGCTTCAGGAAGTGGTTGTTGGAGAATTATTCCGACCTGCTGAAGGCCGCGGTGGAGGAAGCTTCGAAGATGCCGCTTCAACTCGATTTATCTGTGGAAAACTCCAGTCCCGGGGAAACTCGCCCCGAACCGGCGCAGCCGAACGACAACAACGGCGGGTGTCATCTCAATCCCAAATACACATTTGATTCGTTTGTAGTGGGCACCAGCAATCAATTCGCGCGCGCCGCGGCTCTGGCGGTGGCTGAACAGCCTTCGAAGGCATACAACCCCCTGTACATTTACGGCGGCGTGGGGCTTGGCAAGACGCACCTGATGCACGCAATCGGCCACCTGATCCAGAGCAAGGCCCCCAGGCTTCGTCTCTCCTACATGTCTTCGGAGCGCTTTATGAACGAGTTGGTCAACTCGATACGCTACGACAAGACAAGCCAGTTTCGCGACAAGTACCGAAACATCGACATCCTGCTCATGGACGATATTCAGTTCCTCGCCGGGAAAGAGCGCACTCAGGAGGAGTTCTTCCACACCTTCAACGCGCTGTACGACGCGCAGAAACAGATCGTCATCACGAGCGATTGCCCTCCCAGGAATATTCCGACGATCGAAGAGCGCCTGCATTCCCGATTCGAATGGGGTCTGATCGCCGACATCCACCCTCCTGACCTCGAGACCAAGATCGCCATTCTCAAGAAGAAAGCCGAGTCGGACATGGTAACGCTTCCTGACTCAGTCGCGCTCTACCTGGCGAGCAGCATCCGCTCCAACATCCGCGAACTCGAGGGCGCCCTGATCCGTCTCTCGGCGCGCGCGTCGCTCGACGGCATGGATCCGTCGGAGATTGACATCAGCTATGCCAGGGATGTCTTGAAGGATATCGTCTTCGACGATCGGCGCTCGATCTCTTCCGAAATGGTCATCCGCGCGGTTGCCAGCTACTTCGGTTTGAGGCCGACCCAACTCAAATCAAAAAACAATGCCCGCCGCATCTCTCAGCCGCGCCAGATCGCGATGTACATTTGCAAGGAAGTGACGGGGTTGTCCCTTCCGCAGATCGGCAAGGATTTCGGAGGCAAACATCACACCACGGTTCTCCATTCGATTCGCAAGATCGTTGAGATGAAAAACAAGAACCTGGAGATTGCCGCGGCGCTCAACAAGATCCTCTCCTCGTTTCGCTGAACCCGGCTTTTCATTTTTCGCAACTGTTTAGTCCCAGCAAGAAGGATTTGGTGTCTCAGAATAAAGACAAAGGCTAACCTCAAAGACTCAAAGATCTCCAAGAACCTCCAAGGAAACCTATCAGATCGGAAGGCTGCGCGGAGCGCCGGCCCTTGCAGGGCCGCAGAAGCCGATGCCTCTTCGAGATTTTTCGAGCTCTTTGAGTTTTGGAGGTTCGTCTTGCCTTTACTGCTTTTCAGGCACAGGAACATCAACAGCGTAACTGCCTCGCAGAATCGTGATTACCTATCTTTTTCACCCCGGCGCTCCGGGAAAACCTGTGGACAAATTGCGGGAAGGTTTTTTTCCACAGCTGACACGACATTTCCTCATATCGGCAGACTTTTATCCAAACTTTAGGATATTGTGGTTCCGCCTCTTAGGCCTGTTTTCAACAAATTCACCGCACCTACTACTTTTTCTAGGATAGAATTAAGTTGTTATCTTTTAGAAAAACAAAAAAGCGAGCCGCGAGAACTTCTCGGTCGCACAGACAAGCTCTTTTGTTTATAATCGTCTCCTCCATTCTCAGTTCTGTAAGGAGCCAGGGTTCATGGAATTCACGGTCAAAAGAAACCTGCTGTTGAATGAGTTGAACCTCGTTCAGGGAGTGATTGAAAAAAAGAGCACCATCCCGATCCTGTCCAACATACTTTTGGATGCGGCAGACGATGCCCTCGGGATCACGGCCACAGATCTCGATGTGAGTATTTGCTGTGGGTGCGCCGCGGAAATTAACGCTCCCGGAACTCTGACGGTGTCGGCCCGGCGCCTGTTCGAAATCGTGCGCCTGTTGCCCGACGATTCGGAAATTAAGTGCACGTTGCTCGAAAATGACTGGGTGAAGCTGCGTGCCGGGAGGTCGGAATACAAGGTGGTTGGGCTGCCGCGCGAAAATTTCCCGTCCGTGCCGGCGCCGCCGGCAGGCGGGGTGCGCCTCCCCGCAGCGGATCTGAAGGCCATGATTCTGCGCACCATGTTTGCGATCACGCAGGAGGAGTCGCGATACTCCTTGAATGGCGCGCTGCTGGTCCTGGCGCCTCACGAGATGCGCATGGTGGCCACCGATGGCCATCGCCTAGCCCTGGTCGCAAAGAATCTCGACATAGAAGGAATCGACAGTGAGAGCCGATCTCTGATTCCGCGCAAGACCCTCGTGGAAATCCTGCGCCTTGTCGGAGATGGGGATGTAACCGTGGAATTCAGCCGGGATGAGAACCATCTTTTTTTCTCGATTGGCGGAAAGAAACTGATATCCCGGGTTCTCGCCGGACAATTTCCCAACTATGAGATGGTGGTCCCGCGAGACAATGACAAACGCATCGTCGTGCCCAGCCGGGCATTCACCGAGGGAATCCGCAGGGTGGCGGTGATGTCGGATGAAAAACTGCGTGCGATCAAGGTTGCCTTCAGCCCCGGCACGGCGGAACTCACCGCAAGCAGCGCCGATGCGGGAGAGGCGCGAGAGGTGATCGAGGTTGACTTTGCCGGGCCGGAATTAAGCATCGGATTCAATCCGCAGTACCTCCTTGATTTCATGGGTGCCTGCGGCTCCGAGGCGGTGAACATCCTGGTGAAGGACGCGGAAACCCAGGGAATGTTGAGCCCTGCGGGTTCCAGCGAACTGGATTATCGCTATGTCGTCATGCCCATGAAGTTCTAGATGTGCAGGTACTCAACCTCCGACTAACCCGGTTCCGCAATTTCACCAGTCAGGAAGTCGAATTCTGTCCCGGAACGAACCTCTTCCTGGGACAGAACGGGCAGGGCAAGACGAATCTCCTCGAAGCAATCTACCTTTTCGGGTACGCCCGAAGTTTCCGGACGTCGACGATCAAGGAGTGCATTCAGCACGGAAACCCGGAGTGTGTGCTGAACGCGGAAATCGGGCACGGGTCGATCCTTCGAGTGTTGGGGATTTCGATTTCCATGACGATGGACAAGCAGCTCACGCTCCACCGCAAGGCGGTGGGACTAGCGGAGTTCATAGGCAATCTTCACTGTCTGGCGTTCACTCAAGAGCATCTAAAAGTCGTCCGCGGCGGCCCCGGGGAGCGGCGCGCATTCCTCGACCGTGCCATGGTCACGGTGTGCCCCGGGCACATGCAGCGCCTGTCATCCTACGCAAGAGCACTGAAGCAGAGAAATCACCTCCTGGCAGCAGCGCTGGCGAGGGGGCGAAATGCAGACCGCCGGTTGCTCGACAGCTGGGATGAGAAGGTGGCGGAGGAAGGAAGCCACGTCCTGCTGAACCGCCTGGAATATGTCGGCAGAATAAGGCAGGAGCTGGTGAACGCATTCTCCGACACCGAGACTCTGGAAATCGACTATGAGGCGACGGGAGCAGCCACGACCGGCGGCAGCGACCGCCTGAAAGAGTGTTTTCTGGAGAGATTAACGGCAGCACGCGCCCGTGACGAGAGAAGAGGCTTCACCAGTGTGGGTCCGCATCGCGATGACCTGAAGGTGCTGCTGAACGGCAAAAAGCTCGCGGACTTTGGTTCCGCGGGCCAACAGCGCAGCTGCCTGCTTACTCTCTACTTCGCCCAGATGGAAATTCATCGCAAGACGTGCGGCTTCTACCCCGTCTTTCTGATGGACGATGTGGAAGCGGAACTTGATGATCGGCGGCTGCAGGCTTTTCTCGAACATCTGTCTCACCGAACCCAGACATTTCTGACCACCGCCAAGGAACACGCCTTGCCGTCTCTCGGCGCGGACGTCCTTCGATTTCGCGTGCGGGAAGGCCAAATCAGCCCGGCGCATTCGTGAAGGAAACCGGGCAAGAGAAGCCCGTCCGGAATGAAAATTCGTCGCTTTTTCGCGGCGGGCAGAATACCCGGCACCCAGCTCAAAATGGCGCGCTGCTAAGTGTTTTATTTCTGACTATTTAGACTGTCGGCCTGCCGCCAAATTCCATGAGATTTTTGGATCGATCCATGCTATAATACCTAGTCCGATTTTCGGACAATAAGTCATTATAAACAAATAGGTTTTCATCAACCTGCGACGGTCACCAGGAAGAGAATCCAAACATGCAGGATAGTGAGAATATCATGCCTTCGCCGGCAATCCCGGAGGCAGGTTCTGCACCGGCCGACACCAGGGCAGAAGATGCTTACGGCGCCGACAGCATAAAGGTCCTCGAAGGCCTGGAGGCGGTGCGCCTGCGACCCGCCATGTACGTCGGGTCGACGTCCGTCGAGGGACTGCACCATCTTGTCTATGAGGTCGTGGACAATTCGGTGGATGAAGCTCTTAACGGATATTGCTCCAGGATAGAAGTCACGATCCACATCGACAACAGCATCACGGTCGTGGACAACGGCCGCGGCATCCCCACCGATTTCCATCACCAGGCCCAGAAATCCGCGGCGGAAGTCGTCATGACCGTGTTGCATGCCGGGGGCAAGTTCGACAACGATTCCTACAAGGTTTCCGGCGGCCTGCACGGAGTCGGAGTTTCGGTGGTCAACGCCTTGAGCCAGCGGCTGGATCTGGAAATCTGGCGGGGCGGCAAGGTCTACGAGCAGAGCTACGAACGGGGAAAGGCGGTCACGGAATTTCAGGAAACGGGTACAACGAAAAAGCGCGGCACAAAAATCACATTCAGTCCAGACGCCTCAATTTTCGAGACCCTCGAATTCAATTACGACACCATCGCTGGCCGCCTGCGGGAATTATCTTTCCTCAATCGCGGGCTGGAAATCGTTCTCGAAGACCTGCGCTCCGACCGGCGCGCTGAGTTCAAATATGAAGGCGGGATCTCCTCGTTCGTCGAGCACCTGAACAAAAACAAGATCGTTCTCCATCCCACGCCCATCTATTTTCAAACGCAGAAAGAGGATGTATCCGTTGAGGTGGCCATGCAGTACAACGACGGCTACAGCGAAACCACATTCTCATTTGCGAACAACATCAACACCCACGAGGGAGGAACGCATCTCATCGGCTTCAAATCGGCGCTCACACGCACGCTGAATTCCTATGCGCAGGCGCACGACCTGCTCAAGGACTTGAAGGAAAATCCGACCGGGGAAGACGTGCGCGAAGGACTGGTGGCGGTCATCAGTGTGAAGTTGCGCAACCCGCAGTTCGAGGGACAGACCAAGACCAAGCTCGGCAACAGCGAGATCAAGGGGATTGTCGAAACCGCGATCAACGACAACCTAGGCGCGTTCTTCGAGGAGAACCCGCAGTGGGCGCGCAAGATTCTGATGAAGGCCGTCGAAGCCGCCCGCGCACGCGAAGCCGCCCGCAAGGCGCGCGACCTCACGCGGCGCAAAGGGGCGCTCGACAGCGGGTTGCTGCCCGGCAAGCTGGCCGACTGCCAGGAGCGGGATCCGAAATTCTGCGAGATCTATCTGGTCGAGGGAGATAGCGCCGGCGGGTCCGCCAAGCAGGGGCGCGACCGAAAGTTCCAGGCCATCCTCCCGCTTCGGGGCAAGATCCTCAACGTCGAGAAGGCGCGCTTCGACAAAATGCTCAGCAACCAGGAAATCACCACGATGATCTCCGCCATCGGAACCGGAATAGGCCAGGAGGACTTTTCCCTGGAAAAGCTCCGGTATGACCGGATCATCATCATGACCGACGCGGACGTGGATGGAGCGCACATCCGGACACTGCTCCTCACTTTCTTCTATCGCCAGATGACGGAGTTGGTGGCATTGGGCCACATCTACATCGCGCAACCGCCCTTGTACTCCGTCAAGCACGGCAAGACCATCAAGTACCTCCGGACCGAACACGACATGGAGGATTACCTGATGCAGCGCGCCACCCAGGACGTCGTGGTCACCGTCGAGAGAAGCGGGCGGCAGTTCAGCGGAGCGCCGCTCGTAAAAATGCTGAACGTAATCAACGAGCGAGCGTCGATTTATGCCAAGCTCAACCGGCGGTTGGAAAACTCCGATCTGCTGGATTGCCTGCTTCTGTTCGTGGCCGGCGAGGACGGCTTGATGCAGCAGAACATTTCGCTGAAGGAACTCTTTCAGCAGAGAAGTCTGCTGGAGACCCTTGGGCAGATCGTGCAGAAGATCGGCTATGAATTCGGCATTCTGCTCGACGAAGAGCATGGACTCCATTCGCTGGTCCTCCAAAAAAGCGGCAACGGCGGCAAGCTGACGCTCAACTGGGATTTTCTCTCGTCGGCGGAGTGGCAGCGCCTGTTTCATTTGTACGCGGAAATGGTGCCCCTGGAAAAGCCTCCGTTCACGGTCAGGCAGAATGGGGGCAAATTCAGCGCCGAATCGCGCGAACAGCTCCTGGAGCACATTCTTGCCATCGGCAAAAAGGACCTGACGATCCAGCGTTACAAGGGGCTCGGTGAGATGAACCCTGAACAGCTCTGGAGCACGACCATGAATCCGGAATCCCGCACGCTGATGCGAGTCTCCATTGACGATGCCGTGCAGACCGACGAAATCTTCACGATCCTGATGGGTGACGCCGTCGAACCCCGGCGGCGCTTCATCGAGGAAAACGCCCTCAACGTTCGCAACCTGGACATTTGATCATCGCCATGAATTCAGCTCTGGAACAGGTGCCGGTGAACCTGATTGACGAAATGCGCAAGTCCTATCTGGACTATGCCATGAGCGTCATCATCGGTAGGGCCTTGCCCGATGCCCGTGACGGGCTCAAGCCCGTTCACCGCCGCGTGCTGTACGCGATGCAGGACCTCGGCAACACATACAACAAGGCGTACAAAAAGTCGGCGCGCATCGTCGGGGACGTGATCGGCAAGTACCATCCGCACGGGGACAGTGCCGTCTACGATACGATCGTGCGGCTGGTTCAGGACTTTTCGATCCGCTATCCCTTGATCGACGGCCAGGGGAACTTCGGTTCGGTCGACGGCGACAACGCCGCGGCCATGCGCTACACCGAGGTTCGCATGGCGCGGCTTGCGGACGAGATGCTCGCGGACATCGAAAAGGACACCGTTGATTTCGGTCCCAACTACGACGGGTCGCTGACGGAACCGCTGGTGATGCCAGCCAAGTTTCCCAATCTGCTGATCAACGGATCGTCGGGGATCGCGGTGGGAATGGCCACTAACATCCCGCCTCACAACCTCACGGAGATTATCAACGCCGTCATCCTGCTGATCGAAAACCCGGCGGCGACGCTGACGGAGTTGATGGCGCTGGTGCCGGGGCCCGATTTCCCGACCGCGGGCTTCATTTACGGACGCGCCGGCATACGAACCGCCTATCAGACCGGGCGCGGCATCATCGTCATGAGGGCGAGGGCCGCGATCGAGCGTCTTGGACGGGACCGCGAAGCGATCATCGTCACCGAAATCCCGTACCAGGCCAACAAGGCAAAGCTGATCGAACGCATCGCGGAACTTGTGCGCGACAAGAGGCTGGAAGGAATCTCGGATCTCCGGGACGAATCGGATCGGGAAGGGATGCGCATCGTCATTGAGATCCGGAAAGATCAGCCTGCCCAGGTGGTGCTGAACAACCTGTACAAGATGACGCCGATGCAGTCGAGCTTCGGCATCATCCTGCTGGCGATCGTCAACAATCAGCCGCGCATCCTGTCTCTTGCGGAAGCCTTGAACTGCTTTATCGACCACCGCAAGGACGTGGTGCGGCGCAGGACAGTTTTCGAGCTCGCAAAGGCAGAGGCGCGCCTGCACATCCTGGATGGATTGCGCCGCGCACTCGACATGCTCGATGCCATCATCGCCCTGATCCGCGCCTCCAAGGAACCGGCCGCGGCGAGGGAGGGCCTGATAAGCCGGATGCAGTTCAGCGAACTCCAGGCGCAGGCCATTCTGGACATGCGGCTGCAGCGTCTCACGGGACTGGAACGCGACAAGATCTACGCCGAGTACGAAGAGACCTTGAAGCTAATCGCGCGTCTCAAGGAAATCCTGGCAAGCGAGCAGATTCTCAAGGGCGTGATTGTGGACGAGCTGAAAGAGCTGCAGAAAAACTACGGAGACGAGCGCCGCACGGAGATCGTCGATGAAGAAGTCGAGATCACGCTGGAAGACCTGATTGCCGTTGAGGACGTCGTCATAACCGTCACGCACTCCGGCTACATCAAGCGCACGAACGCATCGATGTATCACTCCCAGGGCCGGGGCGGCAAAGGCCGCATCGGCATGACGACGCGCGAGGAAGATTTCATCGACCACGTGTTCGTGGCCTCGACGCACAGCTACCTGCTCATTTTCACGAACCTGGGGCGCGTGTACTGGCTCAAAGTCTATGAGATCCCCGATGTCGGAACCGCGGGCAAGGGCAAGTCGATCGTGAACCTGGTGAATCTGTCCAAAGAGGAAAAGATCGCGGATATCGTATCGGTCAAGGACTTTGAATCGGACCAATACATCGTGATGGCGACCGGCGACGGCATCGTGAAGAAAACCGCGCTGAGCGAATACTCGAACCCGCGCAGTTCCGGCATCATTGCCATCAGCATTTCAGAGGGCGATGAACTGATCGGCTGCCAGCTGACCGATGGGACGTACGACATCCTGCTGGCGACCCGCAAGGGCAAGTCGATCCGATTTTCCGAAAAGGACGTGCGCGAGATGGGAAGAACCGCGCGCGGCGTGATCGGCATCCGGCTGACCTCCGGCGACCGCGTCGTGGGGATGTCCGCGCTGAGCGGCGACGGCCAATTCCTGACGGTCACGGAAAAAGGGTTCGGCAAGCGAACCGCCGTGGAAGAGTATCCGAGACAGGGACGAGGCGGCTCCGGCGTGATCAACATGCGGGTGGGCGAGAAAAACGGCGAAGTCGTCAATACCTGCCACGTGCAGGAGGACGCCTGTGTCATGCTGATCACCGCCCAGGGCAAACTGATCAAACTTTACGTCGAGCAGATCCGGAACACGCAAAGTCGCGCGGCGCTTGGAGTGAAGTGTATCGATCTCGAGGAAGGGGATTTCGTCACCAGCATGACGGTGGTCGCCGGCGAAGAATCCAGCGAGGAGGAACCGGGAAATGACGCCGCGCCTGTGTGACCCGCGCCTTTGCGCTGCCGGCTGCCTGCTCGTGCTGGGCATCATGCTCACCGCATGCAACACCAGCTCGGGCCAGCTGATGGACCAGGCGGAGACAAATTGGCGCAAGGGAAGGTACGAAGATTCGATCCAGGTCAATCAGGCGCTCTACAACCTGGAGCCGCGCGGAAGATATGCCGGCCGGGCGCTTCTGAACATCGGCAACATCTATTACCTCAATTTGCGCAAGCTGAAACCGGCCATCGAATTTTACGAAAAACTCACGGCGGAATTTCCCGACAGCGCCGAAGCCATCCTGGCGCACAAGCAGCTGGCCGCGATTTATGCCAACGAACTGGTCGACCTGGATCAGGCGATTGCCCAATACAACAAGCTGCTGGAAGCAAAAGACCTCGACGACCGCCAGGAGATTCTGTTTCAGCGTGCCGATGCCTATCTCAAGAGAGAAGAGTTTGACCACGCGCGCAGGGAATTGCTCGGCCTCGAGGATGCCGGGGTCAGCGGCCGGCTCGCCGATCAGGTGTCCTTGAAGATCGGCGACAGTTACGCGATTCAGAAGCGGTTCGACGACGCCGTCGAGCCTTTCCAAAAGGTCCTGACTTCGGCATTTCCAGAGTGCCGGCGGAGGGCAATCCTCAGCCTTGAAGAAACTTACGAGAACCTCTTTGAATTCGACAAGGCCGTGCAGACCATACGAATGCTGGATAAGTCCCCGGAAAATGACAGGTACGTCCAGAGCGAAGTCACCCGCCTGTCGGCCAAGCGAAAGGGAGTCGAAACCGGCGGCCTGGTGTGGGATCATGTGCCTGTGAGTCCGGCGGCGGCGGCAAAGGCCGCGCCAACGAAGCGACGCCCCAAAAAGAAGACAAGAATTGAATTAAGTCCCGCGATATGATTGATTTACTGAGACGGTTGTGGCTTGACAGCCATGGGGATGGAGAGTAAGTTATGCCGTCTGTACCGGAAGGAGGTGTATAGCTTGGCGGAAGTCATCATCAACGAAGGCGAATCCCTCGAGAGCGCCCTTCGACGCTTCAAGCGCAAGGTTCAACAGGAAGACATCATCAAGGACGTCAAGAAGCATTCGTTTTACCTGAAGCCTGGCGAGAAGAAACGCATCAAGCAGGCACTCGCACGCAAGCGACTGCGCAAGAAGATGCGCGGCCTGCGCCCCCAATAATTAAAAAGAGTTTTTGAAACCGCAGATAGTCGCGGCGGAAGCAGAATAGGATCTGCACGGTTCCGTTGATATCTGCGGTTTTGTATTTCATGGCTAGGAAGGACGGATCTGATGACTGAGTACGAAAAAATCTGTGAGGCAGCCGAAGCGATTCGGACTCGTTGCCCTGCCCTCCCTTCGATCGGCCTGATCCTCGGCTCAGGGTTGGGTGACTTCGTGGAAAGCCTGCGGCGGCGCGAATCGATACCCTTTGGAGAGATCCCGCATTTTCCGCGCCCTACCATTGCGGGACACGCCGGGCATCTGGTTATCGGGGAAGCGATGGCCGTGCCGGTCGCGGCGCTGGCGGGACGCGTGCATTTTTATGAAGGGCACTCCATGGCGCAGGTGGTCTTCCCGGTTCGGGTCATGGGCGCCCTGGGCATCAAGCGGCTCGTCATCACCAATGCCGCGGGTGGCATCAACGAAGCCTTCCGGCCGGGCGACCTGATGCTGATCGGCGACCACATCAACCTGATGGGCACCAATCCGCTGATCGGAGCGAACCTCGATAAACTGGGGCCGCGGTTTCCGGACATGAGTGAGGCGTATGACACGACACTGCGCGAAGCGGCGCTGCGGGCGGCGGCGTGTGCCGGGATAGAATTAAAGACCGGCGTATATGTCGCGCTCGCGGGTCCCAGCTACGAAACTCCCGCCGAAATCCGCATGTGCCGAACCCTCGGAGGGGATGCCGTGGGCATGTCGACGGTTCCGGAAGTGATCGCCGCGAACCACATGGGGATGCGCGTTCTCGGACTCTCGTGCATCACCAACATGGCCGCGGGACTCCTGCCGCGCAAGCTCTCCCACGAAGAAGTGATTCAGACTACGGAGAACACGAGAGACAAATTCACGAAGCTCCTGAATGCCTTGATCCCGCTGCTCCAAAAATAACCCCTGCGGCTGACAACCTGGTCCTGGACCTGGACTTGGTCGTGATCGTACCCGTTTAGCCCTGTGGTCATCGAGATGTCCTTTAAAAGCCAAAAGAAGCCACGGATTCCACGGATTTTATGAAGGCACTCCCAAAAGGCAATGTTTCTTGCCGCCGCCAGGATGCAGGCGAAGACGCCGGCATCATTCGGTGCGCCTCGATACGCGCATACCACATGCGTATGCATTCGTGAAATCCGTGGAATCCGTGGCTGCTTTGAAGGGGCTAAACAGTTACTCGTGATCTGCCGGTGATCACCCCAAACTACCGATCACGACTACACACATTGAATCACCGTCGAGCGGAGGGTAAAGTAAAAAGCGGAGGTGATCCTGTGGGATCCGTATTCAAACGCATCCTTATTGTTGTACTCGACGGCGTGGGCATCGGCGCGATGCCGGACGCGGATCAATGGGGCGACGCCGGCAGCGATACGCTGGGCCACGTCATTGCCGCCGAGCGGCCGGAACTCCCGCATCTGGCGGAGCTGGGTCTCGGCGCCATCAGGCCCTTCGCCGAGCTGCCTGCCACGGAACGAGCGCGCGCATCTTTCGGCAAGGCCGCGATTCTGTCCAACGGGAAGGACACGACCGTGGGCCACTGGGAGATGGCTGGGATCCAGAGCCGGACGCGATTTCCGACGTATCCATCCGGTTTTCCCGCTCGTATTATAGAGCCGTTCGAGAAAGCCATAGGAAGGCAAGTGCTGGCTAATCGGGCCGCATCAGGCACCGAGATCATCAAGGAACTCGGCGATGAACACGTGCGCACGGGCAAGCCGATCGTCTATACGTCGGCGGACTCCGTCTTTCAGATTGCGGCGCACGAGGAAGTCATTCCACTGGAAGAGCTCTACCGCATCTGCCTGATCGCGCGCAGACTGCTCGACGGTCCGGATCGGGTCGCGCGCGTCATTGCGCGGCCATTCGTGGGCAGCTCGGGAAAATACCGGCGCACGGGCAACCGCAGGGATTTCAATGTGCCGCCGCCCGAAGGGACGCTGCTCGATCGCATGAAGAGCCGCGACCTGGATGTGGCTACCGTCGGCAAAGTCGCCTCGATTTTCGACGGCCGCGGCGTGACCCTGGATCTGCCCACCCACAGCAACAAGGAAAGCATGGATGCAACCATTGGGGCGCTGACTAAGACGACGCGGGGCTTGATCTTCAGCAACTTCGGCGACTGGGACACTCTCTGGGGCCACCGCAGAGATGCTGACGGCTTCGCACGTGGCCTCGAGGCGTTCGATCGCAGACTTCCTGAACTGCTCGGCGCCCTCGACATGGAAGATGGCCTGATCATCACGGCGGATCATGGATGCGATCCGAAATTCACCGGCACGGACCACACGCGGGAGTATGTTCCGCTCCTCGTTTATGGCCGCCCCCTTGCCGGCGGAGTCAATCTGGGGACGCGCGGCTCGCAGGCCGACATCGGCCAAACCGTTGCCGAAAACTTCGGGATCACCTTGGCACTCGGACGGTCGTTTCTCAAGGATTTGCGATAACCCCTGGCGGGAGGATCAGTTCACAGATATACGGCAGATTGCGGTACATCTGGTCATAGTCCAAGCCATAGCCGATGACGAACCTGTCGGGTACCTCAAACCCCACGTAATCCGCATCCACCGCGATCAGCCGCCGGGAAGGCTTGGACAGAAGGGTCACGACCCTTAGAGATTTGGGATTGCGGGAGAGTAAGTTCTCCATCAGGTAATGAAGCGTCAATCCCGTGTCGACGATATCTTCCACGAGCAACACGTCTTTCTCTTCCACGCTTTCGTCCAGGTCTTTCAGGATGCGCACTTCACCGCTGCTCCTGGTTCCAGACCCATAGCTGGCGACCGCCATGAAGTCGACCGACACGGTCAAGTCAATCGCGCGCAGGAGGTCGGCGTGAAAGATGGTAGCCCCCTTGAGAATCCCGATCAGATGTGGAACTCGGCCCTGGTAGTCGGCCGTGATCTGAGACCCCATTTCGCGGACCCGGCGTTGAATCGTCTCCGCATTGAGCAGAATCGGCCCGATCTTTCCATTGGAAGTGTCATTGGCAACAACCACAGGAACTCCTTTCTGGCGAGCAGAGAATCATCGCCGCGGAAGTCCCCAAGATTAGCCGCAATGACTCACAGACACAAGCACTAGGAAATTGGGACGCCGTCTCTTTTCGCAGGGAGAATCGCGGTAGATGCTGGCGGGGACGGCGGAAAGAGGAGGTGTCCCCAATTTCGAAAACTGAACATAAGCCCGCTTTTCAGGCCCGCCGTGATGCTTATCCTATCAGATCCAAAGGATCTCGGCTGGTCCGCCCCCGATCCGCGCGCCGTGCCGAGCGGAGCGAGGCGCGGCACCGCGTCGGATGCACCGGGTTGTTGGGTGGCCCATTCTTGGCTTGGCGCTCAGCTGGGCTCGTCGAGCACTTTCGTCTAGGCATCACGGTCCCCCATGAGGCTGGCCGCCCAGTGGGCCGCCTCCGGGTAGTACTGGGCATCCAGCACGAACTCCTGGCCACGAGAAACGGTCCTGAGCAGTGCGCGATCGCCATCGCGGGCCCACCGCTCTCGGTCCGCGTGATAGCCGAGCGGCGGCCTGGTCTGTCCTGGATGAAACCACCCGGGAAGGCTCCAGATGCTTCGGCCACGGCCTGGAGCGGTCAGCTGCAGTCCCTCGTGGAACCGCCTGAACTTGCCGGCGCGTCCGATGTAGAGCGTGTTGTTCCTCCTGCCCTCCGGCGCGGCGGCGTGCGGATGATATTCGGCCCACGAAGGGACCGCGTCGCCCTCAACGCTGATCACCCTCTCTACTTGCATCCAGCCCCAGATCGCGTGAATGTTGCGTGCCTTCCGAGCGAATCGATAGACGCCGTTGACCAATACGGCCTCTCGGTACCAGCCGAAGAACAGGAACATGTCCCCTCGGCTTACACCTGCACGCTCAAGCACGGTTTCAGCTGCGCCCGCCGATCCGAAGATCGGCTGCCAGCCACTCTTTCGGCTCAGCGCATCGGGCACCAAGTCAGGGTCGAGGTGCGCCCCAAAGTTGGCTCCCGTCCGGCCCTTCGTAAGGTCCTGGACGACCCGACCGATGTTGTGCCCATGCAGGCAAATCTGGTCGTAGCGAATCGGTGACTGCCGGTCTGGGATTGGCAGCGGAAGCATGGTGCGGTCGGGCAATATCGGGCTCGCAACGCCCCCGGCAGCAGAGTCGAAGCCCTTGCGGCTGAAGATAATCCTCACAGCTCGCCCCTATTACAGCGCTTGGTTTGGCGATAGTGGGCAGGAGTGCCGAGCCTTCCCAGACGCTGGCCGTCGACCCACTCCAACAGTTCCTGCAACTCCTCCGGCTTGAAGTGGCAACGGTGTCCCCGGCCGACCCTAAGGAACTCGAGCTCTGCCGGAACCGGCGGCCCGTCTGCTCCGAAATAGACAAAGTCCCTGGCCACGAGCACATACTTGCCAGACAGGTCCTGACTCATGCTTTGCGGGTCCTCATCGCCGAATGGCGGCTTCGAGTGTAGCGATGGAAGCTGGCGAAATTGGCCGTTGCCCAATGGCTCGTAGATGTTGTCGCCGCGACGCTGCTCACGCGTGGCGGTGCTCGGTCGCTTGCAGTGAAACCTGTGATCGTGCCAATAGGCCGCGAAGTCGAGCTTCTCATCAACCTTCATTGCATAGACGACCCGGACACCACGAGCGGACAGCCCAACCACCCAGTCCCCAATGTCGGCTTCCTGCCGGATCTTCGGCTTGCAGGCAGCCAGTGTGCAGTACCCCTGGAAGGGGTTCGGAGCGAAGCCGCTATCGTGGCGCACAATGTAAGAAAAGAGCCGCATCGCATGCATTCCTTGTGCCTGTTGGATCAACCGACAGACCCGTCCATCCAACGTACTGCGTCAGGATAGGGGGGACAGGCTACACAACCTCGGAATTCTTGAGACCTTAAATCGGTAGTTGCGTGGCCTGTCCCCCGAACCCCGAACCGAGCTAACCGACGCGCCGCTTCTCAGTGCGTCCGGTTGAGCGCGTGGCTAGACGTGACCTTGTTTCACGCAAACGTCCTGAAACGTACCTATGCAGGATGCTCGCGATCAATGTCTGATAGGGCACTCCTTCTTCGTGCGCCCGTGCTTTAATGTCCATCATGTCAGCAGTGGAAAGACGAATGTTCACCCGCCGGTTTTTGGTGAAGGTCGCACGCGCAGCCTCCTGGAGTGCATCCAGCTGCGCCCTCGTCGGGTGCGTGGAAACCAGGGCGCCCTTGTCGTAAGCGTTGAGTATTCCCTGTTCGTAACGATCAAGTTTCTTCATTTGGGCCTCCCGTTCCGAGATAGTCTCGCGTGGCCTTCCGGCTAGGAATGATGGTCTTCAAGAAGTAGTGAGTGCTTTCTTCGATCGATGGAACAAGAAAGACGTAATCCCTATAGGTCACAACCAGCACCACCTGCCCTGGATATCGCCTCTGGTTCGGATGGACAACAATATCCATAAGCCCACCTTCCTCGATTGCAAGAACGACCTCCTCGAAGCAGATAGCGCGCTCCGACTTCAAGCGTTCGTTCTTCTCTGCACTCCATCGGAACGGCTTCACATTTAGATTGTAGACCAATGTGTGCCTTTTGTCATCATGAGTGATCGGTGACAGACGACGCAAACCCTCTCACATTGAAAGACACTAGCATCGCGGAGGGCCGAAAAATCGGGCTTGCGCTCGATTCTCGGCCCCATTTTTTTGTTCCAAGGTATTTCTATGCCGACGGATCCCGGTGGTGGGGGCGGTGGCTGTCGAAGCAAGGGTCACGGTTGGCAGCCACCGCTGAGAGCTGGCGTTATGCTGACGCTTGGGCTTCCCCCGTCCGGCGGTTCGTGAGATACTGACTGCCGTGCCAACTGTTCTCAGATCAGGGCCTTATCGAGTATATTTTCATAGTCACGAACCGAACGAGCCACCCCACGTCCACATCGATCGCGACGATCTGTCTGCGAAGTTCTGGTTAAAGCCCGTGGCCCTGGTTCGCAACCTGGGTTTCAGCCCGATGGAGTTGCGTGGCATCCAACGGATGATAAAAGAAAACGAAGACACGCTTTTGGAGAAGTGGTATGAGCGTTTCGGAGCCTAAACCGGGTGAACGCGTAAAGGACGTACGTTTTACCGAAGACACCATGTCTGTCGACCTTCTCGACGGACGGACGATTGTAGTTCCGTTGGCTTGGTACCCCAAGCTTTTGGATGCGAGCCCTGAAGACCGCCAGAACTGGAAGCTTAGCGGTGCGGGCTTCGGCATTCATTGGCCGGACATTGATGAGGACCTGAGCACCGAGGGATTGCTGCGCGGCGCTCCTGCGGCAGCTGAACCGATAAGCACACTAAAGTAGTCGGCTCCCCAATGTTAAAGCCACCCGGGAAGTAGGATTGCCCCACTCCAACCATGCCAAAGCCCTGCTTGACAGCGGCATTCTCTCTGCTATGCTGAAAAGGTCAGGTAAGACCAGGTAATAAGAGCGATTCCTATGAGAACACGCGAGACCATTACGATCTCTCTGCCACCCGAGATGGCGAAGGAGGTCGAAGAAACAATGGAAGTTGAGCACCGTACGCGTTCTGAGCTTGTGCGGGAAGCTCTGCGCACCTACCTCTCGGTCCGGCGTTTTCCCGAAGAGACTCCCACGCCCGCCGAACTCCGCGCGATCCGCCGAGGCGAGGCCGCGTACCGGAGGGGAGATCACATAACCCTCAGGGAACCTCTCGGGGACTTGAAAGTGATTCCTGACTTTCTTCCTCGCCCTGAGGATCTGGTTCTTCGGGATGAAGGAATCAAAGTTACCATTTCCTTGAGCAAACGAAGCGTAGAGTTTTTTAAAGGCGAGGCGAGGAAATACAATACACAATACCAACGGATGATTCGGCGACTCTTGGATGCCTATGCGGAGCACCATGCCGGACCTCTAACCAGGCGCGTCAGCAGACGCGCAAACAGCGCTCGCCGCTGAGTTCTGATGGGCTAAATTTTCAGTCCTGGTGCTGGTGTGACATGGCGATCCTAAGAAAGAAATCGATGCCCGTGAGAGTGGGCAAAATCCAGGTGGGCGGCGGCGCGCCGATCGTCGTGCAGTCGATGACCAACACCGACTCGGAAGACGCGCTGGCGACGGCTGCGCAAGTTGCGGCGCTCGCGGAGGCAGGCTCGGAGCTGGTGCGCATCACGGTCAACACCCATGCGGCCGCGCGCGCGGTGCCCGAGATCATACGGCGGCTGGCTGACATGGGTGTCGATGTGCCGGTCATCGGGGACTTTCACTACAACGGCCATCTTCTCCTCTCGCAGTACCCCGAGTGCGCGCGGGACCTGGCCAAATACCGCATCAACCCGGGCAACGTCGGAAGCGGAAAGCATCACGACGAGAATTTCCGCCGCATGATCGAGGTCGCGATCGAAAACGACAAGCCCGTGCGCATCGGCGTGAATTGGGGCTCGCTCGACCAGGCGCTGCTCGCCAGGCTGATGGATCAAAACCGGCAGAGTCCCACTCCCCGCTCCGCCCGCGACATCATGATCGACGCCATGGCGGCAAGCGCGCTCGAATCGGCGCGCATGGCCGAGGATTTCGGCCTGGGGAGCGATCACATCATTCTCAGCGCCAAGGTCTCCGGCGTCCAGGATCTGATTTGTGTGTATCGCCTGCTTGCGGCCCGGGGAGAGTACGCGCTGCACCTCGGGCTGACCGAGGCAGGCATGGGCGCCAAGGGAATTGTTGCTTCGACAGGCGCCATGGCGATTCTCCTGCAGGAAGGGATCGGCGACACGATTCGCGTATCACTCACGCCGGCGCCCGGTGGAGACCGGACCGAGGAAGTGCGCGTGGCGCAGCAGATTCTGCAGTCCCTGGAGATCCGGAGCTTTACTCCCCAGGTGACCGCATGCCCTGGATGCGGCCGCACAACCTCGACATTCTTTCAGGAAATGGCGGACCAGATCGAAACCTACCTGAGAACGCAGATGCCGGTGTGGCAAGAGCAGTACCGGGGCGTGGAGGAACTCAAGGTGGCCGTGATGGGATGCGTAGTGAACGGCCCGGGCGAATCCAAGCATGCCAACCTCGGCATTTCTTTGCCCGGCACGGGCGAGGAGCCGAAGGCGCCGGTCTATGTGGACGGGCGCTTGATCACCACCCTGCGCGGCGATACCATCGTGGCCGAGTTCATTGCTATTCTGAACCGTTATGTTGACGTTCACTACGCTCCCGCCGCAGTCCATCAATCGTGAAGGTGAACCGCGCCGCGTCGGCTCAGCCTTTTCTGCGTGCTGATGGCGGCGCAGACGGGTATGGATACAAGACGCGCGGTCGAGGGCCCCGCAGGCGTACTAGACAGTACGTCTCACTTAAGGCCGACGTCGTGCACATGGGCGAAAGAGCTTGCCACAGATTTCACAAATTACACAGATTCAAAAGAGAAAAAGCCCAGGTGGTGGGAAAGAAAATTCAGTGAAATCTGTGGCGAGTTTTTCAAATTGTGCTTAAGTTAACAGCATTGGGGCTAATTCCTGAGGACCAGAATCTTATGCTCAAGACACGCGATTGTGGTGAGCTGCGGTGTTCCGACATCGGGCAGACCGTAACGCTGGCGGGCTGGGTGCATCGCCGCCGTGATCACGGCCGGATGATCTTTATCGATCTGCGCGACCGTTCAGGTCTGGTCCAGATCAATGTCAACGAGGAGTCAGCAGCTTGCTACGACGCGGCCTCGAAATCGCGCAACGAGTTCGTCTTGAGAGTGCGAGGGCAGGTTCGTCCGCGCCCCGAAGGAATGGTCAATCCCAACCTCCCGACCGGCGAAGTTGAGGTTGGGGCGGAATCCGTCGAAATCCTCAACACATCCAAGCCGCTTCCCATGCCTGTGGACGACGACGGTTACCGGACCGAGGAAAGCGTGCGCCTGAGATACCGGTATCTCGATCTCAGGCGGATGCGCCTGCAGAAAAACATCGCATTGCGTCACAAAACCGTGAAGTTTATCCGCGACTATCTCGACGCGCAGGGTTTTTATGAAATCGAGACCCCGATGCTGATCAAAGCAACGCCGGAAGGCGCGCGCGATTACGTGGTGCCCAGCCGTGTGCAGCCGGGGAAATTCTATGCACTCCCGCAAAGCCCGCAGCAGCTCAAGCAGCTGCTGATGGTTGCAGGGTACGAGCGCTACTTTCAGATCGCGCGCTGCATGCGCGATGAAGACCTGCGCGGCGACCGCCAGCCGGAATTTACACAGCTCGACCTCGAGATGTCCTTCGTCGACCGCGAGGACGTGCTTGCGGTCGTGGAAGGACTGGTCAAGGGGTTGGTGCCTGCCGTGGTTCCCCATAAGCGCATCCTCGATCCCTTCCCGAAACTCACTTACGAAGAGGCCGTGACCCGGTTCGGCAGCGACAAGCCGGATCTGCGATTCGGCATGGAGCTGATCGACTGCACGGCGATGTTCCTCAATTCCGAGTTTAAGCTGTTCGCCGATGCGGCAAGGGCCGGCCAGGTGATCAAGGCGATCAAGGCGCCCGGTTGCGGCGGCTACTCGAGAAAGGATCTCGATGGTCTCACGGAACTTGCCAAAGGGTCCGGAGCGCGCGGCCTCGCCACCCTTGCCTGGACCTCAGGCGGCTTGAAGGGAAGCGTGGCCAAGGCGCTTCGCGAGGGGGAAATCGCGGAACTGGCCAACAGAATGGAAGCCCGGGATGGAGACCTGGTGTGCCTGGTGGCGGAAAAGCCTGCCCAGGTCAGCAAAACGCTCGGCCTGTTGCGCCTGGAATTCCGCGATCGCCTGAAGCTGGCGCCACCCGACCTGCTGGCGTTCGCCTGGATCGTCGATTTTCCGATGTTTGAGTGGGACGAGGAAGCGAAGACCTGGAGCTTCTCCCATCACCCGTTTACGATGGTCAAGGAGGAACATCTGGACCGGCTCGAAAGCGATCCCGGATCGGTGCTGAGCAAGGCCTACGACCTCGTCTGCAACGGCTACGAGCTATCGAGCGGGAGCATCCGTATTCACCGCCGCGAAGTGCAGACGCGCGTTTTCCGGCGTCTAGGATACAGCGAGGAAGAAATCAACAAGCGCTTCGGCCACATGCTGGAGGCTTTCGAATATGGAGCGCCTCCACACGGCGGCATGGCGCCGGGAATCGACCGCATCGTGATGCTTCTTGCGGACGAGCCGAATATCCGCGAGGTTATCGCATTCCCGAAGACCGCGAGCGCCAGCGATCTGATGTTCGACGCCCCCGCCGAACTCGATCCCAAGCACCTGCGCGAGCTTCACCTCAAGATCACTGATTGAGGTAATATTCTTAATCTCGGACAGGCTCCCAGCCGGGACACGCAATGTATCATCCACGCTCACGTCGATCATCGGTCAGATCGACAATCGCAATCAGGAGGAAACAATGAAACTCAGATCGATAGGGTACGTCGCTGTTCTTGTTACGCTCGCAGGTCTGGTGCTCGCGCTCGCCGCAGGTTCGGGCGATGATCCGCTTGCGCCGCTCGGCCTCGCGCCAAAGCCGCCCGTCGCGCCGGTTAAGCCCGTCGTCGAAACACTCTTCGGCACCAAGGTCACCGACAACTATCGCTACATGGAAGCGCTCGACGCCACGACGACCGATTGGCTGAAGAAGCAGGGTGCCTGCACGCGATCGATCCTGGACGCGATCAAGCCGCGCGCCGCGCTGTTGAAGCGCATTGCCGATTTCACCGCGGGTTTTGGCTTCATTCAAGGCTATTCGATCTTCGGCGACAGAGCCTTTTATGAAGAACGCACGCCCGGGTCCGACAATTTCGACTTGATTGCGAGAGACGCGAAGGGAAAGCGCAAGATCGTGGACGTCGCGGCCTTGCGTGCGGCTCATGGAGGCAAGCCCTATGCGATCAATTTCTTCCTCCCTTCGCTCGACGGAACCAAGGTGGCCGCCGGCATTTCCGAAGGCGGGTCGGAGGACGCCTCGCTCTACGTTTACAACGCGGCGAGCGGTGCGCAGATTGCGGGGCCGATTGATCGCGCGCAGTTCGGCACGACGGCGTGGAGCGAGGATTCGCGCACGCTCTACTTCGTGCGCTTGAAGAAACTCAAGGCCGGCGACCCTCCGACCGAAAAATATCGTGACGTGACGCTTGATGCGTGGGACTTGAAATCGGAGCCCATCGCAATCATGGGATCCTCCGTCGGTCACGGTCCTGCATACAAGCCGGACGAATTTCCCTCCCTGACGGTTTCACCGGGCGCGCCGATGGCGGCCGCGCTCAACATCAACGGCGTGCAGAACGAACTCGCGCTCTGGTTAGCGCCCGCCGGACAGGTGTCGAACCCGAAGGTGGAGTGGAAGCCGTTCATCGCGCGCAGCGACAATGTGAACAGCTTCGATATGCGCGGCGGCGAAATCTTCCTGCTGTCGCATCAGGACGCGCCGACATTCAAAGTGCTGGCCGTCAAGGCGGGCGATCCGCTTTCCAAGGCGACGCTGCTCTTGCCGGCGGAACCCAATCGCGTAATCGATTCTATCCATGCGGCCTCTGATGCGCTCTACGTCGTGGCGCGGGAAGGAGCCTATTCGCATCTCCTGCGCATCGCGGCCGGCCAGACGAAGGCCGAGAGCATCGCGCTTCCTTACAAAGGCAATATCGGCGAGGCTTTCACCGACCCGCGCAGGCCCGGGATCACATTTGCACTTGAAAGCTTCGTCGTTCCTCCGACGGAGTTCTCTTTCGATCCCGTCTCCCGCAAATTCACCGATTTGAAGCTCGGCGTAACTCCGCCCATGGATAGCTCCCGCTATGTCGTGTCGGATCTTGAGGCCAAAGCGCATGACGGCGTGATGGTCCCGCTGTCCTTGGTGCAGGTGAAAAACGTGAAAGGACCCCAGATTACCCTGATTCAGGCCTATGGCTCTTACGGCATTTCCCAGCTGGCCAATTTTTCGCCCCGTGTGGTGAGTTTCCTGGAAGCCGGGGGTACGTATGCCTCGTGCCATGTGCGCGGCGGGGGCGAGCTGGGCGAGGCCTGGCGCCTTGGCGGCAAGGATGCCAACAAGCCGAACACGTGGCGCGATCTCGTCGCCTGCGGCGAAGATCTGATCGCGCGCGGGATCACGACGAAGGAAAAACTCTTTATTTCCGGCGGGTCGGCGGGCGGCATCACCATGGGACGCGCATTGACCGAGCGTCCCGATTTGTTCGCGGGGGTAATTGACTCCGTGCCGGCTGCCAACACGTTACGCTCTGAATTCTCAGTGGGCGGGCCGGCAAACATTCCCGAATTCGGCTCGATCAAGACCGAACAGGGATTCAAGAACCTGTTCGAGATGGACACGATTCAGCATGTGAAGGCCGGAGTGCAGTATCCCGCCGTGCTGATCACGACCGGGTTGAACGACCCGCGTGTCTCGCCTTGGGAACCAGGCAAGCTCGCCGCCGCGCTGCAGGCCTCGGGAACCGCCAAGCCGGTTCTGTTGCGCGTTGATGATCAGGCAGGGCATGGCATCGGCTCAACCAAGAGCCAGAGCGACCAGGTTTCTGCGGATATGTACGCATTCATCTTCTGGCGCGCGGGCCTCCCCGAGTGGCGGCCGGATCTGCGAGCCGCGAAGTGATCCGCGATGCTGAAGACGGGGAAGCCGAGCCATAGGCGCAGACTTGAACCACCACTTTCTCGTGGACGTGGACTTAGACTTGGACCTGGACTTGGACGTTCTTGTATTCCACACATTCGGGAGAGCATCCTGACGGTTGAGAGAAGAACTTGGTCAAATTCTTCGGCTCGGGGCTTGTCGATGAGCACCAAAGCGATGCGGGCCACAAGAAAAGGTGGATCTGATCAGTGTTCATCCGCATCCGAACACTTTTTTCTCTCGGTTCTTCGTGAATAATCCAGGTTAGCTCCTTGCCGGCCCAAAGTTCTCGGCGGATTTCCTGCCTTGTCTTCCTTCCCACTCTCCCCTTGCGCTACAGTTTAGACAATTCTATAAATTGGTCAGGAAGTAATTCGGGTGGAAGCGGCAACATCAAATTTGAGGAGGGTATTAGAGTGAGTGCAGCCGACCTTAAGAAGTTCATCTCTGAGTACACCGATGAAGTCTGGAACAAAGGCAACGTAGAGGCAATGAATCGGTATTACGACACCAACTACGTCCATCACGACGTGTCGCGCGCCGATGTCCGCACCCTGGCAGATTACAAGCAGTGGGCGAAGGATCTCTTGGCAGGGCTGACGGGCTTTCACGTTGCCGCCGACGACCTGGTCGCCGAAGAGGGCAAGGCTGTCAAGCGGTGGACAGCAACCGGCGTTCACAACCATGCACTTGCGGGCATACCACCCACGGGCAAGAGGGTCAGTTTCTCGGGCGTCAGCATCTACCGTGTCACTGACGGTAAGATCAAAGAGAGTTGGTACGTATACGACCTGCTGGGTCTGCTGCAACAACTGGGGGTAATCCCGGCACCGAAATAAATAAGCTTAACTCTTCGCAAGCCGGAAAGCCTTATCTGTGTTAAAAGCCGGCATTGCTGTGAGATTTCAGACCCATTAACTCAGTCATTCTATAAGTTTGGCGGTTGGCATCCCATAGGGGTCAACGGCCACGGACAATCATCGTTGCCAGGACTTGATTGGGCCAGACCCTTGATGGCCTGAAGCGCACCATCCAAATAGTTCATCAAACTGTCCTTCCTATCTATGTCGCCCATATAAGCGTTGATTGCTGCGTTTTCGATGGCATTGATGTAAATTCGAATCGTGGCATAAACATCCACCTGATGGGCCCTTTTTTTGGTCGGCATAACTTATTCCTCCTTGGCATAGGGTGAATCAGTTTTGTTACGGCGCTCGAACCGGCATATCGATATGTCTCCATGCTGGTCGAGCCGCGAGTAAAGTAGCCTTCCATCGGACAGGATTTCAATGTCTGAAAAACTCACAGACGGCCAACGGTTGTCGGTGAGTTGGTTGAATTTTGCATTTGGAATGGAGAAGGACCAGAGGTTGTGTATGTTTTTCTTTGCCATAGTCAGGTAAAGAGTTTGAGAGGAAGGATCGAGCTTGGCGGTAGCGCCGAAAGCGCCTTCCGCCGTATTTAATGGGCGGCTTGCACCGGACGTCGGGACTTCGATTATTTGCATGTTTTGCGTCCCGTCTGTATTGATAACGGCGGGGAGCACGATCATGCTGTCGCCGGATGCCAGAAACCCACAGGAGAAGAGAAATAATCCACTTGGTTTGTGCTGGACAGAATAAACAGTGCGATCCTCCCTGGAATCAACAACACGGACGTGCACTTCAGAAGTCTCCAGGTTCGCCCCTTTTTGCAGCACATAGCTCAGGTATCTTCGGTCTTTGGAAAGCCGCAGTTCTCGCATCACCTGGCCGGTGGCGGCCGAAACAATCATTGCTGGTTCGGTCTCAGGGGTTCCGGGATCGAATCGTCGAATCTGATATGTCCCGGAGGATGCACGATCTATGAAGTACAGATAACGGGAGTTTGCGCTCCAGGCGAAATTGGTGGAGAGGAAATCGTAGGGAAACACCGACACCCCTAATGTCGGACAACGGGCGGAGATGCGGTGTAATCCTTGGCCGTTCGGATCAATGACCCATAATTCAGAGAACTGGTTGTCGGCAGTAACCCACTTCAGATAGGCAAGCCAGCGGCCATTCGGAGACAACGCGGGGGAATAACCGTAGCGGACGAGAATGGAAGGGGAGGCAATTCCCGAAGGGCTCAGGCTACCGAGAAGAATTTGACTCTCCAGGAGTGGATAACCGCCATGCTCCTTTGGCGGTTTTCTTTGAAAAGCAACCATGTGTGCATCGTTGTCACAAGTCGGCCAGAGATCGTCCAAGGAGTCATTCGTCAATTGATGCGGGGATCCGGTCTTGAGATCGAGGCTATACAAATGGGCGGAATCCCGGGTCACCGTGAAGGTGAGGAGTGAACCATCATTTGATATGTCCTCCGGCAATTCTTCCAGTGCGCCGGAGGTTATCTGACGGATGGACCGGTCCTGCGTCGACACCATAAATAGGTTCAGTTGGCCGCCGCGATTGGATTCGCATACTATGTCAGGCCCTTTTACCTGAACCCACAGCGGGTGTCTGTCGACAGCATCCCCCGTGGTCAACCGCAGAGGGTTTTTTCCATCCAGGTCTGCCGTCCATAGATTTTCTTGTCCGTCATACGCCGTAAAAGCAATTCTGGCTTCGTCCCGGCGCACATCGAAGTGCCTCATGGACTTCAATTCCGGTCGCCGGAAGGAAATCATCGAACGGAGCGTCTGTGCCTTCACGTCATACTGAAATAGAGACACTCCCCCTTCCATATAGATGTGGTCACCGATCCAGCGAATGATGCGGAGGCAGGATCCGTCCACTTCCTGGGTCAATTGCGGAGCGCCCCCCATAAAGGCCGGTACGGTCTGCAGAAGCACTCTGCCCTGATCTCGGATCAGGTATGCGATCTCAGTGCCGTCGGGAGACCAGGCATGAGAGAGGACAATTCCCTGATGTGATGACAGGATGGATGTGGGTTCCCCACCCACCATATTCTTCAGCCAGATCTCGTTCTGGCCGCTGCGATTGGAGATAAATGAAATAAACTTCCGGTCGGGAGAAATTCTGCTGTTGCTCTCATCGCTCTCCCAGGTAATCACCTGCTCCAGGGTTGCGGAAATCGGAGAATTCTGGTTCTTTGCAGGCTTGCACGACCGAGATATCCATAACAGAGCAGGAAGGCTGATGCAAATCACGACCACTGCGGCAACTTGCAGCCACCGGTGCAGCAGGCCAGGCCCGGGCTCTAAAGCGTGCTGCAATTCTTCCGCAAGAATATCCGCGCTCTCGTGCCTTGCGGCCGGATCCTTCTCCAGACACCTCTGGACGATTCGTTCCAGGGCTTCAGGCGCATCGGGAACTAATGAGCGAAGAGGCAGGGGTTGTTCCCAAAGCCAATTCAATGGAGACGCGCCGCCGGCCTCGTGTGCAAAGGGCAACTGCCCGGTCAGGCATTGAAACAAAATGACGCCGATAGAAAAAATGTCCGAGCGCGCGTCAACCGGCCTCCCCAGCGCTTGTTCCGGTGACATATAAGCGGGCGTGCCCGCGATGGTTCCCGTCTCGGAGCGCGGTATCGTCGTCAGCGTCGATTGGTCTGACGCTCCACTCTCGAGATGCGTAAGCTTCGCCAGGCCAAAATCGAGCACCTTCACCATGCCCTCTTCATTGATCATGATGTTCGCGGGTTTCAAATCCCGGTGGATGATGCCCGCCCTGTGAGCTCTGGCGACCGCGCTGACGATCTGGATCGCAAACTTCATGGTCTCCACGGTCGGCAATCGACCTTCGCTGATCCGCTTCGCGAGCGTTTTGCCCCCCACCAGTTCCATGGCGATGAAGTCACTCCCACCCTCATTGATGATGTCGTAAATCGTAACAATATTGGGGTGGTTGAGAGCGGAGGCAGCCCTGGCTTCCTCGAGCAATCGTTTTTTTTGCTGCGGATCGCCCATCACTTCCGGGCGAAGCATTTTGATGGCGACGGAGCGGCGGAGGTGGGTATCATAGGCCTGGTAAACAATCCCCATGCCGCCGCCGCCGAGTTTCTCCTCGATTCGATAGTGCGCCAGAGAACGGCCGATCATGGCGGGTGACGGATCCTTCGCCCCATCCAGAGCAAGGTCTTGGGCGAGTACGTCGATGGCTGGGGAAACAAGGAAGCGCCCCGCTTCCTCGTGATGGGTGAGCAGCCAATCCAGTTCCTTGCGCAAAGACTCGTCGCCCCCACAGACCTGATTGAGAAATGCCTCCCGCCGATGAGGAGCTAGCTTCAATGCTGCCAAGTACAACGGCTGGATCTGGCGCCACCTTTCAGGGTCCATTTCCTACATCCTTGTCTGAGCTTTCCTAACAGCCGGATCTTCGCCAAGGTTCAACGGTCGTTCGAATCACGGAAGGCGGAATGTGCTAGTTACATGCGCGGGCGCGACCTCATATCTCACCTCCAAGTGCGTTGAGGAGCAGGATTCGAATTTGCCTCATTATACACCCCCTTGGCGGCCGAACGTCACAGCAGAGTCCGCCAGACCTGCTCTCTAGCCCGGGAGTCAATGGGAGAGTTACGACGGGCTGTGTTCCCAATGCCATGCGTTCCGCCGCCAAAAAATGAACCATGTGGTATCATAGCTTCATTCCTAAATGTCCCTGGCAATATACCGCGTCGATTTTCCATCCCATGGTGGTGGTCATTGCCAGAAAAGGCCAAGATCTTTGGCGTCCCATCCATAACAGGAGGAGCATTCCATGGACAGAGAGAAGTGGCTTGCGATCAAGGTGGGCGCGTCCACGAGTACTCCTGCAACCTCGCAGGTCATCAGATCAGGCTTTAGCGCGCTCGGCGCGGGAGCAGTCAATCATGTGCGCGGGGCTTCCACCGTCATTGGCTTTCAGGTCGGCGGCGTCTGGCTGGGAACGCTTCAGACCGCTGGGATCACATATGACGCCATTTCAGTGCCCAATGTGGCATCGAACGTCAAAGAAGGTGAGCCCCGCATCCCGCAGGAAGGCGCCTATGTGGCCATTCCGGACGTTGCCGAGAACGTCACCGTGACCCTTGTCGACAGGAAAATGATCCCATTGGCCGGCACTTTCAAACTCCGTCCAGTGCCCGAGGAGATAACGGAGAGCGACTACGTCGGCGGCAGACAAAGATTCAATCCCAAATCCACTATTTATGATTCGGACGACGAGTATCCGGGCAAGGATTTCGATTTTGTGGGCGTTAGGAAAGTCGGAGGGGTCACCGTCGCGCATCTGGTCGTTTACTACGCGCAATACAAGCCAAAGTCGGGGGCTCTCGCCGTGGTCGAATCCGTGAAGCTTCGGGTCGCTTATGACATTCCTGCGGGAGCCGGCATTACGAAGATACGCCACCCATCGAAACCCATCTCCCGCGTGAGTATCCTCGATATTGAAAGCGCCTGCGACAGCGGCGGCCCAGGATCAGCCGCCAGTACTCCGCGCGCTGCGCCGCTGCCGTGCGCCATGCGCGAAGATGTCAGCGCCGCCGGCATTGGTGGCGCTCCCAATCCCCCGGTTACTCTGAAATGTGAGGGCCAACGAGCCGAATATCTCATCATCACCATTGACTCGCTGCTGGAGGCGGTGGGTCCGCTCTATAAGGCGAAATCCAAGGCACCGCATACAGCAATCGTGACTACCACGACCACGATCCAGAATGAGTTTCCCGCCAAAACCCTGCAGGATGCGATCAAGGATTTCCTCGTGTGGGCCTCCCTACACTGGGATCAGGAAGTTCCGCTGCGATATGTCGTGCTTGCCGCCGACACAAATAAAATCCCCGCTCGCCCTATTGATCCCCCGCCAATCTTTCAAGATATTAAATATCTTTCTGACCACAACTATGCCGACCTTGGGGGTTCGTGGGCGCCAGAATTGGCGGTCGCGCGCATCCCCACCAACGACAAAGACATCATGCACAAGGTCTGCGTGAACCTCGCCAGCTACTTGGACAGACGCCGACGGGGCCCAGACGGATGGAAAGACAGAGTACTCCTAGTAGCCCCGCAGGGTCCCGGTTTTGACTTCGAGGCCTGCTCCGAGAGAATCAAGACGGACATCGGATCGCGCTTTCAAACGGTTACCCTCTATGGAGCCACCGCCCAGAGCGTCATCGACAAGATGAATGAGGGCGCCCTCATCGTTAATTACCTCGGCCACGGCGACCCCTCGAGTTGGGGGACAACACCGGAGAGATTGCTGCAAAGCAGCGACGTCTGCCGCCTCCAAAATCACGCATATCCACCCATGGTGTTCTGTATCTGCTGCGAAAATGCCGAAATCGAACAGCACCAACCCCCCGCAATGGTCAAAGCTTTCCTGCTGCACGATAACAGCGTGGCGGTGGTGGGCGCCTCGACATTTTCCATCACCACGCTTAACGAACTTTTCGATGGCTACCTCTTTCAGGCCATTAATGAGGGCCAGATCACAGCAGGCGATATTTTCGTGTTTGCCAAGAGCCAGTTGGTAAAGAACCATCCCGATCTCAATACGTATCAGACTGTTATGATGTATATGCTTTTCGGAGACCCGTCGGCTGAGGTGATCTGATCCTGGCCGGACCAGCGGAGTTGACTTCTCCTGCCAGAATACCGCAGGAACTTTGCTCTCCTTGTCACCTTTTGAATTGATTTCTGCATTCAGGGCCGAGGCGGCGGCTCGAACGAAACAGTCCATATCAGCGAGAAAATCATGAAAGACAGATAACGAGAGCGGCCACTCAACACTTTTTCACGGACGGCAGCAGGACGCGGATTTCACCAAGCTTCCCAAAGGCGACTTGATATTAGTCACTCATGAGCATGGGGATCACTTGGACCCGAAGGTCATCCAGTCATTGAGCACGAATCAAACGGTAATAGTTGCCAATGAACTTGCCCTACACCATGACCCCGGACATGGTGGCCGATGCGGCAAAAACGTTCCGGCCGAAGATTCTGTATCCCTATCACCTGGGCAACACGGACCCCTACGCGCTCGTGCGACTTCTGCAAGGTGAAAATGGGATAGAGGTGCGAATCCGCGACATGAAGTAGAACATGGAATCTGGAGGTTATGGCGCCGTTCCCGAAATTGCTGGACAATGTGTATCACGGCGCGCGACGATACACGAGGACTGATCTCGCTCCTTTCCATGGATGAGTTCGGAGCGGCGGGAAAGGGATGGGCAATGGCCGTTATTCTCAACCTCACTCAGATCAAGGAAATTCTCAACACCATCGATCCGCACCGACTCATCGGGGAGATCGCGGAAGGGTTTACGGCATACTCGCAGGGAAAGGTCGTCGTTCCTCCCGTGGGAGAGCTGGTCTTCGACAACCCGCGCGGCGACATGCACATCAAGTACGGCTACATCAAACTGGACGATTACTATGTCATAAAAATCGCTTGCGGGTTTTACGACAACCCGAAGATCGGCCTGCCGACGAGTTCCGGCCTGATGCTGCTCTTCAGCCAGAAGACCGGCGCACTGATCTGCATCCTGCTCGATGACGGGCTCCTGACACATGTGCGCACGGCCGCCGCCGGCGCCGTTGTGGCGCAATACTTCGCCCCGAAGCAGATTCGTGGAGTCGGGATTTTCGGCGCGGGAGTGCAGGGCCGGATGCAGCTGCAGTATTTGCGGCATGTCCGGGATGTGCGCGCAGCGACGGTTTGGGGAGTGGATCACCAGGAGTTGGATGCATACAAGAAGGACATGGAGGTCAACGGCTTTACAATCCGGACCACTCTGGACGCCGAAGAGATTGCATCGACCTGCAACCTGATCGTCACGGCCACTCCCTCCTGCAAGCCCCTGTTGAATGTATGCCAGATCCGAAGAGGCACGCACATCACCGCGATGGGATCGGACACGCGCGAAAAACAGGAATTGGATCCGGCCATTTTGAAGATCGCGGACAGGATCGTTGTCGACAGCCTGAGCCAGTGCCGCCTGCGCGGGGAGGCCTTTCACGCCCTCGAAGCCGGAATGATCCAAGCAGACCGGCTCATTGAACTGGGTGCCGCCATAGCGGATGGGCGGCTTCAACGGCAATCGGATGACGAGATCACGGTTGTGGATTTGACAGGCGTGGCCGTACAGGATATCCAGATCAGCAAAGCAGTCTGGCGCCTGGCCTCCAAGAAAATCTGAGCGATAAACTCTCTGCATTCCTCTCCCATTCTTGACTCGTTAAGGTAGGGAAAATCCCCCAAGAGAACGCGGGTTTTCCCTGATGCCGGCATCTAACCCGTGATTCCTCAATATCTTCAAACGCGGTCATAGCGCGTACAGAAAGCATGGTGCGTCTGGCTGGGGAAGATGCCGTGTAGCAGAAGCAGCCCACGACGTATACTTTAATTGGAGAGTCTCGGGAAGATGATATGGATCAAGAACCACTAGCTGCTTCACAGAATGACGCATCTTTTTCACCCAAAGATGACAAACATCCCCAAACGCAGGCAAAACCTTCGCAGCTGCAGATGGAGTTTAGGAAGCCCCGGAGATCGCGGGCCAGTTGGTTCTGGCTCTTGATCTTATTGCCGGCAGGCCTGGGCACATATTTCGAGTGGTTTCATGGCGGTGGCGCTATGGCTGGCACAGCCTCGCCCGCTTCCACGTCCAAAGCCGGCACCCGAGGCGGGCAAGGCATGGGAGGCACCGTCCAGGTAGTGGCCGCCGAGGTTCGTCGAGGCAACATCGGCGTCTACAGTCTTGGGTTGGGCGAGGTGACTCCAATTTACACCGTCATGGTGAAAAGCCGCGTCGACGGCCAGTTGATGCGAATCTCCTTCAACGAAGGCGACACCGTGCATCAGGGAGACCTGCTGGCAGAGATCGATTCCCGGCCTTTCGACGTGGCGCTTGAGCAAGCGGAAGGTCAACTGGCGCGTGACCAGGCGTTGCTCGAAAACGCGCACGTGGACGAGAAGCGCTACGAAGGCCTGCTGGAACTTAATGCCATTCCCGAACAACAGTTGGCTACCCAAAAGGCGTTGGTGGCGAAAATCTGAAGGCGGAGGCCTGGGACAGCAATAATAAGAAAAAAATTGCCGAAGGCTTCCTCAAGACGGTGGACAACAAGATCGACCCGACCACCGGCACGATCAAGCTGAGGGCGGAATTCGAGAATAAAGATCTCGCTTTATTCCCAAACCAGTTTATCAACGTGCGCTTGCTGGTGGAGGAAAAACACAACATAGCCCTGCTGGCCACTGCTGCCGTGCAGATGGCGTCCGATTCGAAGTACGTGTACCTGGTCAAGCCCGATTCCACGGTCACCGTCCGGCCAATAACAGTAGGGGTAGTAGAGGGGGATAACTCGGAGATCCTCTCGGGACTCAACGCGGGCGACGTAGTCGTGATGACCGGCGTGGACAAGCTGAACGAGGGCACCAGGGTGCACGCGCAGATTCAGGGCGAGGGCGGGGTGGGCCAGGGAAATGACCAAGCCTTGGCCGTGCCTGGGAATCCCCCGGGGACGGCAAGCGTCACTGGCGGGCAGGGCCGCAAGGGGCGATAGAGACGACAGGAGCATCAGAAAGTGAGCCCCTCCAGGACATTTATCCTTCGGCCGGTTGCGACGTCACTGTTGATGGTCGGCATACTTTTGGCGGGGGCCATCGCGTACGAGCAGTTGCCGGTTTCAGCATTGCCGGAAGTCGATTATCCCACCATCCAGATCGTCACGTTCTATCCTGGTGCCAGTCCCGACGTGATGGCTTCCTCGGTCACCTCACCGCTCGAACGCCAGTTCGGCCAGGTCCCCGGGCTTCAGCAGATGACATCGACCAGCTCCAACGGCAGCTCGGTCATCACCCTGCAGTTCGACCTGAGCCTGAACATTGATGTGCCGAGCAGGAGGTGCAACAATCCATCAATGCCGCGGGGACATTTCTTCCAGCCGACCTGCCGGCACCCCCCATATACAGCAAGACCAACCCCGCCGACGCCCCTATCCTGACTCTGGCGCTGACATCTAAAACGATGCCTTTGTCCAAAGTCGAAGACCTCGCCGATACGCGCCTGGCGCCGAAGATCTCGCAGTTAGCAGGCGTCGGCCTCGTTTCCATCAGCGGCGGCCAGAAACCTGCGGTGCGGATTCAGGCCAACCCTACACTCCTGGCGTCGTACGGCCTCAACATGGAGGACCTCCGGACGTCGATCGTAGCCGCCAACGTGAACCAGGCGAAGGGCAACTTCGATGGTCCGGGCCAGGCATCTCAGATTGGCGCCAATGATCAGTTGCTTTCCTCGGCCGACTACTCGAAGCTTATCGTCGCCTACCGCAACGGCGCCCCTGTGAAACTGACCGACGTGGCCGCGGTCAAAGATGACGCCGAGAACCTTTGGCAGGCGGCCTGGATGAACGACGTGCCGGCCGTCATCATGAATATCAAGCGGCAACCCAATGCCAATATCATCACGGTGTCGGACCGCATCAAATCGCTTCTGCCGCAGCTCACCGGCACGCTGCCCTCGTCGGTGCAGGTGAGCATTCTTACAGACCGCACCAACACCATCCGCGCCTCCGTCAGGGACGTGCAGTTCGAGCTGCTTCTCACCGTCGCCCTGGTCATCATGGTCATCTTCCTGTTCCTGCGCAATCTCTCAGCCACCGTGATTCCAAGTGTGGCGGTGCCGCTTTCGCTCGTGGGCACCTTCGGGGTGATGTACCTGCTTGGATACAGCCTGAACAACCTGACTTTGATGGCGCTGACGATTTCCACCGGCTTCGTGGTGGACGACGCGATCGTGATGATCGAGAACATCACACGCTACATTGAAAAGGGAGAGACACCGCTGCAAGCGGCTCTTAAGGGTGCGGCGCAGATCGGCTTCACCATCGTTTCGCTGACCATCTCGCTGATCGCGGTTCTCATTCCGCTGCTGTTTATGGGCGATATCGTGGGCCGCCTGTTCCGCGAATTTGCTGTCACCCTCGCCGCGACAATTCTCGTTTCGGCCGTGGTTTCCTTGACCCTGACTCCGATGATGTGTTCAAAGATCCTGCGGCACCAGTCCGAGGCTGAACAGGGACGCTTCTATCGCGGATCCGAGCGGGCATTCAACGGCATCATCGCGTTCTATGGCAGGACGCTGCGTTTTGTGCTGCGCTTCCGGACCACGACGCTTCTGGTCGCGGCCGGCACGCTTGCGCTGACCATCATCCAGTTCATCCTCATCCCCAAGGGTTTTTTCCCTATTCAGGACACGGGCATCATTCAGGGCGTTTCCGAGGCCTCCGAATCGGTATCTTTCGAGGGGATGTCCCGGCTGCAACAATCGCTGAGCAGCGTGATCCTGAAGGATCCTGCGGTGGATAGTCTCTCCTCGTTCATAGGCATCGACGGGACCAACACCACCCTGAACAGCGGCCGCATCCTGATCAACCTGAAGCCGCTCAAGGCGCGCCAGATCAGCGCAAACGACGTCATCCGGCGCCTGCAGCCGCAATTGGCAAACGTGGCGGGCATCACGCTTTTCATGCAACCGGTGCAGGACATCACGGTGGAAGACCGCGTCAGCCGCACGCAGTTCCAGTACACGCTCGAAGACCCGAACATCGACGAATTGAACGTGTACGCGCCGCGCATGCTGGCAAGGCTGTCGAAACTGCCCGAGCTCCGCGACGTGGCCAGCGACCAGCAGGTGCAGGGATTGCGGGCGCGTGTGGTGGTCAATCGCGATGCCGCCGCGCGTTTTGGAATCACCGCATCTGCCGTTGACCAGACGCTGTATGACGCTTACGGCCAGCGGGAAATCTCCGTCATGTTCACGCAGTTGAACCAGTACCACGTTGTCCTGGAAGTGATGCCGGGGTTCGATAAGAGCCCGCAAGATCTCCGCAACCTTTTCATCCGTGCTGCCACGGGATCCTCGGGAGGCACGGGTGTGGTGTCGGGCGGCTCCGCCACAGCCAATGTCAGCCGCGGACCTGTCAGCTCATCCCCGGTTTCGGCCTCGACGACGGGCGGCTCGGCGGGCGCGGCCACGGCTTCGGGCGCCGTTTATGGCGCGCCGATCGCTTCCAGCAGCGTATTCGCCAATGACGGCCAAGTTCCCATTGGCGTCTTCTCGCATGTGGACTTGACTCCCGTGCCTATCACGATTAACCACCAGGGTCAGTTTCCAGTGGTGACACTTTCCTTCAATTTGGCGAGCAATGCCTCGCTCGGCAATGCCGTGGACGCGATCAACCGCGTAAAGGCGGAAATCGGCTTGCCGGCGAGCATCCAGGCCGCATTCCAAGGCACCGCCCAGGCGTTTCAAAACTCGCTCGCCAATGAGCCGGTGCTG
>Ga0187885_10000213_pt1 | contig 71539 bp, 68 predicted proteins | sample June2016WEW_20_1_3_FD_132970 | JGI IMG/M metagenome (GOLD analysis project Ga0187885, IMG submission 132970) | Peatland microbial communities from SPRUCE experiment site at the Marcell Experimental Forest, Minnesota, USA - June2016WEW_20_100 | ecosystem: Environmental > Terrestrial > Soil >...
GTCACGGGTCGTCGTCATCGAGAACGGAAGTCAGAGGGGGGATTCGTAACTTTCGGTCGGGTCAAAGGGGTTCGGAGGACCACCTTGTGGCGCTCTGGGGAGGTCGCCGGGTCCATGTTTTCTATGCCGCACGGGTGCGGGAAGGATATTCTTCTTCGACTACGGCCCGTGCTGACGGGGAGCCTATCGGGCACGTCCCTCCCCGCGGCCGCTCATTCTCCCGTGCGAGGAAGCTCCGAGCCGGAAGGTCGTTCGGGGCATCCTCCCCAAATAGCCAGCCCCGGTGGCTCGCCCCGGATTCGGATGGCGGCCGACAACGTGAGCCGGGATTTCGACACGCTGTCGGCGGTCTACGACGAGACACGCCAACCGCTCGACCCAGCGACGATCCGGAGCCTCCATGACTATCTTGAGGAGCATCGCTGGGGGGCGATCCTAGAGGTGGGTGTCGGAACCGGCCGGGTCGCCCGTCCGCTCGTCGACCGGGGCTTCCGGGTAGTTGGGGTGGATGCCTCCCGCGGAATGCTCGGACGTGCGGCGGCAAAGGGTCTCCCGTATCTTGTGCGGGGGAACGCCTACCACCTTCCGTTCCCGGACGGTTCGTTCGACGCGGCCCTCTTCGTCCACGTCCTTCACATACTGGACCGGCCCGAGCTCGGCCTTCGCGAAGCCGCCCGGGTGGGCCGGCATGGCGTACTCGCGATCCTGGACCTCCCCCCGAAGGGAGAGGGTACCGACCGGCCTCCGGAGGAGGAACCTCGTCGAATCGTTCGAGAGATCCTAGCCGAGGCGGGCTACCCTGACCTCCTTCGTCCAGGGCCCCGCGCGAAAGAACAGGAGATTCTTCGGACCTATCCGCCCGCGGAGCTACGGGTGCTGAGCGACCGAGAGGTCTCCGAGCCGCTTTCGAGGCGGCTCGACGCGCTCGAGAAGCGAGCGTACCGCCACGTCCTTCGGGTCCCCGCCGACGTCCTCGCGCGGGCTGTCGCGGCGGCGCGCGCGCGGGTAGGGGCTCGTACGGTCACCTACCGACGGACGGAGGCGCTCGCCTGGTGGGCCGGCGCGCCGGGTTCCCCGGCTTAGCCGCGCTAACGGGTCCCGAACGGTCGCGAACTACTTCGCGAATCGGTGCGCCATGACGTACGGAAGGACTCCGCCGGCCCGGTAGTACTCGAGCTCCGTTATCGAGTTCAACCGACACGTAACCGTGAAGCCGCGAACCGTGCCGTCCTCTGCCCGGGCGACGACCTCGACGGAGGCCCCGGGACCGAGGGAAGTTCCGGTGGGAAGACGCAGCGTGAACGACTCCCGACCGGTCAGGCCGAGCTGTCTCCAGCCTTCGCCCGACCGGAACGCGAGGGGGAGAACCCCCATCTCGATCAGGTTCGCACGGTGGATCCTCTCGTAGCTCTCGGCGATCACGGCCCCGACTCCGAGCAGCCGCGGGCCCTTGGCCGCCCAGTCGCGCGAGCTTCCCTGGCCGTAGCTCTTGCCCGCCAGGACGATCAGAGGGGTCTTTTCGGCTCGGTACCGCTCGGACGCCTCGAAGATAGTCGACGCTTCGCCCGATGGGACGTGGACGGTGTACCCTCCTTCCTTCCCTCCGGCGAGCTGGTTCTTGAGGCGCACGTTCGCGAAGGTGCCCCGTACCATGACCTCGTGATGGCCCCGTCGGGCGCCGTACGTGTTGAACTCTCGGACCGCGACCCCGTGGGCGAGAAGGTACCTCCCGGCGGCGGAATCCTCGGGGATCTCTCCCGCGGGCGAGATGTGATCGGTCGAGACCCGGTCGCCGAGGAGGACGAGCGCTCGCGCCCCCTCGACGAGGACCCCGTCCTTCGGGAGCCACGGCGCGGGAAGGTCAAGGTAGGGAGCCACCGCGAGGTACGTGGAGTCGGGGGACCATCCGTACTGAGCGCCCGTGGGTGGGTCGAGGGACTCCCAGCGATGGTCCCCTAGCTCGATGTGCCGGTACTTCTCCGTGAACAGGGACGGGTCGAGGTGGGCCTCGACGATCCGCCGCACCTCGTCCGCGGTCGGCCACAGGTCGCGCAGGTAGACAGGCGAGCCGTCCGGTGTCCGTCCGAGGGGCTCGCGCGTGAGGTCGAGGTCGACCCTTCCCGCGAGAGCGTAGGCGACCACCAGCATTGGGGAGGCGAGGTAGTTCGCGCGGACCTCGTTGTGGACCCGCGCCTCGAAGTTCCGGTTGCCGCTCAGGACGGCCGCGACGAAGAGGTCGCGTTCGCGGACCTGCTGGCTCACCGGCGCGGGGAGCGGTCCCGAGTTGCCGATGCACGTGGTGCACCCGTACCCGACCACCTCGAAGCCCAGTCGGTTGAGGTACGGGAGAAGACCCGAGCGCTCGAGATAGGCCGTCACGACCTTCGACCCCGGCGCGAGGGACGTCTTGACGTGGGGCGGGACCTTTAGACCGAGCTCGGAGGCGCGCTTCGCGATCAACCCGGCGCCCACCATCACGCTTGGGTTCTAGGTGTTCGTGCAGCTCGTGATGGCCGCGATGACCACCGACCCATCCTCGACCGGTGGGGAAGGCGAGCCGCCGGCCGATGCCGGAAGGTGAGGATGTCCCTTCCGGTAGGAATCGAGCGCAGCCCGGAAGGAGGTCGGTGCGTCGCCGAGCGCGACGCCCTCCTCCGGGTTCCTCGGTCCGGAGACCATCGGGACGATCGAACCGAGGTCGATCGCGAGGACGTCGTCGTAGTCCACCGACCCCGGCACCGGAGAGCCCCACAGCCCCTGGGCCCGCGCGTACGCCTCGACCCGGGCGACGAGGTCTGGGCTCCGGCCCGTGCCGCGAAGGTAGGCGACCGTCGCCTCATCGATCGGGAACAGCGCGGCAGTCGCTCCGTACTCCGGGCACATGTTCGAGACGGTCGCCCGGTCGGGAACGGAGAGATGACCGACGCCCGGTCCGAAGAACTCCACGAACTTGTCCACGACCCCCTTCTCCCTCAGACGGCGCGTGACGGTCAGGACGAGGTCGGTCGCCGTGGCGCCCTCGGGGAGCGAACCCGTCAGCTCCACGCCCACCACCACCGGTGGGGCGAGGAAGTAGGGTTCTCCGAGCATCACGGCCTCGGCCTCGATCCCGCCGACCCCCCAACCGAGGACCGATACTCCGTTCACCATGGTCGTGTGGGAATCGGTCCCGATGAGGGTGTCCGGGAACGCGACCCGGCTCCCGTTCGACCCGCGGGTCTCCACTACGGTCGAGAGGTGCTCGAGGTTGACCTGGTGGCAGATCCCGTTCCCCGGAGGGACGATGCGTACGTTTGTGTACGCGCCCTTGGCCCAGCGGAGGAAGCGGTACCGCTCTCGGTTGCGTTCGTACTCCCGGTCGAGGTTGATCCCGAGCGAGCGTGTCGAGCCGAAGCTGTCGACCTGGACCGAGTGGTCGATGATGAGGTCGACCGGGACGACCGGGTTCACCCGGGCCGGGTCCACTCCCCGGCGCGCGGCCGCGCTGCGGAGGGTGGAGAGGTCGACGATCACTGGAACGCCGGTGAAATCCTGGAGGAGGACCCGCTCGGGGTAGTACGCATACTCGGTCCCCTCCGCGATCTCCTCGCCGTTCGCGAGGGCCACGAGAATCTTCGGGTCCGTCACGCGCGCGTCGAAGTGCCGGAGGACGTTCTCGAGGAGGACACGGGTCGTCCTTGGGCGGCGGGAGAGCCGGTCCGGGTCGACCCCCTCGAGGCGGTCCGCGCGGTAGATCGTGGCGCGCTCGGATCCCCAGGTCAGCGAGTCGGTCACTCGAAGCGGGTCGGACGAGCCCATGACGGGGCAGGAGGCAGGGGTTTTTGGGCTCTTTGGCCGCGTCGGGCTAGTCCGGAGCCAAGGGGACCGACCGCTCCCAGCCCAGCCGCACGTGGGCTCCCGGAAGGGGAACGGCGGCCGGCGTCCTCATCTCGAGTCGCTGGCCGTCGTCGGTCCGCAGGACCACCTGGTTCTCCCGGCCGACGGGGCCGGCGACGAGGACGGTGGCGCCGAGACCGTCGGCACCGGGAGGGAGGAGCCGCAGGTCGGTCGGCAGGACCCCGGCGGGACCCCCCGGCCCCGCCAGGACGTTGTACCCCAGGAACCGGGCGGCCCGGACCGTTCCCGGGTTCCCGAACACGTCGGACGGTCGACCGAACGCGTGAAGCCCCCCGTCGAAAAGCAGCCCGACCCGGTCCCCGAGGAACAGTCCCTCCTCCCGGTCGTGCGTGACATGGATCGCGGAGGTACCGGACGCGCGGAGGACCTGACGGAACTCCGAGCGGAGCTCGGCCTTGAGCTCGACATCGATCGAGGCGAACGGCTCGTCGAGGAGGACGAGGCGGGGACGAGCGGCGAGTGTGCGCGCGAGGGCGACCCGCTGGAGCTCTCCGCCCGAGAGCTGGTCCGGCCGCCGGTCCTCGAACCCGGAGAGGTGGAGGAGGTCGACGAGGCGCCCGACCTCTTCCTTCACCTCGGCGGCCGGCCGACGCTTCAGGAGGGGGGCGTAGGCGATGTTCTCGTAGACCGACCGGTGGGGGAACAGCGCCGGGTCCTGGAACATCAGGACGATTCCCCTCTGGTGGGGGGGACGGCGCGTGACGTCGGCGCCGTCGAGGAGGATCGTCCCTTCCGTCGGGCGCTCGAGGCCGGCGAGGCAGCGCAGGAGCGTCGTCTTGCCGCACCCGTTCGGTCCGAGGAGGACGAGGAACTCGCCCTCGAGGAGGTTGAACGAGACGTCCCGGAAGACCGGCACCCCGTCCCATGCGGCGGAGAGGGCCCGGACCTCGAGGAGGGACCTAGAGCTCGACACGGCGACCTCCGACCGCGATCACGGCGAAGACGGCGAGGCTGAGCAGGAGGAGAAGACCCGCCGCCGCATCCGCGACGGGGAAGAGCCGGACCTCGGAGAGCGCGTACAGCGCGACGGGCAGGGTCGTGAGCTGCGGAGGGACAAGGAAGTTCGTCGCGGTGAACTCACCGAGGCCGAAGGCGAAGGCGAACATCCCCACCGTCACGAGCCCGTCCTGGACTCGGGGAAGGTCGGCGTCCAAGAAGGCGCCGAAGGAGGTCGCCCCGAGCGTTCGAGCGGTGTCCCGAGCCGCCGCGGAGAGGCCCGCGAGCGGTATCTCCAGGCTCTGGAGGGCGAACGGGAGGGCCAGGATCGCTTGGCTCACGATCACGAGGGTCCAGACGTTCGAGCCGGTGCCGAGGAACGGGCGCCAGAAGGAGGAGAGGGCGAACGCCAGGACGACCGGCGACAGGAGGAGCGGGACGAACAGAAGGAGGCCGAGCGCCACGGCCCGGTCCGGTCGACGCACGACCGCGTACCCGCTCGCGACGCAGAGGAGAAGCGCGAGCAGCGCGGCGACTACGGCGAAGAAGAGCGTGTTCCCGATCGCCCCGAGCGCGGAGACCCCGAGGTGGGCCGTGGTCGAGGCGGAGAACAGCTCCGTCCACGCCGCGCCGGCGCCGAAGCTTCCGGTCGGCGCCACCGTCCGATAGAGGACGGCGGCGAGGAGCGCCGCCTCCGCGGCGAGAACGAGCGTGGTCTCGAGCGCCAATGCCCAGCTCGCGGGGGCCCGCCAATCGATCGGGCGGGGGCCGGCGGACCGACGCCCCGGGCTGGCCCTCAGGCGGCTCACCAGCGCGAGGTACACCGCGGTGGGGAGGAGCAAGAGGAGCACCATCGCGAGCGCGAGGACGGCGGCCGCGTTGGGCTCAAGGAAGGTCTGGTCGAGGGCATAGACCTGGGCTTCGAGCGTGTAGCAACGGGAGCTCGCCCCGCAGAGGAGCAGGGGGGGGGCGAAAGATAGGGCGGAGAAGAGGAACGTCAGAAGCCCTCCGGCCGCCGCGCCGACCCACGTCGGTCGCGCCCAGACCTCGCGGTACGCCCGGAGCGGCGGCCCCCCCAGGGTGGCGACCGTCTCCTCGAGCTCGACCGAGGCCCCCTCGCAGCCGGTCGCGGTGAGGAGGAGCACGATCGGGACGTTGAAGAAGAGATTCGCGGCGATGATCGCCGGGATCCCGCTGCCGAAGAAGGACGTGAAGGGAAGGGCGGTCGAGACGACGCCCGAGGGGCCGAAGAGGTCGAGCACGCCGAGGACGACCACGAGGCTTGGCAGGAGGAACGGAACGAGGAGCAGGGAGCGGAGGAGCGACCGACCCCGGAACGAGTACCGACCCACGAACACCCCGGCGGGGTATCCCAACGCCACGGCGAGGGTGGCCGACAGCGCTCCCTGCTCGAGGGAGTTGTCGAGGGAGCGGAGGTTCCGCGTCGCCGAAAGGACCGAGACGAACCCGCTCGTCCCACCCACCTGGACGAGCGCGTTCGCGAAGAGGATGGCCACCGGGAGGAGCGCGAAGAGCGCGACGAACGCGACCACGGGAAGAAGGAAACCGACCCCTTCGCGTCCGACCTTCATCCTCAGCCCCCCGCGAGCGACTGCCACGTGTCGAGCCAGCCTCCGGAAGCCGTGAGGTTCGCGGCGACCGCCGACGGCGTGGTCGCGTTGTTCAGCGCCACGACCGTCGCCGGGTCGATCGCCGCGGAGAAGACCGCGGGAAGCGCCACCGTCTCGTTGGCCGGGTACTCCCACTCATTCTCGGGCAGGTAGGACTGGAAGGTGCCTCCCAGAATCCAGTCCTCGAGCGCTCGGGCGAGCGCGACGTGCCGGGAGCCCTGGACCACGCCCACCCCGTAGATGGTCCGCCAGCCGTACGCGATTCCGTTCCACCAAGAGACGGTCGAATTCAACGTTCCCGCCGCTCCGTTCGCGAGCGCGTACGCGGGGTCGGTGGCATAGCTGACGACGAGCTGGTTGTCGCCCGAGGGGGTCCCGAACTCCCCGAACGCGGTCGACCAATCGGTGGCCGGGTTCGGATGGGTCTCCGAGAAGAACTTCTGCCAGAATCCCTGCCAGTTCTGGTGAAGCACGGTCTCGTAGTACTCGACCTGCCAGGCGAGGAACTCCTCGCCCGTGATGTCATAGAGGGGGTTCTCGGTGACGAGCTGAGCGGCCCAGCTCGAGTTGTCGACGAGCTCGGGCATCGTAGCGTGGGCCACTGCGCCGGTCGTCTCGTTCAGGAATCCGGGAGTGTAGTCGACCGCGAGGAACCCGTACTCGTACGGCACGACCCCGTGATCCGGACTCAGCTCCGCGACGAGCCAGGGCGGGATCGTCGCGAGGTCGGGAGGGGAGTACGGAGCGAGCAGCCCCAGCGATTCCGCCTCCGGCCCCGTGATCTCGTCAAGGCCCACCACGAGGTCGGCGGCAGGGAGGCCGTAGCCCGCCGGGGATTCGAGGGCGCTCACAAGGTTCCCCGACGGACAGACGAGCTCGACGTGGACCCCGTGGGCCTGCTCGAACTCCCCCAGCAGCATCGAAAGGTTCGCCTGGCCGCAGTTGCCGCTAAAGAGCGCCGAATAGGTGTAGACCACGAGGGTGGTTCCGCCGGACGCCTGTGCGCTCGAGTAGTATTCGTAGGTCGCGAAGCCCGCCACCACGACGACCAAGGCGATGGCGACGGAGAGCAACGCCCGTCCGATCCGGCCGGGTCGGCGCAACCGCCGGGGGCCCGGACCTAGGGGGGTCGGTGAGCTTGTCACATCCTCCGCGGGCCGGCGGAGAGTCGCCTCAAGTTTCGCATCGCGTTCCCTTCGCGGGCATTATCCCGTGCAGGTTCGTGGGGTCGACGAGGTTCCCCTCGTCCTCTCAGCCGGTGCCCAGCTCCCCCTGCCGCCCGCAGCGAAGGCGTCGCTCCCATTAAGATTTCGGGACGGCGGGGGCCGTCCGTATTATACGCGCGTCGGTTCTTACTGGGACGGCATCAACGTATGAGCGACCCCATCATGAAGCTCCAGTACGGTTCGGAGCTGGTCAAGCGAGGCTTCGCCCGCATGCAACAGGGCGGAGTCATCATGGACGTGACCACGGCCGACCAGGCCGCCATCGCGGAGGAAGCGGGGGCGGTCGCGGTGATGGCGCTCGAGCGGGTTCCCGCCGACATCCGGGCGGACGGGGGGGTGGCCCGTATGGCCGACCCCGTCAAGATCCGGGAGATCAAGGAGCGCGTCTCGATCCCCGTCATGGCGAAGTGCCGGATCGGCCACACGGCCGAGGCCCGGATCCTCCAGTCGCTCGCCGTCGATATGATCGACGAATCCGAGGTCCTCACCCCCGCCGACCCGTTCCAGCACGTTGACAAGAAGGCGTTCAAGATCCCGTTCGTCTGCGGCGCCCGAAACCTCGGGGAGGCGCTCCGCCGGATCGAGGAAGGCGCGGCGATGATCCGAACGAAGGGCGAGGCGGGCACCGGCAACGTGGTGGAAGCGATCCGACACATTCGCCAGATGCGCTACGACGTGGCCGAGGTCCAGAAGCTCCCGAAGAAGAACGTCGGCGTCTGGGCGAAGAAGGAGCGGGTCTCGGAGTCGATCGTCAACGAGGTCCGAACGCTCGGGCGGCTGCCGGTCGTGAACTTCGCGGCCGGCGGGATCGCTACCCCGGCCGACGCCGCACTGTGCCGCCTCCTCGGGGTGGACGGGGTGTTCGTAGGAAGTGGGATCTTCAAGGCCCAACACCCGATGAAGGTCGCCCGGGCCATAGTCGAGGCGTCCCTCCACTTCGAGGACGCCGACGTACTCGCGCGCGTCTCGTCGGGACTTGGGGAGGCGATGAAGGGGTTGGAGATCGCCACCATCCCCGCCGATGCGCGGCTGCAGACGCGCGAGTCGGAGCCGATCTCGGTAAACTCCCGGCGCCCCTTCCCCGCGACCTGACCGCGGCAGCGGGGCCCGCGGCGATGGCCGTAAAGGGGGGGTCGCAGTAGGGCGACCCCGTGCGGATCGTCCAGGTCTCGCCGTTCTTCCACCCCCATGCCGGGGGCGTGGAGTCGCACGTCCGCGGGATCGTGCGCGAACTCGCCCGCCAGGGTCACGAGGTCACGATCGTCACCTCGCGCTACGACCGCCACCTCCCGGCCGAGGAGGAGACCGAAGGCTATCGTATCCTCCGAACGCGGACCCTGGGGGTCCTCCTCGACACCCCCCTCGATGTCGGCACTCGCCGCACGATTCGCGCTCTCGCGCCGGACGTGTTCCACCTGCACTACCCTCCTCCCTTGACCTCCTACTTCGCGACCCGGGAGCTCTCCCGTAGGAAGATCCCGGTCTGTCTCACCTACCACTGCGACCTCTACCTCCCCAGCGCCGCGGGGAGGTTGCTCGCGGGCCTCTACCAGACGGTGTTCCTGCCCTCGACCCTCGACCGCACGGACCGGATCGTCGTCCATACGAAGAGCTACGGCAGCACCTCCGCGATGCTGCGAGGACGGGAGCTCACCGTGATCCCGTCGGCGGTGGACCTCGCCCGATTCCGGCCGGACCTCGATGCCAGCGGCCTGCGGGCGGACCTTCACCTCGAGGGAAAGCGGGTCGCGGTCTTCACCGGCCGACTCGTTCCGCACAAAGGGGTGGACGTCATCCTGGAGGCCCTCGCCCTGCTACCCCGCGACGTGGTGCTCGTCGTGATCGGGGCCGGACCTCGTCTCCCGAGCCTGGTCGGGCTCGCCCGGAGGCTCGGCGTGTCCGACCGCGTCCGGTTCTGCCCCGCGGTCTCCGACGAAGAGCTCCCCCGCTTCCTGGCGCTCGGCGACGTGTTCGTCTTCCCTTCTCAGAACCGCCTCGAAGGGTTCGGCCTCGCGGTGGCCGAGGCGATGGCGGCGGGACTGCCGGTCGTGGTCGCCGACATGCCCGGCGTGCGGGAGGTCATCGAGCCCGGGCGCGAAGGTCTCCTCGCGGAGCCCCTCATCGCGAGCGACTTCGCCGAAAAGGTCCGGACCATCCTGGACGACCCGTCGCTCGCGAAGCGGATGGGCCGCGCGGGCCGGGACCGGGCCGAGGCCCGCTACGGCCTGCCAATCGTCGCTCGCTCGCTCCTCAGCCTGTACGAAGGCCTGCGCGCAGCTGGTTGATCTGGACTTTCAGGCGCTCGGCCTCCGCGCCCGCCGCCTTCCTCCAATCGGGGCCGGCTGAGGCATACAGGATGCTGCGGGAGGCGTTCACGAGGAGGGCGCGTCCGTGGGCATCGACCCCCTCGCGAACGGCGGTGGCGAGAGAGCCGCCCTGCGCCCCGACCCCCGGGACGAGGATGGGAATCCCGTTGCCCAGGGTGGCACGGGCGGCGTGGAACGCGTCCGAGAACGTCGCACCGAGGATCACTCCCACGTTTCCGTGAGCGTGGGCGAGCCGGCGAACCTCCCCGACCACCGCGAGCCAGAGAGGTCCTCGAGGGGTGGGGATCTCCTGGAAATCGAGCGAGCCGGGATTGGAGGAGTGGGCGACGACGAACACGCCGTGGGCCGGGTCGTCCAGGAACGGTTGGAGCGTCTCCCAGCCGAGCCACGGGGTGAACGTGAGCGCGTCGAAGCCGAACTGCCGGAACACTCCGTCCCGCACCATCCTCACGGTGTTCGGGATGTCGTTTACCTTGAGGTCGAGGATCCGGAGCCGGGTCGGCCCGATCTTGCGGCAGAGGCGAGAGAGGACCTCGATCCCGGGCGCGCCGTACTGGAGGTAGGCGCCGAGCTGCATCTTGTAGGCGGCGACATGCGGGTAGGTCGCCCCGATCACGCCGTCCAGGAACCGGGCGATCTGCTCCCGCGGCGGGAGGCGACGCAGGGCCTGCGGCATCAACGCCGGGTCCGGGTCGAGGCCGACGCAGACGAGCGAGTTCCTCGCGACCAGAATCCGGTCGAGCCGCTGGGAGAACTTCGGCACCACGACGCGCGAGTCAAGGTCCTCGGGGGAAAAGGATTATGACCGGGGAACGCGCCCGCCCGCGCCCCCTCGGGGAGGCCGCTCTCGCCGGAACGCGCCGTTCACCATCCGTGGGCGGCGGGGCGCTTTTATGACCGGGCGAGGTGGCCGACCGTGCGTTCTCTCCTATGACCGCGGAACCGACCCCCTCCCCCTCCACCGAAACTCGCCTCCGGGACCTTCGACTCACCTCGTCACCCGTCGAATTCGTGGCCCGCGTGGTCACCTTCGAGCGACGCGACGTCACGCGGAAATCCGACGGTAGCCGTCGGCCCTTGATCTCGGGTCTCCTCAGCGACGGGACGGCGACCGTGAGATTCACCTGGTGGGACCCGCCGCGCGAGGGGATCGAGCGGGGCCTGGTGCTCCGCGCGGTGGGCGCGGAGGTACGGGAGTTCCGCGGACGCCCCGAGGTGACGTTCAGCTGGAAGACTCGCGTCGGCCCGGCGAGCCCGGCCGAGCTCCCTCAGGTCGACGCCGACGAGGTCCCGTTCCGTACGGTCCGGGAGCTCCGCCCCGCCGACGAAGGGTTCCGCATCGAGGTGCGGGTCGTGCGCATCGCGGCCAAGAGCGTGACCGTCGGGACGGAGCGACGGGTCGTGCACGAGGGGCTCGTGGCCGACCGCACCGGGGCGATCGCCCTCTCGGCCTGGAGTGACTTCGGCCTCAAGGTCGGCGAGGCGGTCCGGATCGCCGGAGGATACGTTCGCGGGTTCCGAGGGCGTCCGCAGTTCGTGCTGGACGAGCGTTCGATCGTCGTCCGCGTGGCGGGGACCGACCTCCCGGACCCCGCTCAGCTCCTCGCGGCTCCGCCCTGCTCGATCGCCCAGGTAGAGGACGAGGGGGGCGGGGAGACGGTCGCTGTGGAAGGGATCGTCGTGGGCCTCCTGCCTCCGAGCGGACTCGTCTTCCGGTGCCCCACCTGTCAGCGCTCCGTCCGCAGCGGAATCTGTCGGGTGCACGGACAGGTCGACGGCCGGGCCGACCTTCGCGCCCGAATCGTGCTGGACGACGGAACGGGGGCGCTCACGGTGAACGCGAACCGGGCCGACACGGAGAGGCTCTGGGGCGTGACGCTGGAGGAGGCCCAGGCACGTCTCCGCAACCAACCGGACCCGAGCCTGCTCGAAGAGCAACTGCTCGAAGCCCTCCTCGGTCGCCGGCTGCGGGTCCGCGGGGTCGGAACGAACGATGAGTTCGGCGTGACGCTCACTCCGGAATCGATCGACCGGGTCGACATCGACCTGGATGCGGCGGCGGAGGAGCTCTCCGCTCGACTCGGGGAGCGCCGCTGATGTCGCTCCGGGAGCCGGCCTGGCGGGTCACGGCCCGAGAGCTCGAGAGCTCGCTGGAAGAGGAGAAGGGGGAGGGCGAGCGGCCCGCCACCTACCTTCTCTCTCCGTTCGCCGCTCGCATGAGCCGCGTTCTCCTGGCCGGGAACCTCTCGCTGGCCGAATCGATCGGCCGGGAGGAGTCCCAGGCGTTCTGGCGGGCGCGGTTGAGCGACCCCACGGGGGCCGTGGCGGTCACCGCCGGCTCCTTCCAGCCTCGGGCGATGGCCCAGCTGCGCTCCGCCTCCGCGCCTCGGCCCGCGATCGTGGTCGGCAAGGTCCACCTCTTCCGAGGGCGGGATGGTGTCGGGTACGTTTCGGTCCGGGCGGAGGCCGTCCGCTCGGTCGCCGAGGCCGAGGAACGCGCCGCCCTTGCCGACATCGTTCGGCAGACCCTCGACCGCCTCGACCTGCTGGAACGGGTCGAGAAGGAGCCCGGACTCTCCGAGGAGACGCTTCGCCAGGAGGGAATCCCCACGGCGTGGCTGCGCGCTGCGAAGGAGTCCCGGAGCCGGTACCCGAACGTCGATCGTCCGGCGTTCCGACGCGAGCTCGGGAACGCCGTCCGCCGCGTGGCGGGCGAGAGCGGGCCTTCCCGCGCGACCTTGCCGACCCCGCCCACGGTCACCGTGACCCGCGCCCCACCGCCTCGTCCTTCCTCTCCCGCCCCGTCGGCCGCGGAGCGTGCGGAGGAGTCGCTGTTCCTCGACCAGCTCGACGAGGTGGCGGACGTCTCCGCGGACGGTTACGCGGACCTCAAGGAGGTGCTCTCCCGCGTCTCGGCCCACGGGCTCGTCGGGGAGCGGACCGAGTCGATCCTCAACCGGCTCGAGGAGGAGGGCGTCATCGAAGAGCCAATCGTGGGGAAGCTGCGCCGCGCCTGACGACCCTCCCCGATGGTTTATATCGGGTCCCTCCTCGGGGGCGCGGGGGAATGAGGAACACCTGTCTCTCCGAATCGATGACGAGACCAGCGACGAGCTGACCCCCACCCTCTGTTCTTCGTAGACTATGGCGACCCAGCAACCTTCCCGCATCCTATGGGTCGTGGCCGTGGTCGTCGTCCTCGCCATCGCCGGGGCGGCGGCCGCCTTCGTCTACGAGTACAACAAACCGAAGGCGGCCTCGCCGATCCTCACCGTCCATCTGGGAGACAACGTGACCGTCAATTACATCGGCAAGTTCGGTAGCGGAGCCCAGGTCGGGCGCGTGTTCGACACGTCCCTCTACTCGGTGGCGACGAACAACCAGTCGTCCCCGAAGTCGCTCGAGTACCAGTCGCGCGGGCCCGTCACGGCCTACACTCCTCTGGCGGTCCACGTTGGACCGAACGCCCCCGCGAGCGGCTACACCGTCGGGAACCTCACGTTCAACACGGTCGTCACCGGGTTCTGGCAGGGTCTCATCGGTCTCTCGGGCAACCAGAGCCACACCCTCGTAGTGCCTCCCAACCTCGGGTACGGCCCTCTCAACGTGAGCTGCCTCGCCACCGTACCGCTGGTCTACACGGTCCCGGTGCTCGCGTACGTATCGGTCACGGAGTTCGGAACCCTGTACCCCGGCGTCACCGCCTCCGTGGGGGTGGTCTTCCCCGACCCGACCTACGGGTGGAACGACTCCGTGTTCGCGGTGAACTCGACGAGCGTCGCGGTCCAGTCGCTCGCGACCGCCAGCGGGACGACCGACCCGAACGGACTTCCGTTCGTGGTCTCGAACCTCAACTCGACCTCGATCACGCTCTCGAGCCAGCTCACCCCCGCGAACGCCGGGCTCGTCCTCGGTCACGCCACGAGCGGGGGACTCTGCGGGAAGACGAGTTTCATCGTCAGTTCGGTCGACCTCGCGACCGGCACCTTCACAGAGAACTTCAACCCCGAGGTCCAGGGCGAGACCCTCGACTTCGTCGTGTCGGTGGTCGATATCTTCCCGGTGTGAGAGGAGCTCACCCTCCGAGGGTGATCTTCCCGCGCTTCAGGAGCTCCTCGAGCTGAGCCTCCGCGGTCGTGGAGAGGAGCTCCTCGGACGGAGGACCGCGGGTATGGGAATAGGTACGGAGCATGCGACGCGCCTGTTCGCGCCGTGACCGGGACTTCGCGAGAAGCTGGCGAGCCTCGTGCTCGAGCTCGTTCATCTCGCGGCTTAGGCTGTCGACCTTCGCGAGGGCGTCGGCCCGGGCCCGCCCCTTCTCCCGCAACGAAGCGATGAGCCCTCCCGCGACCTCGAGCTTCTCCCGGACCGCAGTCATCTTCGAATCGCGTTCGGTCTTGGCTGCGGTCAGCTCCTGGCCGCGGAGGGCGAACTCCTCCCGAGCGGTCGCGAGCGCAGCCTCGGCGTCCTTGAGCTTCTGCTGGTGAGCCGCGACGACCACGGTGCGTGCCTCGGCCTGCTTCAGCTCCTGGGTCCGCTGGCGCAACAGCGCGATGAGCGCATTCTCCTCGTCGAGCGGTAGGGCACGGGTCTGCTGGCGAAGCTCGAGCTGGGCGATCTCCTTACGGATCTGGTCCGGGCGCACGCGCTCCCCGGGAGCGAAGGTGAGCCGCACCTCCCGCACCTGGACGATTGCTTCCTCGACCTTCTTGCGAGCCGCTTCGCGAGCGTTGCGGACCTCGGCGAGCCGCCGTCCGAGCGCGTGGTGCTCCTCGTAGAGCCGCTCGACCTCGGCCTGGGGGACCTGTCGGCGGTCGTAGATCGCCTTCTGCTCGGAAGAGAGGCGGCGCACCTCGGCGATCAGGTCCTCCCGACGATCGAAGAGGGACCGGAGCTTCGTGTCGACCGAGCGAAGCCGTTCTCGGTCGTCGCGGTCCTCGCGTTCTTCCTCGTCGGAGAGCAGGGCGCGCGGAGGCACGGCCTCCCGAGGAGTCGCAGCTCTCAAAAGCCCTTCTCTCGGGCCGGCTCAAGGAAGGCGAAAGGCCTCCCCCCTCGGGAGCTACGCGCGCGGTCGTCGGACGGGGCGCGGTTCCCGCGCCGGCCCCTCGGCGAAATGCTGGGCGGCGAAGAGGGCCGCAGGGACGGCCGCATCGATGTTGACCACTGCCAGGGGGGCGCAGGACTGCAGCATGGCGTTAAGGGCGGCCTCGCCGCGACCCCCCCGGCCGTAGCCCACGGACGTGGGAACGCCCACGACGGGAGCGCGAACGAGGCCCGCGACGATCGTGGGAAGCGCCCCCTCCCGGCCCGCGAAGACGAGGTATACCTCGGGCCGGCGCGCCTCCAGCCGGTGAATGGTCGACAGGAGCCGGTGGAGCCCCGCGACACCGACGTCGTACGCCCGAACGACCGGGATCCCGAGCTCGAGAAGGACGGCTCTCGCCTCCTCCGCGAGCGGCACGTCGCTCGTACCCGCCGTGAGGATTGCCGCGACCCCCCGTCGGTACCGCGGACCAAGAGGTCCGGGGAGTCGAACGAGCCGGTCGTCGGCCCGGAACTTGAGGCGCCGGCCCGTTCCGGACCGGGGACGCCAGGCTCGGAGCGCTCGGAGCTGGGCGGGGGTCGGTCGTGAGATGAGCGCGCCAAGCCTCCGCTCGGACAGGGCCCGGACGATGCCGAGCAGGTGGTTGATGCTCTTGCCCTCCCCGAGAATGACCTCGGGAACGCCGACGCGACGCGCGCGATCCCGGTCCAGCCGGGCGAAATGGCGGACCCGAAGCGCCCTCGGTTCCCCGCGCGGGCCGGAGGCCAACCTCCTCGACGTCACGTCGAGGACCACCCAAGCCGTGATATAGCGGATTCCGCTCACACGCCACCCTCGCGGTCCATGCCGGATTTCTCGCTGACCCCGGAGCAAGAAAGCCTGCGGGACCTCGCCCGGAAGTTCGCCCGTACCGAGATGGCCCCGCACGCGGCCGAGTGCGACCGGACGTCGCGGTTCCCTGAGGAAATCTACCGGAAGGCGTTCGACCTGGGTCTCCTGAATCTCAACGTCCCCGCCGAGTACGGGGGAAGCGGCCTCGGCCTGTTCGACCAGTGCCTCATCGTCGAGGAGCTGGCCTACGGCTGTGGCGGGATGACGACCACCGTCATCGCGAACTGCCTCGCGCTCGAGCCGATCCTGCTCGACGGTTCGCCCGAACAGAAGGACCGGTTCCTGAAGCCGTTCTGCGCGGAGTACCACCTCGCGGCGTTCGCCCTCACGGAACCGTCGGGCGGCTCCGACCCCGGAACGATGCGGACCCTCGCGCGAAGGGAGGGGGACCACTACGTTCTCTCCGGGGAGAAGTGCTTCATCTCGAACGCCCCCCAAGCCTCGCTCCTCCTCGTGTTCGCCAACGTCGACCCGAGCCTCCGGCACAAGGGAGTGACGGCGTTTGTCGTCGCGCGGTCGGCGGAAGGGGTAACGGTAGGCCCGGACGAGGAGAAGATGGGGCATCGCGCCTCCTCCACGGCCACGATCCGGTTCGACGACGTCCGAGTCCCCGCCTCCGACCGCCTCGGCGCGGAGGGGACCGGGTTCTCGCTCGCCATGCGCACCCTCGACCAGACCCGGACGCCGATTGGCGCCCTCGCCACCGGGATCGCCCAAGCGGCGCTCGACCACGCGGCCTCCTACTCGCTCAAGCGAGAGACCTTCGGGAAGCCTATCTCCGAGCACCAGGCGATCCAGATCAAGCTCGCGAACATGGCCCAGGCCGTGCACGCCGCGCGGCTTCTCACCTGGCGCGCGGCGTGGATGATCGACCGGGGTCAGAAAGGGACGCTCGAGTCGTCGATTGCGAAGTGCTACGCCTCCGACGCCGCCTTCGACGTTGCAGACGAGGCGATCCAGACCTTCGGGGGGTACGGATACATGCGAGAGTATCCCGTCGAGAAGCTCCTTCGGGACGCCAAGCTCACCCAGATCTACGAAGGCGCGAACGAGATCCAGCGGATCGTCATCGCGCGCGAGCTCCTGCGGGGATACGGCTAGACCGGGGACGGGTCCGTGGAGATCGTCGTCTGCGTTAAACCGGTCCCGGATGCCGAGACCCGGCTCCGCACGGCCCCCGACGGGACGACCCTGGACATCGAGGCGGTGAAGTTCGTCCTCGCGGGCTACGATGAGTCCGCGGTCGAACAAGCGCTCCTCTTGAGGGAGGCGAATCCCGGCTCGAAGGTGCATGTTGTTTCCGCCGGGCCTCCCCCGAGAACGGAGGAGGTCCTTCGGGCATCGCTCGCCCTCGGATGCGACCTCGCCACCTGGGTCGAGACCCCCCCGGGGGTGGCTCCCGACCCGGTCTCGGCGGCCCGGGCCCTCGCCCGCGCCGTGTCGGCGGTCCCGCACGACCTGGTCTTGTGCGGCAAGAACGCCGGGGACGACGAGGCGGGGGTCGTCCCGGGGGCGCTCGCCGAGCTCCTCGGGGTCCCGGATTTCAGCGCGGTCCTCGACCTGCGGTGGGATGCCGGCGCCGCTCGACTTCGGTTCCAACGGAACACCGAAGCCGGGGTGGAGAGCTGGGAGGCGCCCCTTCCCTGCGTCGTCGCGTTGCAGCAGGCCTGGAACGATCCGCGGACCGCCAAGCTCCCCGCGATCCTGAAGTCGCGGAGGTTGCCCATCGCGAAGGTCTCCCCCGAGGCGGCGGCGCCGACCGTGGGCACTACCCGGCCGACGAAGTTCGAGCTTCCTCCCCCTCGCACGGGGGCGAAGCTCATCGAGTTCAAGACGCCCGAAGAGGCCGCCCAGAAACTGGTGAAGGTCCTCAAGGAGGAGGCCAAAGTCTTCCCATGACGGGACCGACGTTGGTCGTCGGGGAGGTCCACGACGGCGGCCTCTCGGACGCGACCAAGGAGGCGGTCGGCTTCGCCCAGAGCGTTTCCGGCAAGGAGAACGTCGTCGGGTTCCTGGCCGGGAGCTCGTCCCGCGCTCCCGCCGCCGGCTTCGGCCGCTGCGGCGTCGCGCGAACGTTCGTCGCCGAGGACCCCCGGTTGGACGGAGCGGTCGGAGCGGTGGTGGCCCATCTCGTGGCGTCGGCCGCCGATTCGCTCGGGGCGGACCTCGTGGTCGTCGGCGGCTCGACGTTCGGCCGGGACCTTGTCGCTCGCCTCGGCGTCCGCTGGAGCGCCGCGGTCGCGACGGGAGTGACGAGCCTCTCGCGGACCGGCGCCGCCCTCGAGGTCCGTCGGCCGGTCTTCGGCGGACGCGCCACGGAGACGCGGCAGCTCGAAGGGGCGCACGCGGCGGTCGCGATCCGCCCCCACGCGTCCGCGGCCCCCCCCGAGTCTCCCGGAGAGACGGCCCTGACCGCCGTCTCGGTGGAGGGGATCCCGCCCTTGCTCTGGGCTCCCCAGCGGTTGGGCGTCAAGGTCGTTCCCCGGGGTGCCGGGCCGAGCTTGACCGACGCGTCGATCGTCGTCTCGGGGGGCCGCGGGATTCGCGCGGCCGAGAACTTCCGTCTCATCGACGAGCTCGCCGCGTCCCTCGACGCGGCGGTCGGGGCCTCGCGCGCGGTCACGGACGCCGGTTGGCGACCCGAGAACTATCAGGTCGGTCAGACGGGAAAGCAGGTGTCGCCCCAGCTCTACGTGGCCGTGGGGATCTCGGGGGCGATCCAGCACCTAATGGGCATGATCAGTTCGCGGGTCATCGTCGCGATCAACTCCGATCCTTCCGCTCCGATCTTCAAGGTCGCGGATTACGGTCTCGTGGCCGACCTCTTCCAGGTCGTGCCCGCGCTCACCCAGGAGATCCGGCGCGCGCGCGGACAGTGACCGAACGCCGACGCGACGTGCCCCCGACGGCTCGTTCGGGAGGACGTTCGGGCGTCGACCGTCCTACAGTTCGAAGGCGATCTCCACGCCGTCACGGAGCAATGTCAACGTCTTGACGCCGGCCGCCTTCTGGGCCGCCAAGAGGAGCTTCCGGGCGGAGCGCTTCGGGGACCCCGCCTCTCCCATCATCGAGCGAAGGAGCTCCGTGGCGAACCTTGGGTAGAGGGAGTAGATCCGAGGGTTCCACTTGACGCGGTCGAGCCCCGCGAAGCCCCGGAAGTCCGAAAGGATCCCGGTCGCCTCGAGCCGCCGGTCGTATTCCGCGAGCTTCCGGGCCGATGGGTCGCCCGCGGCCTTCGCCGCGAGGGCGGTCTCGGCGGCCTCGAGGCCGGAGCGGATGGCGTAGTTCATCCCCTGGATCATGATCCCGTTCGAGAAGACGAACCCCGCCGCATCGCCGGCCACCATCCAACCGTCGCCGTGGAACGCGGCGGGCCGGCTGGCCCACCCCGACGGGACCAGTTTCGCGCCGTACTCGACGAGCTCGGCGCCCTTGAGGCGCCTCGCGATCGCCGGATGGAGCTTGAACCGCTCGACGAGCTCCTGCGCGTAGGCGTTCCGGCCGTAGAGCGACCGGAGGGAGACGATGATCCCGAGCGAGAGGGTGTCGCGGTTGGTGTAGAGGAATCCCCCGCCCATCACCCCGGGCGGGAACAGTCCGGCGACCCACTCCTCCGCGTGCCCCTCGCTACCCGTCACCTGGAAGCGGTCTTCGATGACCGAGGGGTCGAGGTGGAACACTTCCTTGATCCCCAGCTCGGTCGTCTCGGGGGAGAGGTGGGGGTTCGGCTGGATCGGGGTACCGAGCGACAGGCGGGAGTTCGCTCCGTCCGCGAGGATCGTCACCGGGGCGGTCATCGTCTCCCCGCCTTGGACGATCCCGTGCACTCGCGTACCCTCCCAGTTCAGTCGATCCACGGGGACCGCCGCGACGACCGTGGCTCCGGCCTCCTCGGCCTTCTTGGCGAGCCAGCTGTCCGTCCGGGCGCGAAGGACGGTGTGGGCGGCGTACGGCTCCGTGTTCCAGCTGCCTTCCTCGAGGTCGAACGAGAGGGCGCTGTCGGCGGTCAGGAGGCCGAACCGCTTCCGGATGACGTGGCGTTCGACCGGCATCTCGCGCCACCAGTTGGGCAGGATGCGAGCGAGGTCATTCCCCCAGAGGAGCCCGCCCGAGAGGTTCTTGGCGCCGGGCTCGGCCCCGCGCTCGACGAGGAGCGTGTTCGCGCCCCCCTGGGCGAGGCGGATCGCCGCCGAGCTGCCGGCCATGCCGGCACCGACCACGATGACGTCAAAATCGTCGGCCATGGCCCGGCGCCCGACGCGGCCGGTCCGATTTAAGGTGCCCGCCCGGCCCGCGCCTCAGTGACCGGGACCCGGCATGACCAGCGGGCCCGGTGCCGACTGCACGTTCTGGGTCGCGTTCTCGATCAGCTTCTGGAACCGGAACGGCTTCGGTATCCCCTTCCAGTCCTCGTTTCCGAGGCGGCTCCCGCCTTCGGAGCTGACGCGCACGGTCCCGTACCCAAGGATGCGCTGGCCGAACGACTGGTGGACGTCAACCCCCCGGACCTGGGTCACGGGGATCTCATCGAAGCCCTTCCCGAGGATTCCCTTCTGAACGATCACCCGGCGATTGGTGACCGCGTAGACGGTGGTGATCCAACGGAAGTATCGGATGAGGAGCCAGAGAAGGCCGATGAGGAATAGCAGGAGCCAGAAGTAGGCGAGGTACTTCTGGCCGTCGGGGGAGAGATAGGTCTGGAGGGTCAACCCCGAATAGAGCCACGGGAACCAGTTGGGCAAAGCCGGGATGATCGCGTGGGCTGAAGCGAACGCCAGCACGCCGAAGAAGACCGTCCACAGTAGCGGGCCGGGGAAGTAGAAGATCTTCGTGGCGCGAGTCTCCTCCAGCAGATACTCTGTGTCCCCGAGGTATGTGGCCTTGAGCAGCTTCGGCATCCTATGAGGGGTCGTCGTCATGGGAACCGTTCCGAGGGGCATGGGGCCGGTTGGGAGATAAACTCTCGGGCCGCACGGAGAGCAGCGTTCCGCCCTTTCATGGCGCGGTTCGTCGGGCCCTCCATGGGGGTCACTCGCTACCCCGTCCCAATCGTCCCGATCTGGGAGATTCGGCCGGACGCGCTCAAGCTCCTTGCTCCGGTGAACCCCTCCGCGGCCCGGTGGACGCGTTCCGGGCGCTCCCCATTCTCAGCGCGACGACCCGGTCCGTATCCTCGAGGAGAATCCGCTCGGGGTGTTCCCTCGCCGGGCGCCCTCTTGAAATACTGGGGTCGACTCGCATTGTCGTGACCGAGACCCCCGAGCACCCCGGGGAGGCTCCGACCCCTCCGGCCGAGGAGGAGCCGACGCCTATCATCGAGGTCGTCGAGGGGGGTGAGGAGGTCGGGCGCCTCCCGCTTCCTCGACGCAGCCGCGGCGAGGTGTTCGGGATCGCGAACCAGCTCCTCGGGGCGGCCCGTATCCGAGTCATGTGCGAGGACAACGTCTCGCGGATGGGGCGGATCACCGGGAAGATGAAGAAGAAGATGTGGATTCGGGAGGGCGACCTCCTGATCCTGCGACCCTGGGGCTTCCAGGAAGGGAAGGCGGACATCCTCTTCCGCTACAGCCGAACCCAGTCCCAGTACCTCGCTCGTAAGAACATACTGCCGGCGTCGGTCAACATCTTCCAGACCGCGGAGTCCCCGTCGACGCCCTAGGAGGCAGGATGTGGGCCTCGTCCCGACGTCCGCTCTCGTCCCTCGAGATGGCGGTCGTCGAACAGAACGCGGTGGCCCTCGGCGTCACGATCGACGCCCTCATGGAGAATGCGGGACGCGCCACCGCCGAGGAGACGACACGCCACCTTCCCCCGCCCCCCGCGCGCGTCGCAGTGGTCGCCGGTACGGGGAACAACGGAGGGGACGGGACCTGCGCCGCGTTCTATCTCTTGCAGTGGGGTTACTCTCCCGAGATTTGGCTGGTCCACCCGCCAGTGGAGATCCGCTCGCGGGCCGCCCAGCGCTGCTTTGACCGGGTCAAGAACCGGGTCCCGGTCCGGGTGGGAGTGCCTCGACCGGAGGATCTCGCGACGATGCCGCTCGTCGTCGACGCGTTGCTCGGCACCGGTCAGTCCGGACGGCTCCGTCCTCCGATCCGGGAGGCGGTCGCGGCCATCCGGGCGAGCGGTGCCCCGGTCCTCTCCCTCGACGTGCCCACGGGGATCACCGACCCCGAAGGGTTGCGACCCTCCTAGACCGTCACGTTCACGATCCGGAAGGAGGAGATGGAGGAAGGGAAGGTCGGGGAGCTCACGGTCCGGGACATCGGCATGCCTCCGAACTCGTGGCGACAGACCGGCCCCGGGGAGTTCCACCTCTTTCCCGCACCGAGGGAGCCGCGAGGTCGGAACGGCCGTCTGGTCGTGATCGGCGGGGGCCCGTACACCGGTGCCCCGGCACTGGCCGCCCTGGCGGCGATGCGCTCGGGCGCGGAACGAGCCACGGTCGTGACCCCCGAGGTCGCGGCCGGAGCGGTCCGCGCCTTTAGTCCGAACCTGATCGTCCGGCCCGTCGGTTCGGACCGGTTCCGTCCCCACGACGTCCCCGCCATTCTCGAGACCGTCCGCTCCGCTCCCCCCGGTGCCGTCGTCCTCGGCATGGGCGCCGGCGCTCACCCCGAGACGATCGAGGCCCTCCGCTCCGTCATTGCGGCCCTTGCTCCGGAGGTTCCCCTCGTCGTGGACGCGGACGGCCTGGCCGCCCTCTCCGAGGACCCCGCGAGCCCCGAGCCGGCGCCCGTACCGGGGCTCGTCGCGACCCCGAACGCGGGCGAGTTCGAGCGGGTCTTCCAGGGTCCCTCGGCCGGGTCGTTCGAGGAACGGTGCGCCGCCGCCGAACGCATCGCCGGGGAGCGTCACCTGACCCTCGTCGTGAAAGGCTCGCCGGACATCCTCACGGACGGGGAGACCACCATCGGGAACTCGCATCACCACCTTGCCATGACCGTGGGAGGGGTGGGCGATGTCCTGGGCGGCGTTCTGGGGGGTCTCCTGGCCCAGGGGGTCCGCCCCCTGCACGCGGCCCGTCTCGCGACGTACTGGACGGGAGAAGCCGGTCTGAGGGCCGCCGCCCATCGAGGTTTCGGGATACTAGCGACCGACGTGATCGAGGAGCTTCCGGCGGCGCTGGTCGTCGGCCTTCAGCGGGTCGAGCGGGCGATCTAGGGTCGTTCGCGGTCCTCAGGCGTACCGAACCCGGCCTCGGATCACTTTCGCCCGAGCTCGAACGTCCTTGGCCCCCGCGGGATTTCCGTCCGCGTACCCCTCGTGGAACGCCCGAACGAGAGCGTCGGACCTCGCGCTCAGGGCTTTCAGGTCCTCCTCGACTAAGTGCAGGTCGATCCCGAGCTCCTCGAGCCCCGGGCTTCGGGTCCCCATCGACAGGTCGAGGAACGCCGGGGTCCTCCGGGGTCCTTCCGGGAAGAGCACGTTCGAGCTCGTGAGGTCCCCGTGGGCGATCGAACCGGCGTGCAGCACGCCGAGCGCGTGACCGAACGCACGGACCGCGACCGGGAGGTCGTCGGGCGGGACGTTCGGGTCCTCCAACAGCTGCCGGAGGGTCGGACCGGGGAGCTCTTCGAGAGTGAGCCGGTGACGCGGAAGGTCGATGTCGTAGATCATCGGGGTACGGACCCCGAGACGGCGGGCGTCGACCAAGAGGCGAGCCTCGTTGCGGGTCCTCTCCCGCCGGATGCGGTCGTCGAGCGCCTTCGGTCGGTAGGTCTTGAGGTCCCGTTCCTTGAGGAGGGCCGGAAAGCCCCACCAGTCGACCTTGCGGAGCGACGCCTCGGCCCCGCGGGAGACGGGAGGACCCTCGGCGGTCGGCTCGCTGGACATCGTTCGACCGGGCCCTACCGTCCTTTTCGCGCGACGACGCTCCGGACGATCGCCTCGCGCGCGAGGCGAGCCGCGAGGAGGCTCGTGTTCCCCGAGTCGTAGGGGGGACTGACCTCCATGATGTCAAGGCCCGCGAGGCGCGGGGCGGCCTGTCCGATGACGTACTTCACGTCCCGAGGCGTGAGGCCGAACGGTTCCGGGGTCCCCGTCGCTCCGGCGTACGCGGGGTCGATCGCATCGATGTCGAGCGAGATGTAGATCCGCTCGGTCTTGAGAATGTTGAGCGCCTGATGGACGGCGGCCTCGATGCCGTCCCGCGCGATATCGGCGGCCGTCACGTACGACATCCCGATGGTGCGATTGTCGTCCATCTCTTCCCGGGAGACCGAACGAACCCCGAGCACGACGATGTTGCGGGCGCCGACCTTCTCCAAGATCCGGCGGGACGAGCAGCCGTGACTGCGGCGGTCGCCGAGATAGCTCTCGCGGAAGTCCAGGTGGGCGTCGAGGTAGAGAACCCCGACGCTGGGCGAGGAGTCGGGGTACGCCTCGACCACCGGCGGCGAGCACGCGTGGTCCCCGCCCAGGACGATCGGCACCTTGCCCGCGGCGTAGATCGGGCGGACCTCTTCGCGGAGCGAGCGCGCCATGTCCTCGGAGCTCCCGAACTCCTCCGTGTTCCCGAGGTCGTGGACCGCGACCTCGGAAAGGTCGACCCCGGTCTCGAGGTCGTAGGACTCGAAGTTCCACGAGTGCAGGCGGATCGAATCGGGGCCGAACCGCGCTCCGGGGCGGAAGGAGGTCGTCCGGTCGAACGGGACGCCCAGGATGATGAACTCGGCGTCCTCGAACGATGCGCTAGCGTCCGCGAAGGTGGTCGGCCGCTGCACGGTCGTCGAACGACGGGGCTCTATAAGACGGTGCCTTTGGGCCATGTCTCAGCCGTCGTGGACCTCGGCCGGAGCGCGTTGGAGCCGGGCCCGGATGCCCATCTCCCCGTAGAGCAACTCCATCACGATGAGCGAGATCACGGTCGTCCCGATCGCCATGACGAAGAGGCCGAAGTACCCGTAGAGTTCAATCGCGATCGCGCCCACGAGCGGTCCCACGCTCCAGAGGGAGGAGTTGATGAGCGCGAACACTCCGAGGTACTCGGCCCGCTGGCCCGCGGGGGCCATCCGCGCGACCCACGCGTTCATCCCGGGCCCGAGAAAGGAGAGCCCACCGTTGCGGACGGCCTGGGCCGGGATCGTCTCCTCCCACGTGGCCGAGAACATGAAGATCCCATACGAGGCCAGCGTCAACACGGTGCCGTACCAGATCCCTCGGATCTCTCCGATCCGGTCGATCGCTCGGCCAAGCGGCAAGCCGGTCACCGCTCCCGTGACGAGACCCGCGATGGCGACGACGCTCACCTCGAGGGTGTTGGCGCCGAGACTGGCCGCCAAAAAACCGTAGAACGCCGCGACCGCACCCGAGCCGATCGCACGGATCGACACGGCGAACGAGAAGTTCACCACGTTCCGCATCTCGCGGAGAGGTCGACGCTCGTGCGGGATATCGACCCGTATGTCCGGCACGAGGAACAGGACCACCCCGAGCGTCCCGATCATGATGACGACAACGAACGGGAACAGCGCCTGCAAGCCGTACCAATAGGTGACGACACCCGCGAGAACGAACCCGACCACCGCTCCCGCGTTCGAGGTGGCGTTGAGGAGGCCGTAGCCCTCTCCCCGCTCCGTGGCCCGGGTCACGTCCGCCACGAAGGCCGTGTAGGCCGGGCCCCCGATGGCGAGGGCGAGCTCGGCGGCAATGAACAGACCGCCCGCGATCAGGTAGCCCGGTGCGAAGATGATCGCGAGGAAGAGGGGGAACGCGGCGGCCTCCCCGAGAAGCAGGAACGGCTTGCGCCGTCCCACGCGGTCCGAGAGCCGGCCCACCCATGGGCCGATGAGGCTCGCCGGCAACCAGGCGAGCGTCAGGATCGTGAGGGCCACCGGAAGGGAGGCGCCCTTGACCTCGACCAGGTAGAGGGGAAGGAAGACGACGAACAGCCCGCCCCGGTTGCTGGCGAAGAGCGAGTAGAGGGAGAGCGACAGAAGTTCCCGGGAGGGCATCGACGCTCCACCTCGGCCGGTTACTTACGCTTGAGCGCCGACGGGGACGCGCGGCGACGGGGCCGACGCGGTCCTCCCCGGGGGCGGGACCTACGAGGGAACGAACGAGGTCCCCAGCCCCGTGTTCTCGCGCGACCTCGTGACCCGGGGCCCTTCGGGGTCCTCAGCCCTTCGAGGCGACCGACGGAGCCGACGCCGCCGCCTCCTCCCGCAACACGCGTCGGAGCACTTTCTGCGCCCCGCTCCGGGGCAGCTGGTCGCGGAACTCGACACGGCGGGGCGCCTTGTAGTGGGCGATCCGCTCGCGAACGAACGCGATCAGCTCTTCGGGGCTGACCGAAGCGCCGGGCTTCCTCACGACGAACGCGACCACCGACTCGCCGCGTTCCGGGTCTGGGGCGCCGACCACCGCTACGTCTGCCACCGCGGGATGCTGGAAGAGCACCTCCTCGACTTCCCGAGGGTAGACCTTCATCCCGTTGACGTTAACCATGTCCTTCTTGCGGTCCACGAGGTAGGCGAACCCGTCCGGGTCGATCCGGGCGACGTCGCCGGTACGGAACCAGCCGTCCTTCAGGACGAGGTCGGTCTCCTCCGTCTGCCGGTAGTAGCCCAGCATCACCTGCGGCCCGTGGACCGCGAGCTCACCGATCTCGCCCGCGCCGAGGACCCTCGTGCCGGTCTCGAGGTCGACCACCCGTTGGTCGGTTTCGGGGACGGGGACTCCGATCGAACCCACCCGGCGCTCGCCCGCAAGGGGGTTCTGGTGCGTTATCGGCGACGTTTCGGAGAGACCGTACCCCTCGACCAGCCGAGCACCCGTGAGCTCCTCGAACCGCCGCTGGACCTCGACCGGGAGCGGCGCCGAACCGCTGAGGCAGTACCGGATCGAGCGGACCCGGTGCTTCGCGAGATCCGGTTGGCGGTTGAACGCCTGGTAGAGCGCGGGAACACCGGGGAACTGGGTCGGCTGGTACCGGTCGATGAGGGTGAGGAGCTCCCGGATTTCGGGGCGGGTCTGGAGGACGACGGTCCCTCCGGCGGCGAGTCCCATCAGGAGCGCGACCGTGAGCCCGTAGATGTGGGACAGGGGGATCGCGGCCATCACGACCTCCTCGCCGGGCTCGAGCCAGATGTTCCACGCGTTCCCCTGGACGATGTTCGCGACCAGGTTGCGATGCGTCAACATGGCGGCCTTAGGACGGCCGGTCGTTCCTCCCGTGTACTGGAGGACCGCCACGTCCGTCCGAGGGTCCGACCTCGCGAGGGGGGCCGAGCCGAAGGTCGTGATCGCCGTCTTCCACGACCGTACCGAGGGGTCTCGCGGGTAGGTGGTTGGAAGCCTCTGCCTCCGAAGGACGGTGTTGACGAACGGGCGGCGATACCACGGATAGAACTCGCGTAACCGAGCGACGAAGACCGCGGGAACGGCGTAGTCACCCCGGACGCGCGCCAGGTTCGGGTACAGCATCTCCAGCGTTACGAGCGCCTTCGGGGTCGCATCCCTCAGCACCCGGGCGAGGTCCTGCCCGAGGTATAGGGGGCTCACGGGCACGACGATGGCCCCGAGCCGGAGGATGGCGAAGAAGGCGATCGGGTAGGCCGGGCAGTTGGGTAGATAGAGGACGACCCGGTCCCCGGGGCCCACTTTCTCTCGGGCGAGGGAAGCGGCCAGCCGCTCGCTCTCCTGCCAGAATTGTCGGTAGCTCCACCTCGCCCCGTAGTACACGATCGCCGTGCGGTCGGGCCAGCGCCGGACGCTGCCTTCGATCAACTCGGTCAGGAGCTGGTCCGGTATGGCCACGTGCCGGGGTACTTTGGGAGGATACTGCCGGAACCAGACAGGATCCCCGAGCTCCGAAGGAGTCGCGGTCATCGCCCGTCTATCCGGACCCACCGTTCGCGGCCTCCACGGCGGGCTCCTTTTCCATCTCCGGAAGACCGAGCAGAACCCGCAGCCGTTCGAACGCTCGCTCGGCGGCCCGGGCGTCCCGGGTCTTGAACAGCAGACGGCCCGCGCGGCTGATCGTGACCTCCGGCTCGAGCGAAACGATCAGCATCACGCGGGCATCGACGACCGGGATGTCCTCCTTCTCGAGGACTGCCTTCACCGTCCGGAGGTCGAGCGAGGCCGGCGGTTCGGCGATCGCCTCATAGGCCCCGTTGTTCGAACAGAGCCGCAAGCGTCGGTACATATCGTCGGAGCGGGGTGTCCCCCACGCAGATAGCGCTTCTCGGGAGGCCGGCCCTCGTCGAACGCGACCTCCACCGGAGGATGGGATTCGCGGGACCGGCCCTAGGACATCGGGGCGCCGCACTTCGCGCAGAACTGAGCGCCCGCGACGTTCGGAGACCCGCACGACGAGCAGAAGCGCTGAGGGACACCGGGCCGTATCGGAGGAGAGGCGGGAGGTCCCCACGGGAGAGGTGCGCCCGATGGACCGACCGACGTGCCGTACCCCGGCGGTCCGTAGGCCGGCGGGGAGGCCATCGGCGGGCGCCAGGTGACCGCGATGATCCCGCCAATCAGGGCGAGGATGGAGCCGATGTAGAACCCGCCGCCGCCGAGGAAGCTGATCAACGAGAATACGATGATCAGAATCCCCGACCTCCGGGCCGATGCGGGGCTGGTCTTGAGGTGGAACGCCCAGACGACAATCAGCAATCCAAGGACGATCGCCAGGATTCCGAAGCCGATTACGGCCGTCACCACTGCCGAGGCTCCGGGAACGGCGCTCCCTATGAACGAACTGAGGAATAATCCCGCGACGACCACCAAGAGTCCGTCCAGGACGATGAAGATCCCACCGATCAACGATAGCAGGTAGGCGGTGCTCGGATACGTCGGGCCGTACGACGACGAGCTCATCGTCCTCGCACCGGGCGGTTGAGTATATCAAGCGATGCGGACCCTCGGAAGTGCGGGCGTGCTCGCCCGTGGTCTGTCTACAGGATGACCGCTTTCCGGACGCAGTCGTCGACCATCTGGTCCACGTCGATCCGCTCCTCTTCGTGGAGGATCTGGACGAGGTTCGAGCGGGTGGCGGGCCGGTCCGGGACCGCCTGGCAGCAAACCCCCGGACGGGTCGAGATCTCGTAGGTCCCGATCGACCTCGCGACGGCCTCGATCTCGTGCTTGTCGAATCCGATGAGCGGCCGGACGATCGGAAGTCCGACAGCGGCCGTCGCGGTCCGCATGTTCGAGAGCGTCTGGGAGGCGACCTGACCGAGCGCCTCGCCGGTCGCCAGGAACGTGGCCCCTTCGCGGGAGGCGATCCTCTCCGCCGACCGCCACATGAACCGGCGGCAGAGGACACACCCGAGGTGTCGGTCGGTCGACCGCATCAACGCGATCTGGGTCGGACCGTGGGGCAACAGATACATTGGGATCGGTTGGTGGTAGCGCTCCCTCAGCACCGCGAGGTGGTCGACGGTCTTCGCGAGCGGGGAATCGTCCGTGAACGGTCGGTTGTCCATGTGGACGGCCACCATCTCGTGGCCCTGGCGGAGCAAGTAGTGCAGCGCGACCGGGGAATCGATCCCCCCGCTCATCAACATCACGCCCCGCGCCATCGCCCTCGTTCACTCGGATGCGATATTAAGGGGTGCGCTCGTGCGCGCATTCCCCCCCGCGAGAGGTAAATAGCGAACCTTGGTCCAATCGTCGATGCCCGAGGAAGCCGCCGCGCCTCCGACGGAACTCAAGTGCCGTGTGGAAGGAAGCGGCCCCGCGGTCCTCCTGCTGCACGGGGTCGGGGGGAACCACACCGTCTGGAACGATATGGTCTCGGGTCTGGCCAGGGAGTTCCTCGTCCTCGCGCCGGACCTCCGAGGTCACGGTCGGACCCGCGCGCCGGCCGGTTCTCATTTCACCTTCGCCGAGATGATGGGCGACGTCGTGCGCCTCTTGGACGACCATGGGGTTCGTTCGGCCCACCTGGTCGGCCTGAGCGCGGGGGCCCTCCTCGCGCTTCGAACCGCGCTCGACCGACCTGAACGCGTCCGGAGCCTCACGATGGTGAGCGGGGCCGCCTACACGGACTCCCACACGCGAGCCGTCGCCGAGAGGTGGTCGGAAACGTACTCCAAGGAGGGGACCGACCGGTTCGCCCTCCGCCTCCTCAAGGACCTCTACTACCCGGACTGGGTGGAGGCGAACCTCGATTTCGCGGACGCCGTGCGCGAGCAGGTGAAGCACCAGGATTTCGCGCCCGCGGCCCGGTGGGCGAAGTCGATGGCCACGTTCGACGAGCGCGGCCGCATCGCGACCCTCGCCCGACCGACGCTGATCGTTCAGGCGATGAACGATGCGGTGGTGGACGCCTCGCACGGGCGCATCCTGCGCCAGTCGATCCCCGGCGCGCAGATCCGGATCCTGACCGAGACCGGTCACACCGTTCCGGTCGAGCGACCCCAGGAGCTCCTCCAGGCGATCACTGTCTTTGTCCGATCGGTCGAATCCTCGAACGCCGCCGCTTCTTCGTAGGCGGGCGGTCGTCGCGTAGCCCGTGAGCTTATGAGCCCCGGGCCGAATCCCGGGACGATGTCGGCTCCCGAGGCCTCCGACCTCGCCGCCCGTCTGTCCCAGGTCGAACGAGATCTCAAGGAACTGCGACAGCGGGTGATCGCTCTCGAACGGATGCTGGGCGCCGGAGAACTGCATCCCGCTGACTCGTCGACCGTGCAGAGGAAAGTCTCCTACGACTGGCAGAAATGAGCTCGTCCGGGTCCGGGGAACGGGTTCCCGGGACCGCCCCCGAGACGCTCTCCGACCTCCTCTCGCGATTTCCGGCCCTCGCTCCCCCCATCTCGATCGCGGGCGCGGCGGTCGTGATCGTCCTGCGGGACGGTCGTGCGGAGGTCGAAGCGTTGCTCATCGAGCGCGCGGAACGGGCCGAGGACCCCGCTTCGGGGCAGGTCGCTTTCCCCGGTGGCCACGTGGCGGATGGCGATGGCTCCCTCGCCGTGACGGCCCTCCGAGAACTCGAGGAGGAGGTCGGGCTCAGCCGGGCGGACCTGGCGGGAGAGCTCCGGTACGTCAACACCGTGCTCGCCATTCGCTTCGGTCTCAAGGTCGCGGTGTTCGCGACCGCCCTGGCCCCGGACGCCAACCCTCCCACGGCTCGGAGCGCCGAGGAGGTCGCTCACGTCTTCTGGCTCCCACGCTCGGCGTTGGCGACGTCAAGACCGATCGTGCGGGAGACGAGCCGCGGACTGGCTGAGGTCCGGTCCACGGTGTTCGAGCGGCACGTCCTCTGGGGGTTCTCGCGAAGGGTGCTTTGCCAGTTCTTCGGGGTCGCGACCGAAGACGAGTTCATCGGACCCGTCTTCCCGCCTCGCCTCCCACCTCCGGACGGGTGAAGTCGGAGGGAATCCTGCGGAAGAGGAAGGCCTGAGCCGGGATGCTCGACGGAGCGAAGATGTGGACTCGACGGCTGCGGTGTCCCCGCTGCCACGCGGAGTTCGACTACGACCTCGTGCCCGGGATGTCGGTCACGGCGATCCGCCTGGGGACCTCCCGGTACATGCGCTGCCCCCTGTGTCATCGGTGGGGCATGTTCCCGTTGACCCGTTCGAAGGGCGATGGCGGCGGCGCGGTGTCCGGACCGACGCCCATCCTGCCGCCCGAGAGCGGTACCGGAGGAACCGGGGAAGGTCCGTTGACGGGCCGAGCGATGCCTCGGTTCAACGACCGACGACCGCTGGCCCGGTGGGGCGTCCTGCTGATCGTGCCCGCGGTGGTCCTGATGCTGTTCGGTGTGCTGCTACAAGTACCCACGAACACCGAACTCCTCCTGGTCGTCGCGGGGCCCCTCGTCCTATGTGCCGGAGCGGCCTTGCTGATCGGGTTCTCCCTGCCCGACCGGGTCCGCTGAGTCCCCCATGCCCCCTCCTGGCCGCTCCGCCGGATGGAGGTCGCTTTCTCCTCGGAAACGTCCCCGTTTCCGAAACCCGATGATTTAAATATTGGTTTAAATACTCACGGCCGCGGGGATTTAAATGGTCAAGATTCGCATCGAGAACGTCGTAGCGTCCACCTCCCTCGGGGATGAGCTCGACCTCCAGTCGATCGCCCTGGGCCTCGACGGGGCCGAGTACGAGCCCGAGCAGTTCCCCGGCCTCATCTACCGGCTGAAGCAGCCCAAAACCGCAATCCTGCTCTTCCGGTCGGGAAAGGTCGTCTGCACCGGTGCGAAGAGCATGCACGAGGTCGAGGAGTCGATCCGGACGGTCGCCCAGCAAATCAAGAAGGGCGGCCAGAAGATCAACATGCACCCGAAGATCGAGGTCCAGAACATCGTCGCGAGCTCGGACCTCGAGAGCGAGATCAACCTCAATGCGATCGCCGTGACCCTGGGACTCGACCGGGTGGAGTACGAGCCCGAGCAGTTCCCCGGCCTCGTCTGCCGGATCGACGAGCCGCGCGTCGTGGTCCTTCTCTTCGGCAGCGGCAAGCTCGTCTGCACGGGGGCGCGAAAGCCCTCGGATGTCGAGGTCGCCGTCAAGAAGATCACGAAGGAGCTCCAGGGCGCGGGCCTCCTTCGCTGAGCCGCGCCCCGGAAGGAGCCGGGATGCCCCTGCCACGAGGTCTCCCGGTCGTCGACCACCACTGCCACCTCTCTCCGAAAGGGGACGGGGTCCGCGCGGTCGAACGGTTCCGGGCGGCGGGGGGGACCCATCTGTTCCTCGCGACCCAGAACTACGAAGGAACCGTCCCCCTCTCGCTCGAGGCCTACTCCCGACAGTTCGAGGTCACGTGGGGGCTGGCGCAGAAGGTGCGCGAGGAGGTCGGCGTGCGGGCCTACCCGGTCCTCGCTCCGTATCCCATCGACCTCGTGGAGGCGTCGACGAAGCTGGGGCCCCGGGCCGCTCTCGACCTCCACCGCTCTGCTCTCGACCTCGCGGGCCGCTGGGTCCGAGAGAAGAGGGCGGTCGCCCTCGGAGAAGTGGGTCGGCCGCACTTCCCGGTGAGCGCGGAAGTGGCCGCGGTCGTGGAGGAAGCGTTCCGACACGCCCTTCAGGTGGCGCACGATTCCGATTGTCCTGTGGTGGTCCACTCGACCGACCTGACCGCCGAGGGCCTCCTCGCGCTGGCCGCGCAGGCCCGCGAGGCCGGACTGCGTCCGGACCGGGTCGTCAAGCACTACACCCGGACCCGGGTCGCCCCAGGGTCGGCCGGCGGGGTCGTTCCGTCCTACCTGGCCCGTCGAGAGCTCGTCCGCGAGGTCTCGAAGGAGCCCGGACCCTGGTTCCTCGAGACGGACTATCTCGACGACCCGAACCGTCCCGGCGCCGTCCTCGACCTCGCGACGGTCCCCCGTCGGGCGACCGTGATCGCGGAGGACCCCGCGCAAGGGGCGGACCGGCTCTGGGTCCCCTTCGTGGAGTCGGTCGAACGCGTCTACGGTTGGCGCCCGGAGGTCAGCCCTGAGGGAGCTGCCGAATGACGTCCCACCGACGGGGGACCTTCCTGGTCCTCGAAGGGATCGACGGGGTGGGGAAGTCAACGCTTCTCCGGGCGCTCGCCCGGGCGCTCCAACGGAGCGGACTCTCGGTCGCCGTCCGTCGGGAGCCGGCCGACCCGCGCCTGGGAGCCCTGGCCCAATCGGCCGCCGCCGAGGACCCGTGGACGGGCGCGGTGTACTTCACCGTGGACCGCCGCCTCGCGGCCCCCGACCTGGAACGGGACCTCCGCCACCACGACGTGGTCCTCCAGGACCGCTCGTTCTACTCGACGCTCGCCTACCAGGGGAGCGCGCTCCCTCCCCGCGATCGACGGCGCCTCGCGGAGCTCCAGCGGTCGGCGACGGTAAGGCCGGACCGGGTCGTCCTGCTCGACCTCGCCCCTTCGGAGGCCCTTCGCCGCCTGGGCAGCCGGGACCTGCGACGCGGCCCCCTCGAGCGACTGCGGACCCTCCGTCGGGTCGCGCGGGCCTACCGCGCGCTGGCGCGGGCGAACCGATGGCAGGTCCTGGACGCGGCAGCTCCCCCGGGCGACCTGCTCCGACAGGTGCTCGACGGGCTCGACCTTCCCGCCCGGCCTCGGCAGAGGCGGCCCCCCCGACGGCGAAGATGATAAGCCCGGCCTTGGTCCCCCCGTTCCAACGATGACTCCCGCGTCCCCCATCCTCGTTCGGGAGGAAACCCTCGACCCGTCGTACCTTCCGACCCGCCTCGTACGCCGCGACACCGAGCTGGAGCTGCTCCGTCGTCGCTACCGGGAATCGCTCGGTAAGGGGCTTCCGTTCCACCTCCTGCTCACCGGTGGAGTGGGCAGCGGGAAGACGGCGCTCGTCCGTCGGCTCGCGTCCGACCTCGAACGGGGCGGACGGCTCGGAGGATTCCCGGTGAAAGCCGCCTACGTGAACTGCTGGCGACGGGCGAGCGACCGAACGGTCATGCTCGACCTGCTGCGGATGGTCCAGGTGTCGCTCCCCGACCGGGGGTACTCCCTCTCGGAGATGCTCGACGTCTTCGAGCAAGGAATCCGGAAGAACCCCTCCCACCTCCTCGTGCTGCTAGACGAGGCCTCGAGCCTCGTGCGGCAGGAGACGAAGCTCGTCTACCTGCTCTCGCGTTCTCGCGAGGTCGAGCTCGGTTCGATCTCCCTCGTCCTGGTCGCGTCCGAGGACCTCTTCCCGTTCCTCGACCCGGCCAGCCGGTCGAGCTTTGGCGTGACGCACCGGCTTTCCCTGGCCCCGTACGACCGCGCCGCGCTCACCGACATCCTCGAGTCCCGGGCGGAGCTGGCCCTCCGTCCGGGAAGCATCGACCGCGAGGTCCTCGACCAGATCGCGCGCATCGCCGCCCCCAACGGAGATGCTCGCTTCGCGCTCGAGGTCCTCTCGGGCGCCGCGCATGCCGCGGAGGAAGCCGGGGCCGACTCGGTCGGGTCCGAGCACGTTCGGCGGGCCAAGGGCTCGCTCCTTCCCACCGTCTCGGAGACCCAGCTCGAGTCGCTCTCGACGCACGAGCTCGGGGTGCTCCTGGCGCTCTCTCGGACGCTGAAGCGACGCGGCGCGTCCACCACGAGCCAGAAGCTTCGGGCGAACCACACCGCCCTCCTCGAGGAGCTCGGAGCCGACCCGATGAGCCGAACGACGTTCTGGCGCACCTTGAAGGAGCTCGAGCGGGACGGCCTCGTGGTCCTCGAGATGGGGTCGTCGGGAGAGTCGAACAACGTCTCCATGGACGAGCTCCCCGCGAGTCTTCTCACCACGCTCCTCGAAGAGCGTGTCGGCCGCACCCGCTCGCGGAAAGCCTAAAGGGCCCGCGCGGGTCGGACCGGCGTGGCCAGCTCTTCCGTGCCCACTCTCACGACGGAGCCGTCCGCTCTGCCCGAGTGGATCCGCGTTCGCCCGCCTCGCGGAGCGGCGTACCCCGAGGTCAAAGGGATCCTCGGGGAGCTCGGACTCGACACGGTGTGTCGGGAGGCGCGCTGTCCGAACCTTTCGGAATGCTGGTCGGCCGGCGCGGCGACCCTCATGCTGCTCGGGACCGAGTGCACGCGCCGATGCACGTTCTGTGCCGTCACGACCCACTGGCCGCGGGGCGTGGTCGACCGCACGGAGCCGACGCGCATCACCCAGGCGGTCCATCGCTGGGGGCTGCGGTACGTGGTCTTGACCCAGGTCTGTCGGGACGACCTCGAGGATGGGGGAGCCTCGGTGCTGGCGGAGACCGTTCGTCGGATCCGTGTCGAATCCCCCCGCACTCTGGTCGAGCTCCTCGTCGGGGACCTCGGAGGGCGGGAGGATTCGCTGAGATCCCTCCTCGAGTCCCCCCCGGACGTCCTCGCGCATAACCTGGAGACGGTCCGGTCGCTCAGCTCCGAGGTGCGCGACCCTCGCGCCGGCTACGACCGCTCCCTGGGCGTCCTGCGGGCGGCCCGCCGCTTCGGCCCGGAGGGGTTGGTCACCAAGAGCTCGATCATGCTGGGACTCGGTGAGACCGATGCCGAGCTCGAAACGGCGCTCCGCGACCTGCGGTCGGCGGAGGTGGACCTCCTCACTCTCGGGCAGTACCTGCGCCCGGACGTGACCCACCGCCCGGTCCACCGGTACGTGCCGCCGGACGAGTTCTCCCGCTGGCAGGCGACCGCGCTCGCCCTCGGCTTCGGGGGCGCCGCGTGCGGCCCCCTCGTCCGAAGCTCCTACCGGGCGGAAGCGCTCTACCGTCGCGCCCGCGCCGCGCGGGGAGGTTGAGCGGTGGCGAAGAAGGTCCGCCGCAAGCCGGCGGAGGAGCAGGCCCCGGCGTTCGAATTCCCCGTCTTCGACGAGGTCGCCTTCGTGACCAAGGAGTTCGAGCTCACCTACGCGCTCGCGCTGGCCGGCGGGTTCACGGTCCTCGTAGGGGTCCTATCGTGGGTGCTGTCGGTCATGGGCCTCCTCTGGTACTTCGTGTTCCCGGTCGGGGTCCTTCTGATCGCCCTGATCCCGTTCCTCGTCCGACGCCTTCGGTCCCGGTCGTGGACCTACACGAAGGGGGATTGGGCGGGTCTCATCGCGCTCGAGTTCTTCGGATGGCTCGCGCTCTGGTTCGTCCTTCAGAACCTCTCGCCGCACGCCGTGTAGGCTACGTCACGGGTCGTCGAGCCAGGGGAGCCGCCTCGCGAGCAGCTCCCGGAGCGCCTCCCCGAGCGCCGGGGTCTCGGCGGCTTCGCCGAGGGTCCTCACATCGCACGGCCCCGACTCTTTGGGCGTGAGGTCCTTCCCGAGGGAGAGGCGGGGGAACGCCGCGCGCAGCACCGCCTCGGCGTCCCGATCGGCGCGACGGGTATCGACCCCCAGGCTCCCGTCGGGTCGGACGTACGGTCCTTGGAGGACGAGGTCGCTCTTCGCCCCCCACTTCTCGAGGAAGTGGCCGACCCGGTCGATGCCGGCCGGGGGACCGTCCTGGACCCGGACCTGAGGCCGTCGGGGATGCGCCAGCTCGACCGCGATGACGACCGAGCTCGGGTCGGCGGCGCTCGCCTCCCCGAGGACCGCGAAGTCGGAACGGGAGAGCTCGTCGGCCACGGCGCGCGCGGCCTTGCGCACCTGCGGATAGAGCGTGTCGTCCACGAGGTCCGGTCGCGGGAGGACGGCCACCGTGATGTGGGTCCCCCGGGCGCGGACGAGGGAGAGCGCCGCCTCCTTCGAGAGCGACACGTTCGCGCGCACCTCGAAGAATCGGGCGCTCGGCCGTTGGTGGTAGGCCCCGGCGGCGAGGACGAAGAGCCCGAGGTTCCTCTGCGAGAGGGCGCTCGCCACGTTGCGATTCGGGTCGACGGGGTCGGCGAGGACGAGCGCCACGTCGGGCGGCAGCCTCGGCGGTTCCTTCCCGGGCTCGGCGAGACGGACGGGAACCCGCCAATCCCGGGCCGCGACGAGCAGCTGGCGCAGCGAACCGAACCGAATCACGAGGAGCTCGACCAAGTAGCCCGAGAAGCCCTCCGTCCTCGCCTCGGAACCGTAGACGCCCAGCGACCGGAAGAACTGCTTGGCGAGCCGGACCTGACCGACGATCTCGGGGGTCTCCCGGGCGATGAGATACTCCTGGTGGAACGGAGTTCGGTCGACCGGCGAGAGCGGATGGGAGGGGTCGGTGATCGCGAATCCCGGGACGGCGTCGACCGTGAATCCTTCGAACTTCCCGCGGAGGTAGGGGTGCTCGGCGTAGCGGGTCTCGGGGTCCGACAGGACCGCACGCCCGAGGGCCAGCCCCTCCTCGCGCAACCGCTCCCGGGAGAGGTCGGGCGGGAAGAGCAGGAACAGGTCGACGTCCAGACGGTCCTGAAGGAACGTGCCGCGGGCTGCGCTCCCGGCGACGAGCGCCCGGGTGAGCGGGCTCGACCGCGCCTTCGCGGCCGCGGTCACCCGCTCGACGAGCGCGGCCCGCACCTGCGACACACGGTCCAAGAACTCGGCGGAAGGAGTGATCCGGGCGCTCACGTCGCGTTCGATCGCGTCGGCCTCCGCCGCCGGCGCAGGGCCTCCGCTGGCTCCCGTCATCGAGTGTCCGGGGACGTTCCGGCGCAGATGAACCTTCGGCTCGAGCCGCCGGCACGGGACCACGCTTATCGCCCGGCGGCGCTTCGTAGGAGGGAGACCCCATGACGGCTCTGGTCGGGCATCCTGCGACCCTCTTCGAACCTACCTCCGACCGGAAGGTGCGATGCACTGCCTGCGCCCGCTACTGCACGATCCCCGAGGGGTCGCACGGGTTCTGCTTCGTCCGCAAGAACGTGGCAGGTCGCCTCGTCCTCTTGAGCTACGGAAGGGCCTCCGCGGTGCAGGTCGACCCGGTCGAGAAGAAGCCCCTCTCTCACTTCCATCCCGGGACCCGTGTCTACTCGATCGGGACGGTCGGATGCAACTGGCGCTGCGCGTACTGCCAGAACGCCGAGATCTCCCAGGAGCGCGAGGTGGTGGGCCGGTCCCTGCCCCCCCACACCGCCGTGACCGAAGCGAGGAGGTTCGGTTGCAGTGGGGTCACGTTCACCTACAACGAACCGTCCATCTTCGCCGAGTACGCTCTCGACGTGATCCGGGAGGCGCACCAGGTCGGTCTCTTCGCGAACTTCGTGACGAACGGATACATGACCCCCGAGGCTGTCGGGTTGATCGGTCCGCATCTCGACGCGGTGAGCGTCGACTTCAAAGGGAGCGGGGAACCCGGATTCCTTCGGAAGTACGTCGCCGCCACCGGGCCGGAGCCGATCTTCGAGTCGGCGGCGGACCTGAAGAAGCGAGGGGTACACGTCGAGATCACCGACCTCATCGTGCCCCGGGTCGGCGAGTCCGTCGAGGCGACCCAAAAGCTCGCCCGGTTTGTCCGGGACGAGCTGGGTCCTTCCACTCCGTTCCACCTCCTGCGATTTCACCCCGACTACCGGATGATGGACCTTCCCGAAACCCCGGTGGCGACCCTCGAGAAGCTTCACCGGGTCGTGAAGGCGGAAGGCCTCGACTACGTCTACCTCGGGAACGTATGGGGCCACCCGCTCGAGCACACCTACTGCCCGCGCTGCGGAACGGTCGTGGTGCGTCGGTTGGGCTTCACGATCAAGTCCTGGCGCCTCGACCCCGAGAACTGCTGCTTAAAGTGCGGGGAGAAGATCCCGATCGTAGGACGGCTGGCCGAGGACTACGTGCCGTCGTTCGCGACCCCCATCACCTAGCCCGGCCTTCCCGCCCCGGCGGTCGGAACGGTCGCCCCCCCGGGCGAGGAACTCCGAGCGGGCGGACCCCGCTCGCTCGCCGCGGACGGATTCAGGACCCCAGCTGCTCGGCCCCAGGGCTTCGAACCCGTGCGTTCGCCCGCGAACCCGGTCGCCCGCGGCCAAAGTCGCCGTCAACCGAGACCGACGGGGCCCCCATATACGTGCGGACCCCCCGAACCGGTGAGGAGGGTTCGGAATGCCGAGATTCCCCGCCCGGACTCCCCGGGCCCGGAAGAAGGCCGACGACCGCACGGGTCCGGCGCCGGACGAGCCCCTCCCGATGGTCGAGATCGTACTGAGCGGGGTCGGCGGGGACGACTGGGTGACGGAGACCCTGAGGTCCCAAGGCGTGGCGTTCCGTCTCCTCGCCTGTCGGCCGGCCGATCGAGGGCGACGACGACTTCTGCGGTTCTTTGAGGTCCAGACGAACGGGGAGGGCATCGCCCCGGTGATCCGCCGCCTCCGTTCCCGCCTGGGCGCCCGCGACATCGCCACGGCGAGCCTCGGTCCGGACCGAGCTCTCCTACGCGTGTCCGTGCCGATCCCCGCGGTCTGCTCCGCGGCGTTCGACCTGGGCGACTTCTGCATCAGTTGCCCGTTCCTCGGAGGGGACGAGGGGACGGGGTCGGCGTCCTGGAAAGTGTTGGTCCCGCAGATCGTCGACGCTCGTCGTCTCCTCAAGGCGGCCGCGCGAAGTGGCGGACCGAGACCCTCCCTGGTCCGCGCGGGGGCCTACCGGAGGCGTTGGGGGCTCACGGGACGTCAGGAAAGGGCGCTCCGCATGGCGTTCCAGCTCGGCTACTTCGATTACCCGCGCAAGGCCTCCCTGTCGACCCTCGCCACCCGGCTCGGCGTCGGGCGCTCGACCGCTCTCGAGCTCCTTCGAAAGGCCACCACCAAGCTGGCGGCGCAGAGGTTCCTCGCAGAGCCGCCCGTCGACCGCCCGCCGTAGCGATTTGCCTCCCGCGCTGGGAGGGTCCGCTGCGGACGGGTGGGGTTCGTTACTTCGGGGTCGGGGTCCTCGAGTGAGGCAGGGCCTTCGGGTCCCGTCGCGAGGGAACCCGACCCCGCGATCGACCCGTACTCCGCACACGCGTCGATAGGACCGGCCGTCGAAGCGGTCGGCTCTCGGTCGCGAAGCGGTCCTTGCCGGCTCCCACGACCGCGCGGAAGATCGTCCTCACACGGGCCGGTGAGAGCCCCGCCTGTTCCGCCCAGCCTTGCGCCCGAGCGAGGACCCGCTCCTCCTGCGCCGGGTCCGAAACCTCCCCGTTTCCCTCGGAACGAAGGCGGATCGCGGTGCAGGCGGCCTCGACGCGGGCGGCCACGAGGAGGACGATGGCCCGGTCGATCTCCTCGAGGTCGCGGCGGATCGAGACGAGCGAGGGAGCGGCGTGCAAAGCGTCGGCCATGCCGACCGTCCGAGCTCGACGTGGGCCAAGTTCCTTCGACCGCACCGGTGCGGGGGCCGGCTCACATACCGCTCGCGGTGCCCGGGGTCGATGCAGATCGTTCTGGCCTCCAATTTCGAGGACCGGCTGGTCGAGGAGACCGCCGACCTTCCGGTCTCCACGTTCTTCGGCGGGTTCCCGGTGCAGCTGACGGGAGGCGGCCGACCCCCCCAGATCCTTCCCCCGGTCGACCGGGACCGGTTCCGCGCCCATCTCGAGGTGGTTCACCGACACTCGCGCCAGTTCTTCGCCACGCTCAACAGCAACGACCTCGGGTTGAAGGAGTACGGGCCGGGCTACATCGGCCGCCTCCTGCGAGAGGTCGGCGACCTGATCGACCTCGGGGTGGATGGGTTCGTGGTCGCCCTCCCCGCATTGATCGAGGCGATCCGGACCGAATGGCCGGACGTGCCCATCACGGTCTCCACGTTCGCTCGCATCCGGACCGTGACCCAGGCCGAGTACTTCCTGAAACTCGGAGCCCGGACGGTCATCCTGGAGGAGGCGAACCGGGACTTCCGGCTGATCCGCGGCCTCGTCCGCTTGGGAGCGGAGGTCGAGATCCTGGTCAACCAGAGCTGCCTACCGTCCTGCCCGTACCGGGGCCATCACCTGAACACGAGCTCTCTGGCTTCGCAGCCGGGCGCCCCGTGCCTGGCGTTCGAGTATCCGATCCTCGAGTGTGGCCTCGAGTACGTCCGGGACCCGGCGAAGCTCATCTCGGGGATCTTCGTCCGCCCGGAGGACCTTGAGGTGTTCGAAGAGGTCGGGGTCACTCGGTTCAAGGTCTCGGGCCGGAACCGCTCCACCGACTGGCTCGTGCGGTCGGCCCACGCCTACGCGCAGAAGTCCTATCCCGGGAACCTCGTGGACATCCTCAGCCTGGTGCAGGTGAAGGGACCCTCGGCGGCCCTGAAGCGGCTCGGGGAAGGTCCCGAGGGCGAGGAGGCCCGAACTCTCGCCCGGGCGTTCGCCCCCCTCTCGGAGCTCACGATCGACAACCGGGCGTTCCCCCCCGACTTCCTCCGCCACATCGCTACCGTGGACTGCGAGCATACGACGTGCGAGGTGTGCGGGTACTGCCGCGGGGTCGCCCAGAAGGTGCTCCGGGTGTCGGACCGCCCGGTATCGGAGTACGCTCCTCCGCCCGACCTGCCCCCAGCGATCCGGGTCCTTCCCCAGCTGGGCGCCCCACCGAAGTGAAGGACCCCGGTTCGGCTACGCCCCCCCGGCGTGGGATCTAGTACGGAAGTTCTTGAGCATCGTACCCCTAGCGGAGGACCTCGAGGATCTCCTCCGTCTTCCGTACTCGGCCGATCCGCTTGAAAGCGATGTTGATCGCGGCATTATGCATGTCCGCGGAAGCGGAGGACATCGCATCTTCGGCGAATACCTGCTGGAAGCCGTACTCATAGGCGAACCTCGCCGTGCTCTCTACTCCATAATTCGTCGAGATCCCGCAGAGCACGATCGTCTTGATCCCTCTTCGTCTCAGCTGCAGCTCCAGCTCGGTGCCGTAGAAGGCCCCCCACTGCTTCTTCGTTATCGTCAGGTCGCCCTCCTTGGGTCCGATCTCCGGCACAAAGTCCGACGCGTCGGCCGACCCCGGCGCGGTCGAGCGCCACCCCGGGTCGTCCGCCACCACCTTGAGCCGGTCCGCTGGAGACGACACCACATGCACCAGGAAGACCGGCATACCGTTCCTTCGGAACGCCTCCGCGAGCTTTGCCGCGTTCTGTAGAACGACCTCGGCGCTGTGGGGGGCCAGCGGTCTCCCGGCGGAGGCGATGCCCTTCTGGAGGTCGATGACCACTAACGCGGTGCTCTTCTTGTCCATCTCCAATGCCATGGAATCAGGGCCTCTCTTGCCCGACCGAACAGGTGTCCCGCTTTATTTCGTGGCCTACCCCACTCCGCAGGGATCTCTGCACTCCCGACGCAGTGGCCACAGCGACGCGCCGTGACGAGGGACCCCAGCCGGGGCCCCTCTCATTCGTTCGGCGGGGCCGTGAGTCCCCAAACGAAGAAGGCGATCAACGCCCCGCAGATCCCGATGACCGTGCCCAACGTGGCCCCGCCGAGCGCCGGCGTCGTGGTGTAGTAGGCCATCTCGAACAGCGCGCCGGCCGCGGCGACGATGGCGACCAGGCCGAAGACGGCGAACGCGCTGATTCGGGCGGGCCGCTCGGGAGTCTCCGGCACGTCGGTCATGGACCGTTCACCCACAGAACCCCCCAGAGTCCCATCACCTGCCCGGTCTGTGTGCCCGTCCCCTCGCCCGATTCTCCGTTCGGGTTGTACGAGTACGAGACGGGGTCGAGGATCCCGTACAGGTAGACCCCCGGGGTCAGGGTCGCGTTCTCGGTCATCTCCTTCCCGATCTGCAACGACGCGGCCGTCCCCGGGACGGGCACGAGGCCCGTCGTCGGGTCGATACGGACGATGCCAAAGGAGTACGGCAGCGTGTAGTTGTGGTCGATGACGTACTCCTGCTGCTCGTTGGGATTGTCCGACGTCGCGTTGACCAGGTAGTTGTCCTGGTCGATGGTCGCGAGAGGCACCGTCCAGCCGAAGGTGACGGGACCGCCGAGCAGCGGGGCGCTCGCTGTGAGGGTCGGACCGGGAACCGAGTTGTTGAACGATCCCTCTCCGTTGGCCACCAACGAAGCGCTCGCCGCCGAGACCACGGGCGGATTGTAGATGTCGCCGCCCCCGTTGTTCGACTCGAACGAGCTCAGCGTCGTTGGGGTACTGTGTACCGGAGGGAGGACGATGAGCGCCGCGACGTCCTGGCCGAACCACGGACCATCGTACTCCCCGTCCGGCGCGCCGTACACGCCCGGGGTGCTCGGCGCCTGGAAGAGCGCATACGACGTCGAGCCCGGCACGGCCTGCACGTCGACCACCGCATAGTTCCGGAACGGAATGAGCACCGACTGGGTCGCCCCGGACGCCGTCAGGTTCAGCTGGACCCACTGGCCGGCGTACGCCACGATCGCGTTGTCGAAGGAACCGTTGACCGCTCCGGACTCGTTAGCGTTCCAGAAGTACTGCTGGCCGTGCAGGGCGACGTACTCGGTGCCCGCGGGGTCGTTGCTGCCCCCGGTGATCTGGTTCCCGACCGAGAACGCGGCCGGGGTCGAGGCGGCCAGAGCCCCGGCGAGGAGAAGCGTGACCGTGGCGACCCAGGCCTTCTCGGTCCACTCGCGCCGGGCCCGGGGGACGCGTCGCGTGAACGGCTCGTCGGCAATCGGGATCCGACTGAGCGACGGCGCCGTGGACTGGGCCGCCCGTCGCACCGTCTCGTCGAACGAGAGACCCGAGGCGTCGAACAGTTCGCCGCGGAAGAGCGTGAGGAGCGCGTTGGCCACGAACGGCAATTGGCCCACGAGCATGACGATGACCCCGGCGAACAGCATGAGCTGGTAGAATGTGATCGCGGGAAGGATCGGGACGATCACCTCCCGGCGGAGGACCCCCAGGTCCCCGAGCTCGTCGAACGCTAGGACGATCATCACACCGCCGACGGCGGTGAGCGCAAAGTGAAGGCGCGCGAGCGCCACCGAGAACCAATGGCGCCCGGAGAGGATCGGGAGGACCGCGTAGATCAGGGCGTAGCCACCGGCGACGATCGAGAGGATCGTGATCGCGTGGAAGTGGCTCAGCACGAACAGGCTGTTATGCAGGTCGACGTCCCACGGGATCGTCGCGACCACCGGACCGGTGAGGCCCCCGAAGATCGCACCGCCGAACGCGAGCAGGGTGAACAGCGCGACGGCGTTCCACTCCCACCGATTTCGCGGAACGCCTTTCAGCGTCATCCACACGGAGAAGAACGTGATGGCGGAGGGCAGGACGATCGCGAAAGAGAGCGCCATCGTGAGCCACGTCGCCCACGGGGGCAGGGGGGTCAGATACAGGTGGTGGATGCCGAGGAGCGGCGTCAGCACCACAAACATCACGGCCGAGGCGGCGGCGAATCGGTAACTATAGACGGGTCGTCGCGCGAGGATCGGGACGAGAAGGTAGAGGGCGAGGATTGGGAGGAGGAACAGCACGTACACGAGGCTGTGGCCGAACGTCCAGAAGATGACCTGGTTGACGATCGGGTTAATCGCCCAGCCCGCGTACGCGGTTCCCATGTCCCAGACGGTCGATACGACCAGGGGACCGTAGGTCAGCGGGACGAGGACGACCAAGCCGACCACGAACCAGAGGAAGAGGGGATACTGGCGACCGGGCGTTTGGGCGCGTTTCGTCCGGGACCAGTCGCGCAGGTGGACCACAATCCAGCCCGCCCAGAGCAGGACCGAGGCGCAGAGGGCCAGCCACCCAAGGAACCAGAGGGGGCTGACGACGTACGAGCTCTGGCCGGCGACCCCAAGGGGAGAGAGGAAGTACCATCCGACCGCGGGGAAGTAGTTGTCGTTGAACGGTAGGAGGTAGACCGGTCCCTGCAGGAGCAGCATGGAGACGTTCATCAGTCCGACCGACGCGTAGAGGGACCACTTGTGGCGCGGGACGATCGAGAGGGCCTTGATCACGAGGAACCCGATGGCGGCCATCTCCAGCTGTTGAGCGAACCCGAACAGTTCGCGAATCCCGTGCAGCGTGACCGCGGAGTAAATCTCGACGTTCGAGAGTGACAACGTCGACCCGGTCACGTAGGCGACGACCTGGGATTGGAAGCTGAACGCGTCGGCTCCGCCGATGGCGCCCCACAGAATCCCGAGGATCACCATGAACATCGTGATCCGCGTCATCCAGTCGCGGTGGAGCAGGAAGATGCGGTCGAAGAGACGCCACTTGGCGAGGCGCTGACGGACCGCCTCCTCGATTCCGTCGAGGAACCGAATGAACGAGGGCGGGCGCCCGGAGACTGGAACGCTGTGCTCTTCCGCCCCAGGTCGCGAAGTTGAGAGGTCGGTCACCGACACGGCAGTGTTGCCTCCGAACCTCCGAGAAGACGGTCCGCGGCGATTCATCGGACCGCGGCACCTATCATATTAGTTTCGATGCCTCGGTGGGACGACGTTCTCGGTAGGGGAGTGCCGAGGGTTGTCGTTCACCCACGAGATGGCCTCGGGATATTGGGAAGGGATTCGTTACCCAATCTCGTCGTTAGGAATCGATTCGAACGACCGATGGAAGGGTTTCACGGTACGGGACGAGCCCGTTTCAGACCCGCTGGACCCGCACGTCCCGGACCGGAAAGGCGCCCTTATGCGCCCAGCTGGGGTCACGGTTCACATGCATCTGGTTCTCGGAGCCACGGGAGGGATTGGACACTGGACAGCAGTCAAGCTCGTCGAACGCGGCGAACCCGTGCGGGTTCTCGTTCGAGACCCAGAGAGGTTCCGAAGATCCTGGCCTGAAGCGAAGGGGGTGGACGTCGTTGCGGGGGACGCCCTTGTCGCGGAGGACGTCCTCCGTGCGGCCCAGGGCGCAACGACCATCTTCCACGGCGTGAACGTCCCCTATCCGGAGTGGGCGGCGAAGGCGAACCCGATGCTCGCCAACACGGTCTCGGCCGCTCAGACGGTCGGTGCTCGTGTTGTCTTTCCGGGGAACGTCTACGTCTTCGGTCACGCCCGTGCCGAGTGGGTGCGCGAGGACCATCCCATGGAGCCGCACACCCGCAAGGGTCGGCTCCGACTGCAGATGGAGCGGCACCTCGAGGAGCTGCATCGAACGGAGGGGCTAGCGTTCACGATCGTTCGGATGCCGGACTTCTACGGACCGTTTGTCGTGAATCGGCTGTACGCGGATATCTTCCGCAATGCGCTCCGGGGACGCTCGATGCCGTGGTATGGTGACCTGGACGTCCCCTCGGAGTTCCTGTTCATCCCGGACGGAGGAGAGGCCATGGTTCGGGCCGGGATGGACCCGAGTTCTGACGGAGAAACCTACCATGTCCCGGGAGCGGGCGTGACCTCTCCGCGGGAGTTCCTCGGGCTGGTGGCCCAGGCCGCCGGATCCAAGTCTCGCCCCAGAGCCATCCCGGGCTGGCTGCTGGCCCTGGTCGGAATCGCCAATCCAGAGGCCCGTGAATTCCGGGAAATGATGTATCTCAAGCGTGAGCGCTTCATCCTTGACGGGAGCAAGTTCCGTCAGAAGTTCGGGGTCGTCCCGTCAACGCCGTACACCACAGGAGTGCACGAGACCCTGGATTGGTTTCGTGCCCATCCGTGACGGCGAACCGAAGCGCCGCTCCTCTCTGGTGAATAGCCGCCGGACGACCCGAGGAAGATTGACGCGGCTGACCCCGCGCGCGCGGTTTTGAGGGCCGGCCGCGAGGTGCGCGCGGGGCCGAGCCACACGGATACCGTCCGAACCGATTCGAAGTGGCCCGCGCAGGAGCTTGGCACGCTGCGTTCCGGGCGTCTCGTCATCTCCAAGTACAGACACCCCCTCGCCCAAGCATGACCCTCTGGAACGACCGACCCGAGGCCTGGCACGAGGTCCTCCCCGGCGTGAAGCGTCGGATACTGGCGCACGGGGACGGCGTCATGCTCGTTCTCTTCGAGATTGCCCCGAACACGACCCTTCCCAATCATACGCACCCGCACGTCCAAGCGGGGACCTTCCTCGAGGGAGGCGGCGTCTTCCACATTGCGAACGAGACCTACCGAATGCGGAAAGGTTCGGCGTATTCCATCCCGGGTGGGGTGCCTCACGAGCTCGTCACCGACTCGGGAGGACCGAGTCGCGTCCTCGATGTATTCGTCCCCGAACGACAGGACTTCCTCGGGGAGACGGTCCCGGCGGACCAGAAGTGAGTCGGTCGCCTATCCTACGGACCTTAGGAGGCCCCCGTCGACCGGAAGGAGGACTCCGCTGATGTAGCTCGACATCTCGCTCCCCAGGAAGACCACCGCGCGAGCCAGCTCCTCGGGGGTGCCCACCCGTCCGAGAGGAATCTCGCGCTCGAGGGCGACTCGTTCGGCTTCGGAGGTCGTACCGTGACGGTGAGCGGCATCGGTCAGTAACTCATCTAGGCGGTCCGTTCGGACGTAGCCCGGAAGAATCCCATTCACACGAATCCCCTTCGGGCCGAGCTCCCGGGCGAGCGTCCGCACGAGCCCAGCGACCGCGATCCGGCAGACGCTCGACGTGGCAATATTGGGATTTGGCTCCCGGATCGCGGTCGAGGCGAGGAAGACCATCCGTCCCCCACGAGCGCCGGCGAGCATCGCTTCCGCCGCACATCGGGCCAGGTACGCCGGACTCACGACGAGGAGGCTCGCGGCGGCAGACCAGTCGTCGAACGACTGCTCCATGAAGACCCCCGGACGGGGGGAGCCGGTAACGTAGACGAGGGTGTCGAGCCCACCGAGGTGACGGACAGTCTCGTCAAGCAAACGATCGAGCTCGGTCCGTTCCTTCAGGTCGGCGACCACGCCGTGCACTTCCCCAGCTCCTTCAAGCTCCCGCGTGGCTCGGGCGAGGCGCTCCGCGTTCGACGAGTTCACTACGACCCTAGCCCCTTCGGCAAGGAATGCCCTCGCGGCACCGAACCCGATACCTTGGCTCGCGGCCGTGACGAGCACTCGAGCACCGGAGAGACCGGAGGAGAGCGGCACGGGAGCACCTACCGATCAGGGCTCAAGGACCAGGGCTTCATGAAGGGAGCGCGCGTTCGATGACCGACCGCGAGGAGCGCGTGAGCCGGGCGGAGGTCAATGGGATGGCACACCCCGTTTGGAAACCCACAGGTTTCGTAAGGGGCCAACAGACCTACCCCGGGAGGCTACGAATCGTGCTCATTTCCGGCAGCGGTCCGGGCTTCGGTGTCCTCCGGCCCGATGGAACTCGAGCCAGGAATGACCCTGTGCGCCGGGGCCGTACGAACGAGAGGTTCTTGGTTGGAGACGGGATAGACGTGGGCACATGGCGACGGTCACGATGCCGGCCCTCGCTCCGAACACGGCGAATCCCACCGACGTGCGCCGCCCTCCACCTCCCCCGATCCTCACGTGGCGCGCGTTCCCACTCGTCCTCGTGCCGGTCGGGGCTCTGGTGGGAGCCCTCCTTGTGAACCAGTTCGTCTTCCTCGATTACGTTCACGTGATCTCGGGTGCCACTTGGACCGGGATTGACCTCTTCATGGGGCTGGTCATTGGCCCGGTCCTCGGTCGCATGGCCGGACCGGCACGGGCCGACTTCGTCCAACGGCTCGTCCCCACCATGCTCTTCCTGATGCCGACCCTCGCCTCCGTGGCGATTACCGCCGGCATCTACTTGGCGATCATGGACGGGGTCTTCAACCTCCACTACCTCGCGATCCAGCTGGCCGGGATCTTCGTCCTTATCCTCGCCGGGCAGGGATTTGGCATCTTCCTCCCGAACGAGGTTCGAATCGTGCTCGAGCTACGCAAGGACCGACCCAACATCGCCAAGATCGGACGGCTCGGGTTGCTCAACGCCCGTCTTGCGGGCGTTCAGGCGGTGTTCCAGGTGGCGCTCATCTTCGTAATGGCGAACCTCGCCGCAGGCCTCGTGAACCTCTGACCGTAGATATCTGGCGAAGAAGACGAATCCCCCGAACTTGGTCAGGTGCGACCTCGAATTGCACCGGAACGAGGCGAAGGCAGTCGAATGCGTGGGGGTGGATTGTCCCGACGGCTTTGCCAATGCACCCGTCGATAACGACCTGTGGGGAAACGTGCGTAACGTTACCGACCGCGAGGAACGAGCGGGTGGCGCGGAGATTGGCCCTGGGTCGGGTCCCGTGCGGAAGCCACCTTTGGTCCCGTCATAGGCGGGTCAAGGAAGGACTGCCGCCGCACGTGTACCCAAGGCCGAGGGGGCAACTCCTGGCGCCGACCCTCGAGGCGGACTGACCGTCTGGGGGGGGACACTTGCCTTCTCAGACGTAAAGAGGGGCCAGCAGATGACCGGAGGGAGGCCCCGGACCCTATGCGACCCAATCCACCCGAACCGGCCAACGTGGGATTCCGCTGTGAATTCTGCGGGCGGGTCTTCCGCCGCACACAAGATCTAGAGCGCCATCTTGCGGCGGAACATATGGGGAGGCCGTACGCGCCTCGGTGCGAGGCCTGCGGCCGGACCTTCGAGTCACCCGGCGATCTGAAAGCGCACAATCAGGCAGTGCACGGTGCTCCTCCAGGGTGAGGTGCCGAGTGCGGGCACCTACCTCGATGGAGAGGTGCAGGCCCGGTTGCACCCAAAGCAATTCTGGTACTGTTCTGCGGGCTCCGACAGCCGACCGGTTGATAGAGTGTTGTCACCCCTGGACCGATTCCCTGCGACCGCGACCTCGGCGTAACGAGCGCGCGAGGCGAAGGGAAGGTAGAGGCGGCAGGAAAGCCGGGCTCGCCGAATCCGCTCTCGCTGGTGGCAGACGGGAGCTCGTGCCTCCGTTCACTCTCTGAGGAATGCGAGCAATTCCGCGTTGACCGGGTCTTTGAGGGTCGAGCACATGCCGTGCGGCGCACCCGGGATGACTTTTAGTGTGGCCCCTTTGACAAGTTTAGCTGAGAGAAGGGCCGACGCGCCGATGGGGACGATCTGGTCGTCGTCCCCATGGAGGACGAGGGTGGGCACGTCGATTCTTCTGAGGTCTTCTGTGAAGTCCGTCTCGGAAAAAGCTTTGATGCAATCGTAAACGGCCTTGTGTCCGGCCAGCATCCCTTGGAGCCAGAACGAGTCGCGCAGACCTTGCGAGACCTTGGCGCCAGGTCGGTTCGCGCCGTAGAATCGCGCGCTAAGATCCTTGAAGAACTGCGAACGGTCGGCGAGAACACCGGTGCGAATCTGGTCGAACGTCTCGATCGGCAAACCGCCAGGGTTGGCGGCCGTCTTTAACATCAGCGGGGTGACCGAACCAATGAGTACCGCCTTGGCGACACGCTTCGTCCCATGGCGCCCGATGTAGCGAGCGACTTCGCCCCCGCCCGTGGAGTGTCCTACGTGGACCGCGTCCCTCAGATCTAGCGACTCGACCAGCGCCGCGAGATCGTCCGCGTAGGTGTTCATATCGTTACCGTTCCAAGGCTGGCTTGAGCGGCCATGACCGCGACGGTCGTGCGCGATGCAGCGGAATCCGCGTTCGGCCAGGTAGAGCATCTGGTCTTCCCAGGCGTCCGCGTCCAAGGGCCAGCCGTGGCTGAAGACTACCGGCTGCCCGCTGCCCCAATCCTTGTAGTAGATTTGCGTGCCATCTTTGGTCGCGATACTCGACATCGGTTACTCTTTGCGCGGTCGCCCGCCGACACCCGAGGGCACCCGACCGAATACCCTTGTTGCACGGCTCGAACGGGACGAACGCTCTTCCCGGGCCCGACGACGACCCCGCTCGGAGGATTTCCGCAATAGACGTGGGACGCTAAGTCGACGTTCAGGGCCGGTCGGCGGGGAAACGACCAGCGTCGCACCGGGAGGATGCTCCACGTCGAAGATCGAACTGACCTACTCGAAGAGGCCGACCCGGAGCTCCGGCGCTGTCGTGCCACCCGACCTCGGGCTCGCAGCAGGTAGAGAGAAGAACTCGAACCGCGTCCTGGATGGGTGCTATGGGAGCAGAATCTCACTCGACCTTGCCAGCCATCGAACGCGGCAAGGGGAGGCCCGTGGTGTTTCTGCACGGATATCCCTTGAGCCATGAGATTTGGCAGCCGCAGCTAGAAACCCTCTCCACCCGTCACCGCGTCGTGCTGCTCGACCTTCCCGGCTATGGTCTCGCCCAAGAATGGCCGGTCCCCGATTCCCTCTCGGGGTGTGCCGAAATCGTTCACCGGACCTTAGCCCGACGTTTCGCGTCTCCCGTCGTGGTGGTGGGGCATTCGTTCGGTGGGTACGTTGCGTTGGAATTGTTTCGGAATCATCCCGAACAGTTCCAGGCGCTTGTGCTGACCAATACCCGCTCGGAACCGGACGGTGCGGAGGCGAGGGAGAAGCGTCTGGCGACAGCAAAACGGCTCGAGGACCCCTCGCAGGGCCTCGACGTCGAAGAGACCGCCCGCGGCCTTTTATCCCCGAAGACATGGGAGGGAGCCGGGCCACTTCCCGAGACGGTCCGCAGAATCGTCCGGAACGTCCCATCGCGAACCATTATCGGCACGCTCAAGGCGATCGCCGGACGCGCCGATCTTACCCCCGTGCTCTCCACCATCTATGTCCCGGCCCTCGTAGTCTGGGGAGAGGAGGACCGCCTGATCCCACCGGCGCAGAGTCGGTCGATGGTCGCCCGGGTCCGGGGAAGCTCGGGCGTGGGCATCCCCGAGGCCGGACATCTTCCGTCCTTGGAAGCCCCCGAGACATTCGCACGCGCGATGGACGAACTTCTCGGCCGTTTGTCGCCACCCTGACCCCCGGCGAGCTTCATGAAGAGCGCGCGCGTTCGATGACCGACCTCGAGGAGCGCGCGGGGCCGCGGCGAGGTCGGTGCAAGGCCCTGATCGGTGCGAAGGAACCGGTCCTCTCGTAGGACCGACCGTCCGGTAGGAGCGAATCGTTCCCGATTGGGTTTCAAGGGCGCGTGCATCGTCCGTCGGGGGATCGTGTGCAGGATGGCCCTGGCCTGGCTCGCTCGACGGCGACCGGGAAGGGCGACGGGTTCCTCGGCTTCTCTCGGACGATCTACCTCCTCGGGGCCTCCAATCTGGTGATGTCGGCCGGCCGTTCGGCCGCCTGGCTCTTCCTTCCCATACTCCTCTACACTTCCTACCATCTCTCCTTCCTGTACGTCGGCGCCCTCGTCTCGCTCGTCATCCCGGTCTCCCTCCTATCGGCGATCGTGGGCGGGGCGGCCTCGGACCGGTATGGGCGGCGAGCGTTCCTGGCGTATCCTCCCCTTGCCTACGCCCTCGTCTCCTTCCTCCTCTACGAGTTCTGGAGCCAGGGGCTGCTGGTCGTCATGGGGCTCTGGGCCGCCAACATGTTCCTGGGAAACGTGGGGTCGGGCGCCCAGAACGCGTTGATGACCGATGTCTCGGAGGAGACTCGGCGGATGAGCGTCTTTAGCCTCCTACGCATCTTTGGCAACGCCGGATTCGCGATCGCCCCTGCCCTGGGCGGACTCCTCGCGAGTCAGTTCGGGATTCCCGTGGTCTTCCTGGTAGCGTGCGTCGCCGCCCTCGCCGGGGGTCTGCTCCTCACGCTCTTCCTCGAAGAGACCCGTCACGAGAGCCCCCCGTCCGCTCGGCCGCTGCGGGAGACGGCGTCCTTTCCGTTCCACGACTCGATGTTCCTGGCGCTCGGAGTCCTGGGGATCGGCCTCACGCTCGCGGCCGGACAGTTCGGGACCGCGCTCAGCTTGTTCTCGGTGGGCGTCCGCCACTTCTCCTACGAGCAGGTGGGGTGGCTCTACTCGCTGAACGGCATCATCGTCGTGACCCTACAGATGCCGGTCGCCTGGGGCCTCCGGCGTCAGCATCTCCTCTGGATGGCGCTCGGGACGCTCTGCTACGGGGCCGCGTTCATGCTCTTCTACGTCGGAACGGTCTACGCAGTGTTTCTGGTCGCCATGGGCATCTTGACCATTGGAGAGAACGTGGTGAGCCCGCTGCAGAACACCATCGTCGCCGCGCTGGCCACCCGGGACACTCGCGGAAGCTACTTCGGTGCGTACGCCGCTATCACGAACGGAGCCAACGTCTTCGCCCCGTCGCTGGGCACGTTGCTCCTCGGTACCGGGAACTCACTCTTGCTATGGGGCACTTTTGCCCTTCTCACCGTGATCGTGGCCGCGGGGTACGTGGCGCTCCGGAAGCGGATGCCCCACTTACCCTGACCCCGATCGACGGGATGGTGCCCTATGCCCTTGAAGCGACACCTGTTCTTCGTCCGGCACTCAGAAGAGTTGATGCGCCCGGCCGGTTGCGGCCTCGATGCGGGAAACGACTTCTTTCCAACGCCGAAAAGGCCGCCGTCCTTCGAGCGGGGTTCCCGGCCCGCCGTCGGGTCCGGTCCCAGTGCCGGGGCCACGCATAGAACGAATCTTCCGACTCTATACCAATGCCGAAACAAAACGACTGGTGGGGCGACCGAAGCTCCCGGGCGAGGGATCCCCCCTTACACAACCCCCTCGTTAGAAATCGGTGCGAGCGGTCGACCCGATGGCCTCTCGCTAGGAAACGAGCCCGTTTCGGACCCCCCGCGGAGGATTTCGACGGGGTGGCCTTAATCTAACGGAAGTGGTCTGCGAGCCGTGGCCTCAATTCGGCGACTCGCTGCCATCATGTTCACCGACATGGTCGGCTTCACGGTCTCCGCCCAGGCCAACGAAGCCGCCGCCCTGAAGCTCCTGCGGGCGCAGGAGAAGCTCGTTCGCTCGGTTCTCGCGAACCACGGGGGTCAGGAGATCAAGTCGACGGGCGACGGCTTCCTAGTCGAGTTCGGCAGTGCCCTAAGGGCCACCGAGTGTGCCATCGACATTCAACGCCGGGTACACGAGCGGAATGCTAAGTCGCCCGCCGGGCGCATTGAGCTGCGCATCGGCATCCACCTCGGAGACATAGAACGGCGCAGGGGAGATATCTTTGGTGACGCCGTGAACGTGGCCTCTCGGATCGGACCCTGCGCGGCACCGGGGGAAGTTTGCATCTCGGGGCCAGTGTTCGACCAGGTCCGAAACAAGATTCCAAACCCGCTCGAGAAGCTTGAGCCGAGGGGCCTCAAAGGTCTCCAGATTGCCGTGGACATCTATCGGGTCGTACTGCCGTGGAACGTCTCGCCAACTCCACCAGCGGCGGGACCGTCCCGCATCGCTGTTCTCCCGTTAGCGAACATCAGTCCCGATCCCAGGGACGAGTACTTCGCAGACGGCCTCACCGAGGAACTGATCGGCGCTCTCTCTAAGGTTCGGGGGCTCCGAGTCATCGCGCGTACCTCGGTTGGACAGTACAAGTCCACGTCGAAGACCGTTTCCCAGATCGCGGCCGAGCTCGGGGTCGCTTCGGTGCTGGAAGGGAGCGTGCGGATAGCGGGCCGTCGGTTGCGAATCACCCTGCAACTCATCGACCCAGCCACCCAAGCCCACGTCTGGGCCAATACCTACGATCGGGAGCTGGACGACGTCTTTGCTGTCCAGACCGATATCGCGAAACAGGTCGCCGACGCCCTGAAAGTGGAGATCCAACGAGAAGAGGATGCGCGCCTGGGGGCCCGCCCCACCGTGCGAACCGACTCGTATCTCGCGTATCTGAAGGGACGAACGCTGCTCCATGGCCGGTCCGAGGAAGCGCTCCGCAGGGCGAAGGAGGAATTCGAGCTCGCAGTATCGTTGGACGCAACCAACGCCGCAGCCCTCTCGGGACTATCCGACGTAATCCGGCTCACCGGTGCCATCCGTCGAAAATCCCCGCTTGCAGACTGGGACGAGGCGAGCAGGGCCTTGGCGGAGCGAGCCGTTGCACTCGACCCGAGCTTGGCCGAGGCGCACACCTCGTTGGGCTATTCCCTCTGGGCCGATTACGACTACACCGGAGCCGAGACCGAGTTCCGGCTGGCGACGTCCCTGAGCCCCAGCTACCCGTCCGCCCACCTTTGGTACGCGGAGCTGTTGATCGACCAATGTCGGTATGACGAGGCGCTTCCCCAGCTCTCCCTCGCGGAGGAGGCCGACCCGCGGTCCTCGATCATCCTGGCCGCCCACGCGTTTCTCTTCATCCTACTCGGTCGACTCAACGAGGCGCGCGGGAGGCTCGACAAGCTCGGTGAAGTCGAAGGACGTGGACTATTGTACTGCGACTCTTGGGCCGATTACTGGATTGCCGAAGCCGATTATCCGCAGGCCCTCCGAGAACTCGAGCGTCTCGCGGAGTTGGATCCTGGGAATCCCGACAGCATCGTCCGCGCCGGCATGTGCTACGCGCGCATGGGACAGACGCAACGCGCGCGGGAATGCCTCAAGGAGCTCGAAGGGATGAGCCCGGGGCGCCGTCCTGATTCGGGCATCGCGGGGGTCTACGCTTGCCTGGACGAGCTCGACCCATGCTTCGTGTGGTTAGAGCGGGGCGCTTTCGAGAACTACGATTTGAACGTCGGAATCTGGCGGGCGAGTCCGCTTTTCGAGCACGTCCGCGGCGATCCGAGGTTTGAGAAACTCTTGAGACGGATGCACCTCATGTAACTCCTATCGCCAGAGCCTCGCCCAGGTGACACAACCCGCCCTTTGATGGACTGAGTCCCCGCTCGATGGCCGACCGTGAGGAGCCCGCGGGGTCGGGGAGGCAAGGACCAGTTCACTGCCGGGTCCGGCCGAGGACGGTGAGACGATCGTCGTGGGTTCAGCGTCTCAGTAACACCCTCGACTGGGGACGAGTGTACCGAATCCGTCCATCCAAGAGCTCGGGCGCTGCAAGATCCGGGAATCCTGGCAACAAATCCCAGTCGAGGGACGACCCGGATTCGACTTCTTTCCACAGAAATCTAGTCTGGGAAGCCTCGGTCGACCTCTGTCAAGAACCGAAGGAGGGGAGGAGCCACGAGGTCCGCTCGTGCCGCGGTCTCGAAGTGCGCCATCCCCGGCAATGAGACAAACCGTGCTCGTGGGATCAGTCTGCTCGCCGCCTTCGCCCCCTCAAAGTAGCCGTCCGCTTCCCCGACAAAGAGGAGGCAGGGGATTGTCAAGTGAGGCAGGATGTCACGAATCCGCAAGACTTCTTTCTGCTGCCACAAGAGCATGGCAATCAGGGCTTCTGGATCCGCTTTTGCGATCAACTGTAAGCGTTGAGGGAGGATCGCTTCGAGCAACGCCGGCCGCTGTGCAACTCGGATCTCTCGTTCGGCGGCTTCTCGGGCCGCGGCGACGAAGGCTTCGCGCCCGCTGCGCAGGAGCCGGATCGTCTGCTCGCTCCATTTGCTGGGATGGTCGGGGTCAGGGTCTTCCGCCTCCGCCCCTCCAACGATGAGGGAGGTAAGCCGTTCGGGAGCGTACTTAGCCATCCCCCAACCGATCTCGCCTCCTGAGGAGTACCCCAGGAAATGGGCCTGTCGAGCTCCGAAACTGTCCAGCACGGCCGTGACGTCACCCACGAGCTGTTCCATGCGGTACGCTTCCGGTTCGTGCGGTTTGTCGCTCTGACCGTGACCACGCATATCCATTACGATGAGCCGGTAGCTTTCTCGCAGTGCGGCCACCCAGCCGAGGAAGTAGAGCGCCTCCGAAGATGCTCCAAAACCATGAAGCAGGACCAACGGCCGTCCCGACCCCTCGACACGATAGAATATGCGAACGTCTCCGTGGCGTGCGTAGGGCATGGCGGTTCCCTCCGTTCCCGGCCAGGCCGCCGGAAACTCATCAGATTGCCGCCCAGACCAGCTCTGTACTCCCTCCAGGGCGCGATCTGTAATCGTAACGTCTGGGGAGGGGCCGGGAAGTCAGACCCATGCTAGGGGGTCCGCTAGTGCCAGTGAACTGACGCGGCTCGGACCAGAGCCAGGGAGCGGAAGTGGTCGCGGCGAGGCTCACATAGCCTAGCTGTCCGAATACCACCCTTTTCCGGAAGGGAGGTTCGATTCCCGCGGGGGTTCAAATATTGAATGCCGGGGCCAGGATTCGAACCTGGGAACTCCTGCGAGAGCAGATCTTGAGTCTGCCGCCTTTGGCCGCTCGGCCACCCCGGCGCTGTTGACGCGAGGAGCCGACGAGCCTTATTCGTCTTCCGTTTCCTCGTCCACGAGGTCCCCCTCGTCGACGATCGGGATAGAGAGCGCCCCCTCGTCACGCCGGAGCTCCCGGGACTCTGGGGGAGGAAGCGGTGAGCCCGAAGCCGTCCCCTTCGTGGACGGAGTCCTATGTTGGTGACCGCATCGGAGGCACGTCCGCACCCGGCTCCCGGACCGGAGCCGCGTTCGGACGGTCCGCCCCTCCACCCAATACGCCGAGCACGAGCGGCAGTAGAGCTCCCGGTATTCGCGCCGAAGCCGGATGTTGTAGCGCATCCCGATCCGACGCGCCAAGGCCACGTATCGGTCCGCGAGCTCGGGGTGGAGACCACGAGCCTCCCGTTCGGCGAGACCGAACAGGTCGGAGACCCGCTCGCGGGCGATCCGGACCATCGCCCCGGTCCGGCGACCCTTCCGTCCCGTGTGCTTCAGGACTGAGGTTGCTGGCATACAGGGCAGTAGACCGCGACGCGACTGATGACCGTTCGGCACCGGATGCAGTACTTCCCCGCCGGAGGCGCTGGGATCGGTCCTACCGCCCCGGGAATAGGCGGGGCGAGCGTGGCGTACCCTCCCGTAGGGTAGGCCCAGGGCATGCCGACTGACGGAGGCGGGGGAGGCGGAGTCGGGCCCGCCGGGGACGGAGGTCCGAGGGCCGCCCCGGGCGCGGGGAGAGGGTGAGCCGGGACGTTGGCGGTGCTGCCCGCGGCGGCGTCGACCTGGGGCAGGGTGTAGCCGCACTTCGTACAGAACAACGCTCCTTCGCTCGCGAGCTCTCCGCAATGGAGGCAGACCGACACAGCAGGGGACAAGGTTAATGGCGTATATCACCGTCAGGTGCTCAGTGAGACACCGGTCGGTCGCACTCGTGACTCGGGACCCGGGGCTGTACCACGAGCTCGCGGGATTCTTGCGTGAGCGACGCGTGCCGACGATCAGCCTTCTGCCGGGCGACCGGATCCCGGACCAGGTGGCCGTGGTGCTCACCTCGAATTCCGAAGCGCCGTTGATCTCTCACTCGAACGTCCTCCCGGTCGCCGAGGCCGCCGACCGCCGTAGCCTGGCCGCCGCGGTCCGACACGCCCTTGAGTCGGCCGACCCGACCGAGACGATCATCGTGGGCCTCGACCCGGGGCCCCGGCCGGGGTACTCCATCCTCGCCGGGGCGACGATCCTGGCCGAGGGCGTGCTGGAATCTCCCGAGTCGGCCGGAACGTTCGCGAACCACTTGCGACACCGGTTCCCTTCCCGTCCGGTCCTCTTCCGCGTCGGGACGGGGGACCCGCCCGCACGGAATCGGATCGTGAACTCGCTCCTGGAACACCACCGGTCGGTGGAGCTGGTGGACGAACAGGGTACCACTCCTCGGGGCCATCGCCGACCGCGCGACGCCGCCGCGGCCCGGACGATCGCCCACCTGTCCGGCCGCCCGGTCCGGGAGCCGCTCCCTCTCACCGTCACTCCGGGCGAGATCGCGAACCTACAGCGGCTCAGCCGAGAGGGAAGCGGCGGGCGACTGACGATCTCCCGCTCGAGCGCGCACCGGGTCCTCCAGGGGGAGATCACCCTCGCCGAGGCGGTCGCGGAAGCGATGTCCCGACCGGGCCGTTCGCGGCCGCCCGCCGAGGCGGCCTCCCCCCGGGAACCCCTTTAATCCGCCGGAAGGTCGCCCGGAACGTGGCGCTCTCACCTGAGGTCGAGGCGCGGGCCCGCCGGACGGCCTTGGAGAACGCTCTTGCCCACGACGGCGCCGCCCAAACGGGACCGATCGTGGCGCGACTGCTGGCGACCGACGCCTCGCTGCGGCCCCAGGCTGACGCGGTCCGTTCGCTCGTCTCCGAGATCGTCGCCGAAATCCGAGGCGTCCCCGCCGCGGAGCTCGAGGATCGACTCGCGGGGCTCGGGGGTCCCGAGACCGGACCCCCGAGAGTGGCGCGGAGCGAGGCGCCCGACTTCCCGGAGCTCCTCGGGGCGGTGCGGGGGAAGGTGGTCCTTCGCATGGCGCCGTTCCCGAGCGGAGTCCTGCACATCGGCAACTCCCGGATGCTGTTCGTCCACCAGCTGTACCGCGAGCGGTACGACGGGAAGATCCTCCTCGTCTTCGACGACACGGTCGGCTCGGCCGCCAAACGAATCGAGACCGAGTTCTTCGACCTCATCCTCGGGGACTGCGAGCTCGCCGGAGTTCGGCCGGACGCCGTCTACTACAAGTCGGACCGGATCCCGGCGTTCTATCCCTGGGCCCGCCGGGTCATCGAGAAGGGCGGCGCCTACGTCTGCCGTTGCCCGCAAGAGCTCCTCGGGAAGAACCGCGTCGCGGGCCTCCCGTGCCCCGAGCGCTCGCAGACCGTTTCCGAGACGCTCGAGGAGTGGGAGAAGATGCTCGGGAACGCCTACGGACCGGGCGAGGCGGTCCTTCGCCTGAGGACCGACATGGCGGACCCCGACCCGGCGTTCCGAGACCGCGTCCTGCTGCGGATCAGCGACATCGACCACCCCCGGGTGGGCCGGAAGTACTGGGTCTGGCCGATGCTCGAGTTCTCCTGGGCGGTGGACGACATCGAGCTCGGGGTCACGCACGTCCTCCGCGGAAAGGACCTCGTGATGGAGGACCGGATGCAACGGTACGTGTGGGACCTCCTCGGTATCCCGGGACCCCCGTTCGTGCATTGGGGGATCCTTCGGGTACGGGAGGCGAAGGTCGCGAAGAGCAAGTCGTACCAGGAGGTGAGGTCCGGGCTCTACGACGGCTTCGCGGACCCGCGGACCTGGTCGCTCCGATCGCTCGACCGCCGGGGCATATCGATGGAAGCGCTCCGTCAGTTCATCCTCTCGTTCGGCATGTCGCTCGCGGACATCGAGGTGCCCGCGGAGACCCTCTACTCGGAGAACCGCAAGCGGATCGACGCGACGACCGTGCGCCGCGCCTTCGTCGCCGACCCGATCCGGGTCGACGTCGAGGGATACCCGTTCGACCTCGCGCACGTGACGCTCCCGAACCATCCCGACCGCCCCGAGCTCGGCCGCCGGGCGGTCGCCGCGGGCCCGTCGTTCTTCCTGGCCCGCCGCGATCTGGCGGCGCATGCGGGGGAAGAGGTCCGTTTGAAGGACCTCGTCAACGTGCGGTTGGAGAACGAGGTCGCTCGTTCCCAAGGGACGATGCGGGCGGTCTTCACGAGTCGAGAGAACCGAAAGCTTCCCCGTCTCCAGTGGGTCGGCGTCGAGGGAGCGGTACCGGTCGACCTGCTCGGGCTCGAAGGGGACCATTCGACGGGGCTGGGCGAATCCGCGCTCTCGGCGTCCGGACCGAGAGAGGTCGTCCAGTTCGAGCGGGTCGGATTTGTCCGGGTCGATTCGGACTGGGTACCGGGGTCGACGCCCTTACGGGTCGTTTACGGGCACCCGTAGGTCCGCGCCGAGCTTTTAGTATCGGGAATCGCTCCCGCGTTCGAGCGTTGGATGAAGTTCCTCCATACGTCCATCACCGTCCGCCACATGGACGAGAGCCTGGCGTTCTACACGGAGGTCTTGGGTCTGCAATTTGAGCGACGACGAACGATCCCGGAGAACCACGCGGAAATCGCCTTCGTTCACGACCCGGTGTCGGGGGCTCGGATCGAGCTCACCCACTGGGAAGGGAAGGACCAGTTCGAGGCCGGGGAACAGCTCGACCACCTCGCGTTCGAGGTGGAGGACCTCGACCGATACCTGATGAAACTGCGGACGAAGAACGTCCGCGTGGCGAAGGAGCCCTACCGCCTGTCGGGCGGGTCCTCCCGCATCGCGTTCATCCTCGACCCGAACGACGTCTGGATCGAGCTCATCGAACACTCGTCGACGGCCGGTTAGTCGGACGACCGTGGCCAAGGCACTACTCGACCCCGCCGGCGCCCTTCCCCGGCGGTCGCTCCTCGCGGTTTTCGGGGCGACGTTCTTCGTCCGCTTTGCCTTCGGCATCACGCTCGCGGTGTTCGCGAGCTACATCCTGGGTCGGCTGTCCAGCTTGAGCGGGAACGACGTGGGTACGGTCGGCCTAGTGGCCGCGATGGCTCCGATCGGGGAGTTCACGACCGTTCTGCTTTCGGGGATTGCCACAGACCGGGTCGGTCGATTCCCCGTGCTGTTCACGGGGATGGCGGGCTCGGCCGTTATCTTTGGCGTGGTCGCGCTCACTCGCTCGGTGTACGCCCTGGGGGCTTTGAACTTCCTGTTCGGAATCGCGAGCGGGGCGATCCTGGCGTCGAGTCTCACCGTCATCGCCGACCGGTCCGCGGAGGATGTACGGGGGCTCGAGATGGGGCGCTTCGACGCCATGAACCTCGCGGGCTGGCTGGGGGGGTTTGCCTTCGGGATCGGGATCCTTGGCTTCATCCAAGACCACCAACTATCGATCGCGTTCCTGCCGTACATATTCGTGCTCGGTGCGCTCACCTTGCTGGCAGGCCTCCTCTTCGCGTGGAACCTGGTGCGTGCCGTACCTCGGATTGTCCCGGCCGCGGGGTTCCCGGTCGCCCAGGTCCTGCGGAATGCGTTTCGTCGCGGTGTCCTTCTCGTTACCCTCCCGTGGCTGGTCATCTACATGCTGATCGGATACGTTCTCGTCTTCGTCGGGACGGCGTCGGCGGGGATCGGCTTCCCGGACACCTACATCGCCGCCGGGATCGCCGGTGGGGGCGCCCTCCTGGTCATCTCCCAACCCCGGTTCGGACGGCTCGCGGACCGTTACGGTCGGACGCGTCTGATGAACATCGGTGTGGCGGGCTTTGTCGGGGTGATGGTCTCCGCGTCCCTCCTCATCGCGTTCGGACCCCTTCCGGAACTACTGGCGGCTCTCGCCCTCAGCGTCGTGGCGGCGCTCGCGTATGGCCCGGCGGCCCTTGCGGCACTGGCCGACCTCGCGTTCGAGCTCAGTCGGGGCACGACGATGGCGATCTACTCCCTCACGATCTCGTTGGGGATGGTCCTGGGCCTCGTCCTCGGAACCCAGCTGGTCGACCGCTTCGGGAACAACGGATACTACCTGTTCTTCGGCGGAATCGCGGTCGCGCTCGTGGCCCTCTCGGCATTTCGCTATCGGGAAGTTCGACTCGGGCCCTCGGGAAAGCCTACGCCTCCGGCTCGATGACGATGTGCCGCAGGACCGGGTGGCTCTGCTGGAGGGCCAGCGTGACCTCGTCGATGGTCGCCTCGATCTGGTCGGTGGTCAGGCCGTCGTGGAAGTTGACCCGCAACGCGAGGAGCGCGTCGTCCGGCCCGAGGACCATCGACTGAAGGGCCCGCACCTTCGATACGCGGGGGTTCCGCTCCACGACGCTGAGGATGGTCCGGGCCTCCTCCGGGTCCAGGGCCTGCCCGATCAGGAGCCCACGGCTCTCGAGCGTGAGGACGAGTCCCGTGATGACGAGAAGGACCCCTTCGATGATGGCCGCGGCGCCGTCCGCCGCGTACTGTCCGGTCCGGTAGACGACGATCAGGGCAGAGAACGCGACGAGGCAGCCGATGATGGAGACGACATCCTGGTAGAAGACCGACTTGAGCCCGATGTGCCGGGACTCGAGGAGGGACTGGAGGGTCTGCTGGGAGCGGCGCAGCTCGCGGAGGGTGACCGCGATGCTGACGGCGCTAACGGCGAGGGTCGCGCCGACCACCAGCAACGCTTCACCGATGTGGGAGATCGCGACGGGGCTCGCGGCCTGGCCGATCCCCGTAATCAGGGCCACGATGCCGGCCACGGTGAACGTCACCACGATCGAGACGAGGGCCCAGAAGAAGCGCTCCTTGCCCCGGCCGAAGGGGTGCCGATAGTCCGCCGGCAGGCGAGAGGCATAGAGCCCCCAGAGGAGGAGGACAGCCCCTAGGAGGTCGGTGACGCTGTAGATCGCCTGGGCGAGGACCGCCCGGCTGCCCGACATCACCGCCACGTCGAGGTTCAGCGCGAAGAGCGCTCCGTTGAGGAGTAGGGTTGCGAGGATGATGACCTGGGAACGCATGGCGCTCGAAGTCTCCGCCCGAGCGAACTACGGACGGAGAGACCGAGCATAAAGGGTTGTATCGGGAATGGACCCCCTTGGGACGGAGCGCTGGGAAATAGGGTTAAATCACGGCGACCCGTGCTCGGCCGAAGGTGCTCTGATGAATGAAACCCCTGCCCCGCCCTCGGCCGCTGGGCCGACCTCCCCGGCTCCGTCCCCCCACCGGTATCCTCGCCCTCCGCTCAGCCGGCTCGGCCTCGGCCCGGGGAAGTTGACCCGGTTGAAGCGACTCCTCTACAGCCATGGTCCGGGCGGCGGTACCCTCCTCGTCCTCCCGATCGACCAGGGGCTCGAACACGGCCCGGTCGACTTCTTCCCGAACCCCGACGCGCTCGACCCTCAGTACCAGTACGACCTCGCGAACGAGGGCAAGTTCAGCGGGATCGCGCTTCACATCGGGCTCGCCGAGAAGTACTTTCACGAGTACGCGGGCGACGTTCCCCTCATCCTGAAGCTGAACGGGAAGACCACGATCCCGGGCGACGCCCAGGCGTTCAGCCCCCTCACGGGGACGGTCGAGGACGCGGTGCGTCTCGGTGCGGACGCCGTCGGCTACACCATCTACGTCGGCTCGCCGGCCCAGGACCGCGATTTCCTGCAGTTCCTCGAGGTCCGACAGGAGGCGCAACGCCTCGGGATGCCCCTCATCGTCTGGGCGTACCCGCGGGGCGAGGCCGTGGCGAAGAAGGGCGGCAAGGAGAGCCTCTACGCCGTCGACTATGCGGCGCGCGTCGCCCACGAGCTCGGCGCGGACGTGGTGAAGCTGAACTACCCGGTCTCGTCCGAGAAGGACGTGGAGAGCCCGCCTCCGTACAACACCCTGCGTCTTCCCCCGTCCGAGGCGTTCCGCAAGGTCGTTCAGAGCGCCGGTCGCTCGCTCGTGCTCGTCTCGGGCGGAGAGAGGGTCAACGACGACCAACTGCTGCGCAAGGTCCGGTCCTCGATGGACGCCGGGGCGACGGGGATCATCTTCGGCCGGAACCTATGGCAGCGACCGAAGGCCGACGCGCTTCGATTGACCCGGGAACTGCATGCGATCTTCCGGGAGTACGCGCAAGCCCCGTCGTAACGCGCCGCTCCGCCTCTTCGTCGTGCTGGCGGGGGAGGACCATCCGAAGGCGTGCACCGGTCGTCGGCTCCTGCGGTGGGGGCGGGTCGTGCGGGTTCCCCGGGAAGATGCGAGCTTTCCCGCCCCGGTCGTGCTGGACCCCTACTCTCCCACGCCCCTCTCGGGAGCCGACCGCGAGGCCGCGGAAGGAGGGGGCCTCCTCGTGGTGGACTGTTCCTGGAACCGTCTCTCGTCCCGGGGCGCGTTCCCCGGCGATGCGGGGAGAGGCCGTCGCCACGGCACGCACCGGCGGCTTCCGGTCCTCATCGCCACGAACCCACAGCATTACGGGCGGGTCGCGCAGTTGAACACCGTGGAGGCGTTCTACGCGGCCCTGTACATCCTTGGACGAACCGGGGAGGCGCAGGACCTGATCACCGGATTCGCCGGGGGCGGCGAGTTCCTCGAGGTGAACCGGGACCGGCTCGACCGGTATCGAGACGCCGCGGGGCCGTCCGAAGTCACCACCGCCGAGAAGGCGCTCTTCGGGGGGACGTAAGACCCTCCCTGGCTCGTTCGCCCACGCTCACGCACCGAGGTCGTGGAACAGCACGACCGCGTGCGGACGAGCGGCGTGCTCTCGGTTCGACGGGCCAGGGCGGCTCAGGAACGTAGGCTCGAATCCCCGGAATCACTTGGGAGGCGGGTACGACCGCCCTTCCGTCGGGAGATGCTCCACCGAGAGGTCGGCCACGGTCCGAAGTGGGGTACGGAGGGGAAGGCGGGCGACGATCACGCCACCGTAGCGTTCGTAGATACGAGAAGTATGCAGGGTGAGGCACCTTCCTCCGTACAGGGCCCGGCCGGTGAGGTCCGGGTCGTGGCCTCGCAGCATGATGCGAAGGCCGGTGGCTCGGAGGAAGTGGTCGAGATCCCGTTCTCCCCATGGCAGAGCCGCGCCCCGACGAATGTGGGACGCGTCGCACTCGGCCCAAGTGATCTCCGCGAGACGCTCGTCGTCCGGCGAGACGAACGCCTCCGTCCAAGGAGTGGGAAGTCTCCCTCGGGGAAACCCCGCGTGGGCGAGGTAGGCCCCGTTCGAAGTGGTCACGGCAAGAGGTCCCCTCTCGAAGAGTCCGAGGAGACGGTCGTAACGAGTGGAATCCGGTCCCCACAACTCGTCTACCTCGTCGGGAAGATTGTGGGGCACCGTCGGGATCCGACGGACCACCTCGTGGTTGCCCTGGATCAGGAAGACTCGACCGGGGGTTTCGGCCGCGAGGCCCAGAAGATACAGCGCGTTCGCGACCGAACCCGCGCCGCAATCATCGGGAGCTCGGTCGACATAGTCACCGAGGCCGATAAGGCATCGGTTCCCTTCTCGGTACCGCTTGACGACCTCTTCGGTCGACCTCCAGTCGCCATGGGCGTCCCCGAACACGATCGCCTCCTCGGCCGTATCCGTGGGTATCTCGACCAGGGTGGGCCGAACCGGAACCCCCCGCTCGAGGAAATCCAGCACGTCGTCCACCTCCGGGGCAGAGAGACGCAGGAGCTCGGAAGGGGACCGAAGAGGCGGTGCCACGGCCATCTCGTCGACCCTCTCACGGAACCGGGAGAAGTGCGGGGGGCCGGAGTTCCCGGCGGTCGGTCCGCTCGACCGACCCGCCCTTTGAACCGGCGAATGCCCTAGGCAACAGGGTCCTAAGCCCTGCCTCGGTAGCCCCGCCGAACGAGTCGGACGGATTGGCCGAGCTGGAGCACCCCCGCACCGGAAGAACGAGGTGAGCGCGAGAGTAGCCCCGGCAGGAGTTTCGGCCGTCGGGGAATCCGACCCTCGCGGCGTTCGAACCTGCGTCGCGAGATCCAGAGTCTCGCATGATTGGCCACTACACTACGGGGCTACGAGAGTGCCAGCTTCGGGCCGTTGATAAACGTTACCGCGCGCAGGAGCCTCCGAGCCCCGGCGCCCAAGACGCGACCACACGACACAAATAGACCGGGACAGTCCCCCGCGCGTCCATGCCGGGGGGATTGCATGGCAGGGGAAGGGTGAATCCACTTGACCGTTCAGGGGGATTCCATACCCACGACCGAGGACCCGCCGAACTCCGGAACGGCGGTGGGATCGGCTCCCATCCCTGAGCCCACCCGGCTGCGGTGGAGCCGCCCGGCCACATTCCTCTACCTCGGGGTTCCCTTGGCGATTGGGATCATCGTCGCCTCCGACCCGGGATTCACCGCTGCCGGGCTCGCGAGCTACCTTCCGACCGCCACCGTCGACGTCTCGTACTCGTTCCTGCGAATGTCGGCGGCGTACCTGCTCTCTCTCGCGTTCGCTCTCTCGTACGGTTACTACGCCGCGTCCCACCGGACCGGGGAGCGCGTCATGATCCCGGTCCTCGACATCCTCCAGTCCGTCCCCATCCTCGGGTTCTTCCCGATCGTGGTCCTAGTCCTGTACAACCTACAGCCGTCCGGGTTCGGCCCCAACCTGGCCTCCGTGATTCTGATCTTCACGTCAATGTCGTGGAACATGGTCTTCGGGGTGTACGAATCCCTGAAGACGGTGCCCTCCGACCTCCGCGAGGCGGCCGACACCTTCGGGCTGAAGGGCTGGCTTCGGTTCCGCCGCCTCCTCTTCCCGGCCACCGTGAATCGGTTGGTGTACAACTCCGTCCTCTCCTGGACCGGGGGCTGGTTCTTCCTCGTCGAAGCCGAGATCTTCACCACCAACGGTGCGGCGCTGCCCGGGATCGGCAGCTTCCTCTCCTTCGCCGCCAGCGCCCACAACAGCGAGCAGTTCATCGCGGGCCTCATCGTCCTGGTCGTCGTCATCGCTCTGCTCGACTTCGTCCTCTGGAGGCCGCTCGGCCACCGTGCCGAGAAGTACCGATACGACCAGGCTCCCTCGGGGGAAGGAGAGGCGATCGCGCCCGCCGGGACGTCGGGGCGATTCCGCCGTGCGGCGTCGTACGTCACGCGCGGAGTCCGTACGGGCGTCTCCCGCCTGAGCACCCCGCTCGTCCAACTGGCCGCGATCCGGGCCCGACCGACACGACCCGCGAACGCCCGCCGCCAGGCGGTCATCTACCATCTCTCGCTGGGGACGATCCTCGTTCTCGTTTGGTTGATGCTCATCGCCATCGTCGTGGCTGTCTACACCGTGTTCAGCGGCACGATCGTGCCCCCGGTGCGGGCCCAGATGCTGCAACTTCCGTGGGCCGTGGGGGCGTCGATCGTGCGCCTCGTGGTCGCGTATGCCATCTGCCTCGCCATCGCGCTTCCGCTCGCGATCCTCTTGGCACGAGGTCCGCGAGCCCGACGCCTGGGACTGCCCATCGTCGAGGTGGTCGCGTCGTTCCCCGCGACGGCCCTCTTCCCGGTCATCATCTTCGAGCTCGTCCCCTACATCACCCCGCAGGGCGCGGCGATCCTCATGCTGATCACGGGAATGATCTGGTATCTTTTCTTTAACCTCCTCTCGGGCATCCGCTCGATACCGCCCGACCTCGAGGAAGCCGCGCGGTCGTTCGGGCTCAAGGGTCGGAAGTTCCTCCGTCGGGTCCTCGTCCCGGGGGTCTTCACGGCGCTGATCACCGGCTCCATCACCGCCTTCGGAGGGGGCTGGAACACTCTGATCGTGGCCGAGTATCTCAAGGTCGGATCCGGCCCGTCCCTAAGCGTCCTCGGCGTCGGCCAGCTGATCGACATCGGGTACGCCGAGTCCGCGAACGGAGGGTATCCGCTCATGGTCGCGGCGCTGTTCGCCCTGATCGCGACCGTCATCACCATCAACGAACTCATATGGAAGCCGCTCTACCGCCGGGCGGTCGAGCGATACCGGTACGATTGAGTCGGACGACCGGTCGGGAAGAGTGGGGAAGGGGCCGTGGCACTGATCCGGGTCGAGCACGTGGACAAGAGCTTCGCGTCTCGACATGGTTCGATCTCGATCATGCGCGACATCTCCTTCGAGGTCAAGGACTCGGACTTCGTGGCGATCGTCGGACCGTCCGGATGCGGCAAGTCGACCCTTCTGCGCCTCATCCAAGGCCTCGACCAACCGACAGCGGGGACGATCTCCTTCCAGGACCAGAAGGTCGAGACGGTCTGCCCTCAGATGGCGATGGTCTTCCAGAGCTTCGCCCTGTACCCCTGGCTCACCGTCGCCCAGAACGTCGCGTTCGGGCTCGAGGCGCTCGGCTGGGCCTCTGAGCGGATCGGTTCGCAGGTAGAGCGGTACATCTCCGTGACCGGGCTCGATGGCTTTCAGGAGGCGTATCCCCGGGAGCTTTCCGGCGGAATGCGTCAACGGGTGGGGCTGGCTCGAGCCCTGGCCGTGGAGCCGGCGGTCCTGCTCATGGACGAGCCGTTCAGCTCCCTCGACCCGCTCACCGCCGAGAGCCTCCGAGAGGAGGTTCTCCAGCTCTGGCGGGACCCCCAGCTCCCCCCCGATGCCGTGCTGCTCGTCAGCCACAACATCGAGGAGGCGATCCAGCTGGCGGACCGAGTGATCGTTCTCTCTCGGCGACCCGGTCAGATCCTCGCCCAGGTCGAGGTCGACCTTCCGAGGCCCCGGGACCGGAAGTCCACCGCGTTCTACGACCTCACCGACCGCGTCTACTCGCTCATCACGGAGGGAGGAACCGCTTTTGCGTCCCGGACCCGACCCGCGGAAGGGTCTGCCCCTGCCGGGTAAGACTTATAGAACGGTTCTTGGTAGGGTCGACTCCTGGGGACCGACGTGCCGACGACCTTCCCGAAGTGCAACCCAACCGAAATGATGGGGTTGCTGGTCCTCCTGAACTCCCACAAGGGTTCCGAGGACGTAGCCCTCCTCGCGGACGACCTCGACCTCGAGATCGACGAGATCTTTCCCGCCCTCGAGTTCGCCGAGGTCCTCCAGCTCGTGAAGGTCGTGGACGGGCGGGCCACCTTCACCGATCTCGGGAAGAAGCTCATGGGCGGTTCGATCCGGGACCGCAAGGCGATCATCCGCGACCAGCTGCGCAAGACGACGCTCTTCAAGACCCTGCTCCACGCCCTGGAAAGCGCGCCGGAGCACTCGCTCTCCGACGAGGACCTCGGCCAGATCGTCTCCTTCACCACCGCCCCGGCCGACGAGGCGGTGCAGAACATCGTCAACTGGGGACGCTACGCCGACCTCTTCCGCTACGATTCCGCCGAGCAGCGCCTGATCCTGACACGACGTTCGTCGACCGGAAAGGGCAGCTCAGGTCAGTCCCATCCTCCCTCACCTCCCGCGATTCCAGGGGAAGGCTCCTCGTCGGGTTCGAGAACGTCGGCCCCGGGCTCATCGGGACCCGAAATCCGGACCGCGGTGGTACTGACCGCCACGAGCTGAGCTCGACCCTCCCTTCGGGACCAAGAATCCCTCAGACTCGCTTTCGCATAGCTCGGTCCGTTCTCTCGCGCCCGCCGGTATCCGCGACCATCCGACGCGCGGCGAGGCCATCCCACGGCGAGGACGAGTTTCCAAAGGACTTAAGGGGACATCCCTATCCCCGCCTCCGCGGGCACGTAGATCAGCGGAAGATCGCTGCTTTCGCAAAGCAGAGGTCGGGGGTTCAAATCCCCCCGTGTCCACTAGTGTCTAAACCCATTCGGGTTCAAACCCCCCTGGAGCTCGGCCTTTCCTCCGAGATCCAAAGACCGGATCCATGACGGAATGGTCATGGGCATGATGAGTGAATCCTCAGGGGCGTTCCAACCGCCCTCTGGAAGAGGGGGATTTGTCACAACACTCTTGCCTGGCGCTCTTTGAGGCCTTCTATGGGCTATCCCGACCGACCACCCACCTGGGTGAAGCGAGGCGGTATGTGGTGGACGGCGTGCTCGCCCTACAGACTGTCCCGAGGGCAGGGCGGCTCCTGCGACCGCTTCTCCCGTTCCTCGCACGAGCCGACTGGGCCCTAGCGTTCGATCCCGATGTATCACAGCGTGGCGATCAATGTATCGCGAGCGGGTGCTCGCCTAACAAGTCATCGAGACGATACCCCTCAATCGACCCCTCATACTCCTTCAACAAAGCCGCAACCATTTTTGCCGCCTCGACAGGGTATTTGCCGATGGCGGTCTCCGCAGCAAGAACCAAGCCATCCGCTCCATCCAGCAGGGTGCTAATGACATCGTTCACCTCCGCCCGCGTCGGGGTGCGCCTCGTAACCATGGATTCCAGTAGATTCGTAGCGACGTAGACAGGGGTTCCCAGCGCGTTTGCCTTGCGAATGATCCACTTCTGGAGTAACGGAATGGCCTCGAGTCTGACCTCTCGGGAAAGATCGCCTCGGTCGATGATAATGCCGTCCACCTTCTGCGCTATTCCCTCCAGATTCCGTACGCCTTCTCGACTTTCGATCTTGGCGATGATGGCGTCTTTTGGCCCTATCATCTCTCGGAGCCGGTCTACGGCACTCGGATGGTCGCAAAAGGAAAGATGAAACACATGGATTTGGTTTTGAACTGCGATTTGGATGGCGAAGAGGTCCTTTTCCGAGAAGGCGGATAGTTGCGGCGAAGGAAAGGCGGTGACGGCCTGGTGCGATTCTATCTCACCTCCCGTGACGACCGTGGCCTCGGCGGCGCCACCGCCTACCCTGTCGATTCGGAGAATGACCGAGTCAAAACCGATGCTCATCCGCGTCGCAGGCCTGAGCTCTCTGACGGCACTTCCTGGGGTGAGCGGGATGGTGGATGCGTCGCCCTTGATCGCCTCGGAAACCAAGCGCACTTGGTCCCCCTCACGAACCGCTACCCCGTCGTTCACAACGCCCGTCCGGATCTGCGCTCCTTCAGTATCAATGGCAATGGGCACTTGGGTGCACTTCTGGATGAAATGGACGACACGTTCTAAGTCGGCAATGTCGGTGTGCGACAAGTTGATTCGGAAACTCGTGACGCCCGTCGCTTCGAGTTGAGAGATCACCCCCTCTTTCAGCGAGCTGGGGCCAAGAGTGCAGATCAACGTTTTTTGGGCAGGCATCTGTTACCTCTCCGAGTTCGTGAGCGTCCGGGGTTACCCGTGTTCAGCCACCACCGAGTGGTACCGAACTTCCAGCAGCCAAGATTAACTTTAAGGATTTGGCGAGAGCGGAGCGTGACTGAAACCTCCTCTCCACACGGGGACGATCCTGGTCTTCTCATCCTTGAAAGTGTGTGTAACTCCAATCGTACTTGCCCGCGGGTTGCTTCAGGGAGCTTCGGAAACAATCACGTTGCGGGCGAGGTGAAGATGCGCGAA